>ENA-UOYA01001794-UOYA01001794.1-activated-sludge-metagenome-genome-assembly--contig:-NODE-1794-length-21784-cov-4.996963_pt1 | contig 21784 bp, 14 predicted proteins | sample MGYA00238163_ERZ764804 | MGnify/ENA primary metagenome ERZ764804 (study PRJEB28919, sample SAMN05720223) | activated sludge metagenome | isolation source: Anaerobic digester | place: Hong Kong... | reverse complement strand
TCAATCACTGAACGCAAATTGAACAAGTCGAAGCGCGAAGGGAAAAACCAGGTCTCGTTCTGAAAAACTATGCATATTGGTAAGAATCCGTAGGCTACCCCGCGCTTTTGACGTATAAGTATGTGTGTGGTTAATAATTACGGAGGAACGTCAAATCGCTGGGGTATCCGGCGGATTATAAAGAGAACGGGAAAGCAAATCAGCAATCCTTGGTCGGGCTTATGCTGCGCGCTTTGCCGGATGTGTTGGCTTATTGGTGTATTCAGGTATAGAAGTAATAACGTGACGTCTGCAAGGTCTTGCGGACGTTATTCCTGCAGGAATGACACGTACCTTCTCGACAGTACGGCAGGCTGATCTTCGACTGACGGGACGTGAGGCCTGTGCGGAGCACCTTCTCATGTCAACAGCTGATTCTTCGGCACATTCTTCGTCAAACTGCTTCCAGAAGTCAATGTTCATAAGAGCGGCACGTATCGTAACAAGAATAAAAAATAAAAAGATAATCATATCCAAAGGTGACATAGAATCCTCCTGTAAACGCTAAAAGCGTTCATATGTTCGTTAATGAGGATACTATATCACAAGACTTGCGACAATAATAGGACTTAAGTACAAAAAATCACAAAAAAGAACAAAATTTCTCGAGTCCCCGGAGGATGCTCTTACGGAAAACTGCTCAGTCTCCCAGTTTTGACGCACCGATTCTTGAAGCACCTGCTTCAATCATCGCAGCTGCCGTATCTCTGGTTCTTATACCGCCGGCAGCCTTGATTCTGATGTTTCCGGAACATTCTTCAGCCATAATTCTTACGTTCTCAACAGTTGCGCCTTCCGAACCGAAACCGGTGGAAGTCTTGATGAAGTCAGCGCCGCTTTCTGAGACGATTTTGCACATATCGGAGATCTCGTCACGGGAGAGGTTGCAGGTCTCGATTATTACTTTAAGAATTGCGCCTTTATCATGTACAACCCGTGCGATAAGCTCTATTTCATTCTGCACCTGTGCAGTCAGGTGTGACTTCAGGAAGCAGGTGTTTATAACCATATCAATTTCAGATGCTCCGTTGTCGCAGGCGTCCGCGGCCTCGAACAACTTGGCGGCTGTGGTCTGGTAGCCGTTAGGGAAACCGATTACTGTGCATATGGCTATGCGTCCGGCAGAAATCTGTTTTGCCTCCGGGACGAAGCATGGGGGGATGCATACGCTTGCACAGCCCTCGCTGACAGCCTTAGTAATGAGAGTCTCTATATCTTTCTTTGTAGCGGTGACCTTGAGATTTGTGAGATCTACATAACTCATAATGTCCGAGGGCACTGTTTTATGAGAGTCTGTCTCCGGTTCATATATATGCGGCTCTCTGCGTTCCATCAGCGCGTTTATCACATAGTCTGAGATGTTTCCGAAACCTATAAGCTCACCAAGGTTATGCGCGACTCTGTGATTATCGCCGAACATAAGAAGCGGGATGCACTCGCGCGAATGGTCGGTCGATGCGGTCGACGGGTCGCAGCCGTGGTCGGCTGTTATCATCAGCAGATCGTCATCTTTGAGCGACGATATGATATCACCTAGAGCGCTGTCGAATTCGTGCATGGCGAGTGCGTAACCTTCGATGTTGTTACGATGTCCGTAAAGCATATCGAAATCCACGAGATTTGCAAAACAGAGTCCTGTAAAATCGCGGTTCATCATCTCTTTGATTCTGGCAATGCCTTCTGTGTTTCCGTGGGTCGGGTATGTTTCTGTGATGCCGCGTCCGGCGAACAAATCTGATATTTTCCCTATTGATATCACGTCAAAGCCCTCGCCTTTGAGAGCGTCAAGGGCTGTAGATGACGGTGCGGGCAGAGAAAAGTCGTGTCGGCGAGGAGTTCTTGTATAGTTTCCGGAAGTGCCTGTGAACGGGCGCGCGATAACACGTCCGACGGCATTGTCGTCTGTCATGATCTCCCGTATGCCGCCGCAGATCCTGTATAATTCGTCAACGGGAATTACGTCCTCGTGCGCAGCAACCTGAAGGACACTGTCAGCTGAAGTGTAAACTATGAGAGAGCCCGTCGCCACGTGTTCGTCGCCATAGTCGCGGATTACGTCGGTACCGCTGTAAGGTCTGTTGCAAAGTATGTCTCTACCGGTAATCTGTTTTATCTGATTCAGGATCTTGTCCGGGAAGCCGTTCGGATAAGTCGGTTGGGGAGTCTCGGATATTATGCCGCACATCTCCCAGTGTCCGACGGTTGAGTCTTTGCCGCGTGATAATTCGCGCACACGTCCGTACGAGCCGATAGGCGGCGGCAGGCATTGCTGAGCGCGTTTGTAAGCTGTTATTCTGGCATCATTTTCGCCGTCTATCGACAGAAGACCCATTCGCGCGAGGTTTGTGAACGGTGCGTCAGAATAAGACAGGACTGCGGCAAGCGTGTTGCTCCCGGAGTCGCCGAATTCCGCAGCATCGGGAGCTTCTCCGATACCGAAGCTGTCCAGAACAATTAAAAACACTCTTTTCGCCATAAAATGCCTCCGAACGAAAACTTTTTAACCATTATATCAGCCTTAAGCGGTAAACGCCGGCGTTTTGTGGTATAGTTTGCGGGTATCAGAGATTTTAACAGATAAAGGACTAGCATGAGCGAAGAAATAACTTTTAAGGATTTGGGGCTGTCACCTGAGGTGATGGAGGCCCTTGACAAGATGGGCGTTACGCGTCCGACCACGGTACAGCAGAAGGCAATTCCGCTGATGATGGACAACATGAGTGTCATAGCGAAGGCACCTACGGGGACCGGAAAGACTTTTGCTTTCGGAATACCGATAATAGAGTATCTCAACTTAAATTCAAAATATGTTCAGGCATTGATTCTGTCTCCTACAAGAGAACTTGCGCTTCAGATTACTGCCGAGCTTAAGGGACTGGGGAAGTATATTGAAGGCTTCAAAGTGGCACCGCTTATCGGCGGACAGAGCATGCGTATCCAGGAAGAGAAGCTTGCGAAGAACCCGCAGATAATTGTCGCGACGCCGGGACGGCTTCTCGACATGGTATCGCGCAGACTGTGCGATATTTCGCAGATTTATACGCTTGTGCTGGACGAGGCCGATGAAATGCTCAAGATGGGCTTTATAAAGGATATCAAGAGAATAATCGCGCTGACGCCGGAAGACAGACAGACTGCGCTTTTTTCAGCTACGATGCCGCGTGAGATTCAGGACATCACATGGGAGTTCATGACCGGGGCCGCAGAGATAGATGTCATGCCTAAGGCTGAAGATCATCCGAATATTGACCAGTACATTGTCTCGTGTCCTGAGAAGGACAAGCTGTGCGCGGTGACGAAGATAATGAAGAAGGAGAACCTTCATAAGGTCATTGTGTTCTGCAACACAAAAAATGAAGCTTCCCGGGTATGTGAGAAGCTCTCAAGGCAGGGACTTAAAGCTGAAGCACTTCACGGTGATATAGGTCAGGGTGCGCGCAACCGCGTCATGGATGACTACCGGAGCAGCAAATTTGATGTTCTTGTTGCGACCGATGTCGTCGCTCGCGGAATAGACGTTGACGATGTTGAAGGAATCTTCAATTATAATATTCCGAAGGAGAACGAGCTCTACCTTCATCGCATCGGAAGAACCGCGAGAGCGGGAAAATCCGGCAAAGCCTTTTCGCTGGTCGCGTATCTTGACCGACAGAGAATGGATGAGATTATCCGCTACACAAAGGTCGATCCCAAGCCGTATGAAATGGATTCCGGCGAGGCTTAACGGTATCCTGATATAGCATATAAAAAACGGCGGAGTCTTTCAATAAGGCTTCGCCGTTGTTTTTTCAGTCAATGCAGCGCGAGACGCCGCATCAGGTCATGCTGTTACAAGTCCGAACAGCTCCGATATAGCTTTCTTGTTCACGTTTGAACCGATAACAACGAGTTTGCCGGTTACATCCGAAGGTCCGAATCTGACGTCGGATTCGCCGGGAACATAGTCAAAGTGAATCCACTTTCCGTTCTCCGAGGCAACTATGCCCTTAGCGCGGAGAAGCTGACCGAATCTTGCGCTGTCATCAAGCATTGTCAGAGCGTTTCTGATCTCATCTTCCTTGAAAATCTTTGTTGTTTCAAATCCGATGCTGTCGAAAATCTCATCCGCATCGTGTCCGTGATGGTGATGATGGTGTCCGCAGGAGCACTCTTCGTCTTCTCCTTCATCGTCGTCATCGTCATCATCATGGTGGTGATGGCAGCAGCACTCATCGTCATCGTCGTCGTCGTCTTCTTCATCATGGTGATGCTGGTGATGATGTTCATGCTCGTGTTCTTCGGCTTCAAGAAGAGCCGCCGCCATATCGGCAGCTGTCAGAGGCTCTTCGATAGCCTTGAGAATCTGAACTCCCGAGAGCTGTTCCCAGGGTGTTGTGATTATCTGCGCACCGGAATTGATTGCGCGTATCAAAGCAACGGCTTCTTCAAGCTTTGCTGCTGAAACGTTGCCTGTGCGGCTCAGAATTATTGTTCCTGCGTATTTGATCTGATTCTCGTAAAACTCCTTGAAGTTCTTGAGATAAATCTTGCACTTTGAAGCATCTATGACCGTGACTGTTCCGCATATATCGGTGTTCCCGACACGCTTGACGGCGGCGACTACGTCTGAGAGTTTTCCGACGCCGGACGGTTCTATGAGTATTCTGTCAGGTGAGAAACGGTCAATCACGTCCTTTAGCGCGGTGCCGAAATCGCCTACGAGAGAGCAGCATATACAGCCGGAATTCATCTCGGTTATCTCTATTCCGGATTCTTTGAGAAAGCCTCCGTCAATTCCGATCTGTCCGAATTCATTCTCGATGAGAACGAGCTTGGCGCCGTTATAGCCGTCTGCGATGAGCTTCTTGATCAGCGTTGTCTTGCCGGCTCCGAGAAAGCCGGAGAAAATGTCTACTTTTGTCATGTTATTCACTCCTTATAATTAGAATCAGTTGAAATAAATAATGTCGTTGTCGGGCTTTGAAGTAACTGCGTAGTCTTCGACGTTCAGACACGGAACCTCAACCTTCTGACCGCTTCCGTCGTCATCTTCGTAGTACGACAGCGTTCCCGTCACCTTCAGCCACTGACCTGCCGGAAAGTTCGACTTGTAGTTATACATACAGAGAATTCCCATCTTGCCGACATCAGCGGCACAACATGTGTATGCTTTGCGTTCGAGTATGAACGCTTTGCCGCGGAATTCGCGCATCTCAAGCAAGCCGGCCTGTCCGATAAGAGACACTCTTTTGCCGGAATAGCGTTCTGCGTTGTCGAGTGCGTCGGTATAAAAGAGCCCGAAATCATCGGCTGTTATCGCGCAGGGATTTGCAGAAAGATCATAAGGAAGGTGGTCTTCTATCCTCATGACCTCGTTGTTCTTGTTGAAGAAAGAAATATTGACTCCGGGATTGACTGCCTTTACCGAGCCGCGAAGCTTCGGGAGGTTGTCTTTTGACTCGTCGACTCTGTTGAAAATCACCATGTCTCCGAATCTGTAGTAGTCGGCGAAAAAGGTCTGCATGTTCTTATAGTATTCACCGTAAGTCGAGCAGTCGACCACAATTACTGTTGCTGCAAGGGCCCATCGTTCAGGCACGTCCACGACATCGAAAAATTCCTTCGGCGATACCGATCCGTTCCATTCGATAAAGATGAAATCCGGTTTGTATTTGCGCTCAAGTTCAAATGTCATCTCCTTTGTGACATCTGTGGTCTCGCAATTGATGACGGTTGCATTCTCAGGATATTCGGTCTCGCCTTCTTCAGTGCAGATAATGACGGCGGTACGTCCCTTAAGGTTCTCGCTTCCGAGCCATGAACTGATGACAGAAGTTTTTCCGCTGTCCAGAAAACCTGTAAAAAAATAAACAAGACAATCTTCCATAAATTACACCTCTTTTTCAGAATACTATTTTGTCCCCTAATTGTTATTATTTCAACATTAAAAAGGTATAAAATCAAAGGCAACGACGAAGATTAATTGGAGATTTTATGAATTTGGTCAGAATCGGTGATATAGAGCTTGCAAGCCCCATCTGTCTGTCGCCGATGGCAGGTGTGTCATCGCTGCCGTTCAGGGTGATATGCCGGAGTCTCGGTGCGACTTATTCGCCGACGGAACTTACGAGTGCGCGTTCAATCCGTTATAACGGCATAGAAAAGAGTATGCAGTATATGCGGATAGATCCCGCAAGTGAAGGAATTACCGCTATTCAGCTGTTCGGAAGCGAACCGGAAGATTTTACCTGTGCAATAGAGAGAATACTTGATGACGACAGACTTAACGGCGTATCAATGATAGATATCAATATGGGCTGCCCGGTCGCCAAGGTTATCAAGACCGGAGCGGGATCCGCGCTGCTTAAGGATCCTGGCAGGGCATCGGCTATAGTCAAAGCGGCGGTGGCGGCGCTAAGCGGTGCCGGAAGACAGATTCCTGTTACAGTCAAGACGAGAATAGGATTCGACAGAAACGAGAAGGGCAGTCCGGACTTCGCCCGAATGCTCGCGGACAGCGGTGCCCGGATGATCTGCGTTCACGGAAGGACGCAGGCTGACATGTACAGCGGAAAGGCGGATATCGGGGCAATTGCCTTGATGCGTCGGAGTGTCGAGGATTATGACCTGGCTTTTTTCGCAAACGGTGACATATCTGACGGTCTGTCGGCGCGCAGAATGCTTGATGAGACAGGCGCAGACGGGCTGATGGTCGGGCGAGCCGCCACAGGAAATCCGTGGGTATTCGATAAGATAAGGAGAGAGCTTGACGGAAGAGAAGCCGCGCCGGTCACTCTTGATGAACGCAAACGGATGCTGATTAAAGAGCTTGAAGGCAGATGCCTTTATGCGCGCGAAGATATTGCCGTAAGGGAGATGCGGGGAGTCATGACCTTCTACATTAAAGGCACGCCGGGTGCGGCACAGCTCAAAGTTGCCCTGTGCGGCGCGGTCAGCCTGTCTCAGGTAAGGGAGATTCTGTTCGATGAGTAATGTTGTTGTCTCCATACTGACTCTTGTACTTGGCGCAATCGTCTGCTTCGCGGGATACAGGTTCTTCAGGCTGAGTCTCGCCCTGATAGGCGGTGTCGCCGGTTTTGTAACAGGTTCATATGTAAACCGGCTTATCGCCGCAAATATTGATTCCGCCCCATCCCTGACGCTCAGACTGGTAATTCTCGCAATCTTTACCCTTGGATTTGCAATCGGTGCATTTGTCCTGTACATGAAGGCTCTGGTGCTGATATCTGCGGTTGTCTGCGCCTACTGGGTATATAACGATTACAGCGGAGTAGGCAGAATTGCCGGTGAATCATCGGGACGGGTCATACTTGTTCTCACTGGGCTGGCTGCGGGGGCATTGATAGGCGCCCTGGTCTATTTTGCCCAGAAATGGAGCATAAGTCTTTTCACGGCTTTGTACGGCGCGAAAATAATGGCATCGGTCATTGCGCCGCTTCTTTGGAATTCGTTTCTTGCCGGAACCTGCGCGTCAAATTTTGAACAGTTAATCCTCGGCGCGAGCTTTTCCGGAGAATACGCACTGACCTCTGCACTCGTTATAGTACTCCTGGCAGGTGCCGGGTTTGCAATTCAGCTAAAAACATCAGGAAAATAACTCAAAAAAACTCTTATTTACTATTTGACCAAAACGGGTTTGGTTGATATTATCAACCTATACGTGTTCGTGAACGTTTTTTATTATGACATTTTTCTTAATCTATCCCTTATTCCTTACCGGAGGCGTCATTTCCCAGATGCCTCCGGTAATATTTTCGGGCGTATAAATGCATCAGTTCACCATATTGACGGGCCTGCCTTCAAGGAATGATCCGAGATTTGCGGCTGCCGCGTCAATCAGCCTGCGCCGCGTCTCAACGGGTGCCCATGCGATGTGGGGAGTGATGAAAGCGTTAGGAGCGCCGAGAAGCGGATTATCCGGAAGCATCGGTTCTGTCGCGACAACGTCCGCACCGAATCCGCCGAGTCTTCCGTTTCTGAGCGCATCTGCGACATCCTGCTCGTTTATGACGCCGCCTCTCGAACAGTTGATGAGCAGCGCACCGTCATGCATCATTGCCAGGGTCCTGGCATTTATCAGTTCTGAGGTTGCGGCGGTGAGCGGGCAGTGAAGAGTTACGACATCTGCTTCTGACAGTCCTTTTTCGAGAGTAAGAAGCGCAACTTCATAACCGTCGCATAATTCTTTTGAAGAGGTCAGCGAATGAGGCGTTGCGGTTACGGTCATGCCGAGTGCCGAGGCTATCGCCGCGACGCGTCGTCCTATTTTCCCGAAACCGATAATGTGAAGCCTCTTGCCCGCAAGTTCGGTAAGCGGAGAGAGGAAATAGCTGAATTGAGGTGCTTTGCACCAATCGCCGTTCATGACCGAACTGCTGTGCAGTCCGACGCGGTCGCAAAGCTCCAGCAGCAGCGCTATAGTCATCTGTGCAGTCGCAAAGGTTCCGTATTCCGGGACGTTTGTCACGACTATACCGCGCGCGGCGCAGGCATCAAGGTCCACTACGTTATATCCCGTGGCAAGAACTCCTATGTATTTGAGCTTTGGCAGCTGTGATATAACGTCCGCGTCGAAACGCGTCTTGTTTGTTATGCATATCTCGCAGTCACGGGCGCGTTCAGCCACAAGCCCGGGGGGAGTAACATCATAGGCGGTGACGTTCCCGTACCGAGAGAAAGGATCCCATGAGATGTCTCCGGGATTTGCTGCGAGTGCGTCAAGTATCACAATATTCATAACCTGCTCCTTTTGGTGCTTTTCTATGTCATCGAAAAGCATTCTTTAAGAAAAGTTTATCACAACAAGTACGGCACAGAATCGCAATCTGACCGGGCTTCCCGGAATCTTTGTCTTATTCTTTTCATACAAAGTGTGATAATGTTTTATAAACAGGCAAAACGGTATTTTGTTCGGAGGCTTTATGTATTTACTCTGCTATGGACGATCGGATAATGCGAAGAGAACCGGAAAACTGCTGATGGATTCTATCGGCGGACGATGGATATACAGCGAGGACTTTTTCGCCTCATCAATATCCTGTCCTTCTTCCGATGATACCACGGCTTTCGTAATGCTGCTTCCGCTCGAGGCTGCGTGCGAGATTGCGTCATCAATTTCTCAGCCTTTGGGAAATATCCCGGTTGTCTGCGTTTCTCCGGAAGGCAAATTTGCCGCGACTGTGAAGCGCGGTTCCCTGAGTTCTGAACAGTGTTCGGTGATAGTAAAGGCAATTGCAGATGAACTCGGAAATTACTGCTTCACTTCATTCGGAAGCAACGCTGATATTGCGCCGGACATCGGCGGAATGATTCGCTCATATTCAATGACAGTCAGCGATGACGTACTCTGCGACAGAGTAAAACACCATATCGCCGCAGGAGGCAGAGTGAGTCTTTATACAGACATGCCTGTTGTGTTTGGTGAACCGGTTCTCGATTCCATGCTGTTTGAGCTTCATCGCTATACTCCTGAGACACACGACTCATTCATTCAGGCATATAAGGATACAGCGTCATTAAAATCAATCATTCCGGCTGTCTTCATAACCTGCCGCAAACTTCCGGACACTTATGACACATCGTCGATACTGGTGCTTACGCCAAGACTTCTGTGTCTGGGAATCGAGCTTAAGACCAAGCTTGATCCGCAATACAGTGCAGGCGTTGTCCGTACATCTCTTGAGAATCATCTTATAAATCCGGCCTCTGTTTCTACAATCGCAGTCTCGAGCAATGCGCGTGACAGCGATATAATCAGATGTATAGCCGATGATCTCGGTGCTTCGGTCACAGCGTATTCAGCAAGACAGATAGCCGATGTAAGACTGCCTCTCAAGATGACCTTCGCGCCGGACAGACAGAGTGACATAGCTACGGCTGCGGCGTATATGGCAAGTTCTGAAGGCAAGATTCTTATCAGAAGAAGCGGCGGTAATTCAGGAGTTGTTTTTTCGGCGGCTCTTCGAAATGATAAACTGCAGATAACAGAAGTATAATAACATTGCGCGTGAGCATGTGCGCGGCGTGAAACAAGAAAGGAAGATGCCGTTTATGAGAAGATTTACAAGAATGACAGTAAGCAGGAGCACGGCGGTGATTATCGCTGTTACACTCTGCTCAGCCATGATGCTGGCAGCGTGTTCGGTGGATTACAACGGTTTGAGCGACGGTCTGGGAGATCTGTCTGACAGTCTGAGCGGAATTGCCGGTACAACGACAGAATCGGCCGAAGCAACGGATGCAACGGAACAGACTGAGCAGACTACGGCTGAAGCCACGCCTACACCCGAACCTTCTCCGACGCCTACCGCCACTCCGACTCCTTCGCCCACGCCTATGCCGGAGCGCGTCGATTTCTCAGAACTTACGAGTGAGACGGTGACCGCGGATTTCACGGCCGAGCTTGAAGAATTCGAAGAGAGCACAAACACGGATGACAATGAACTGCTTGTAAGTTTCAGCGGCACAAGAATGCTTGTTACGGATAATTCTGCAGCCAATGTTCAGGATGCCGTCAATCTGATACTCGATGGATATTATGAGGAATGTGCAGGAATATACAGCAGAATGGGCAGTGATGCCAAGGCACAGGTTCTTCTGACAGGTGTTCCGGAGAATCCGGCATCAGTTGAAGTCGGCTTCTCATATTCCGACAACGGACGCGTGCTGTCGGTTGTAATGACAAGAACAATAACGGATCTTGACGGAAATATTACAAGTTCATCCGAATATGCTAATTTCGATATGCTTAACGGCCAGTATGTCACGCTGGCATCAGTCGCCTCTGACCCCGCCGGCCTCGAAGAAGCTCTTAAGGCAAAACTCGCAGCCGACATCAATGTTTCACCGGAACCGCAGGACAATACAGCTGTTGTATCTGACACGGATGATACGGGAACAACGGAGACGACCGCGACGCAGATTAAGAATGACCGCAAGAACATAGCTCCGGCAGATGTAACCGACATCTCAATTGCCGCTCAGGAACCCGGAGCACAGACTTCGACCGTGACCATATATGGTACGGTCAACGGTACGACATATCACACGACAACCGATTTTAACGATTATTCACAGTATTTGAACAGATATGGCAAACAAATTTTTTTAATGGCGAATTAAACAAAGGAAAGGCCAAATAAAGTGAGGCATTGCACCGATTGCATAAAAAATGATTGCATAACTGTGTAAATTGTTGTAAACTGCCAATGTAAGAATTCGTGATTTTGGACATAATGGCTGTCCAAGGCTGACGAATCGCGATCGGGATGGCCCCCGGCGCAAGTAAATTGTGGTCCTAATTGGACAGAAAATAAAACCTTATTATTGAGGAGGCAAAAACAAATGAAGACAAAGAAGATTATTGCTTTGATGTTGTCTTTAGCACTGGTTCTTGGTGTTGTTGCTTCTTGCGCTGGTTCTACAAGCGAATCATCGTCAGAAGACACTACTGCAAGCACTGCTGCTTCAGCTGCTGCATCTGTTGCTGAGTCAGCTACTGATGCTTCTGCTGCAAGTACTGAGGCTGTTACGGCTTCTGACTTCACAGAGCGCACAGTTGCTACTGATGTTGCAGACGAGGGCGATGAAGTTGTTATCTATGGCTGGAACGACGAGTTCCCTGGCCTTGTTAACACTTATGCACCTGACGTTGCACACACAGAAGTAATTACTGAGTCCAACAGCTATCAGGCAAAGCTTGACCAGGTTCTTGCATCTGGTGAAGATGCACCTGACATGTTCGTATGCGATGCAGACTATGCATCTAAGTACATGAGCTCAGACAACACAATCGCAGTTAACGATCTTGGTATCGCTTACAGCGAGTTCGTTAACGAGATGTACAAGTACACCATGGTATGGGCTACAGATGACAACAACGTTATCAAGGGTCTTGCATGGCAGGCTTGCCCATGCGGCGTTTACTACGAGAGATCACTTGCTGAACAGTATCTTGGAACACAGGATCCTGCAGAGGTTGCTGATTTCTTCGCAGATTGGGACACATTTATGAACACAGCTCGTGACGTAAATGAGAAGTCTGACGGAAAAGTTAAGGTTGTTTCTGACTATTCAGATGTATTCCGCGCTTACCTGAACACACGCTCAGAGGGCTGGATTACAGATGGTCAGCTCACAATTGATCCTGTTATCGAAGATTACTTCGATATGGCTAAGGCTCTCTATGATGAGGATCTTACATTCCAGACAGGTCAATGGACAGATGCTTGGACAGGCAACGCTGCAAACAAGTCAACTCTTACATACTGGGGACCTATGTGGCTCAGCTGGTCTTTGAACCTTCGTGACGAGGCTAACCCTACGTTCGGCGATTGGGGTATTACTTCCGGTCCTACCTCATTCTACTGGGGCGGCACATGGATGATGGCATCCAAGTACTGCGACATGAAGGCTTCTGTTGCAACAATCATGAGAAACATTGCAATCGATAAGACAAACCTCCAGGATATGATTGATACAAACGGTGAGTTCGTTAACAACATCAGCCTTATGACAGCTGTTGCAAACGACACAACATTTGGTCTTGACTTCCTCGGCGGCGAGAACCCTTACGGAATTCTCCTTGACACAGCTATCAACATTGATAACTCTACTGTCAGCAAGGACGACCAGGCAATCAACGATGCATTCAATACTGTTGTAGCTTCTTACTGCTCAGGTGATATCTCATCTGTTGCTGATGCTGAAGCTCAGTTCCAGTCTGCAGTTGAAGATTTGGGTCTTCTGTAATTCTTAACCGGATACAATAATCCAAATTAGGTACTTGTGCGGGGCAGGGCAACACCCTGTCCCGCATTTCCTATTTTTAGAGACAACAACAATTCAACAAATTTGGCAAAATTTTGGAGAGTAACAAAGATGGCAAACGCGAATAAACACAAGAGTATGAGTTATACTCGTTTTGGTTATATTTTCGTCGCTCCTTTTGTAATTGCTTATTGCGTATTCAGCCTTTATCCGCTCCTTTCAACTTTCTGGTACAGCACGGCACGTATGCAGTCAACCACAGCTGATTTCTGGGGTTTCGGAAACAAGGAAGTATATTACGACCGTTATCTTGACCTGAAGTCAGACGCAATCGGTCTTGATTTTGATGAAGCCGGCATTGACAAGATCAAGTACGGCGGTATCAGAGATTTCTTCACAATTCAGAACGCGGTTGATATGTACAACCCGCTCGATGAGGACGGAATCAACGCAGTTATCGCAACAGCAAATGACGGAAAGATTGACAGCGCTGTAGCTCAAGAGCTTCAGCAGGCTTATACCGACAAGGATATCGGCAAGCTTACACCTGACAGTCTTACGGCACTTACAAATTGGAAAAACGACTATTCAGCTTCCAACTACTACATGATTCTCACCAGCAAGCTCAAGGCATTCAAGACAACTCTCGACACGATAGTTGACACTGAAGATACAACAAGCACAACTGATGACACCGAGACTGCCGTTACAGCAGCGACAATCATTGGTACTGAAGGCGACAGCACGGATTTTGACGATTTCCGCACAACTCTTAACGGTCTTACAGACTTTACGCCGGAGCAGCTTGCGCTTATCGATTATCTCGTAGCACATGTAAACACTGAACTCGGAACTGATTACACCACGCTGGCACAGTATTTTACTGATGTTAAGGATGGCAAACAGGCAATTGAAGACCCTACATTCTACTATGTATGCAAGAACCTCAATGCTCCGACGGTAACCTACACAACGACAGATGATTCCGGCAATGATACAGAGGCAACAATTGATGCCATTTCAGTGCCGTTCATGTCTGATCTTGAGGATTACCTTACAACCAATGTCTGGAAGAATACAATCAGCTCAACCAGTTCCTACGCAAACCTTGCAGGATACATTGACGGTTCAATCAATCTTACCGACAACATGGATCAGCTGTATGCCGATATCAAGGCTCTCAACGACGCCGGCATTATCGACGCAGAGGCTCTTGTTCTTGATAACGGCACAGTAGTAGCCGCCAAGACAAACGACAACTTCCTTTATACGTTTGACGCTCAGTATGTTTCAGCTGAGACTCCTTATGAGTCAAATGATACATATAACGACGCAGCCATCTATATCGGAACCCTTCAGAACTTCAATCAGGTTGCAGCAACTGCGATAGACAATATCGTTCAGTACAACAAGATTGACGATCCTACAAAATACATAACCTACAGCGGTGATTTCAATATCTCACTTTATAAGGAATTCAAGACAGCCCTTGGACTTTCAGATGTTCTTACAATTGACAAGTACAATGAACTTGAGTCTACCCGTAAGGCAGAGAACGTTGCGAAAGCCAAGAAGGACCTGGCAGATGCCCAGAAGCAACTTCCGGCTGTCGAGAAGGCTTACAATGAAGCTATAGGCACAGACAATGAAGACAGTGCTTATAACGACATGAGAAAAGTCGAGCTTAAGGTTATCAGCGCACAGAACGAGATCAAGTGCCCTAAGGGACTGCTTTACAGAGTAGATGCAACAACATCATATGTAAGCGTCGGTATGGGTAACTTCAATACGATTTTTAAGGATACAGACAGATTCAATACAATCGCCGGTGCTTTTACATCAACGGCTATCTTGTGGATAATCGGTTTTATCCCGCAGATTCTTCTTGCGCTTATCCTTTCTGCGTGGTTCACAGATACCAAGCTCCACCTGAAGGGACTCAATCTGATGAAGGCTTTAATGTACCTGCCTAACGTTATTACGGCGGCAACAATCGCTATCTTCTTCAGAAAGATTTTCTCGTATTCTACAGGTGCTACAATGACAGCTTCGCAGCAGTTCCTCCACTTAATGGGTGATAAGGACGGCTACAACTTCTTTGCAAGCGCATGGTCTACCAGATTCCTCGTATGCTTCATCAACTTCTGGATGTGGTACGGCAATACGATGATTATCCTGATTGCGGCTATTACTTCAATCAACGATTCCATCTATGAGTCCGCACAGCTCGACGGAGCTTCCTCGTTCCAGACATACACGCAGATCACGCTCCCGCTTCTGAGACCTATGCTTCTTTATACCCTGGTAACATCACTTATCGGTGGTCTCCAGATGTACGATATTCCTCAGAACCTCAACATGCATCCTGCTGTTATCTACTTCGGAACAACAACGATTGCTTCCATCGAGACAGTACTTATGTATGTGAACCAGCAGGCATTCGGTATGGGATCAAATAAGCAGGTCGGTATTGCTTCGGCAGTATCAGTATTGCTCTTCCTTGTTACAACAATTCTCTCAATACTCATCTTCTATATCATGAGAGACAGAGATGCCGCCAAGGCAAGGAAGCTCATGAAGAAGGGAGGAACAAAATAATGAGTACTAACGAACCTAAGCTTAAGAGTAAGTCCGGATCGATAGCTGCTTACAGCACACTTGTTTATGTTGTAGTTATTTTCTTCTCTATTCTGGCTATTCTTCCTTTCTGGTTCATGTTTATGTCAGCTACATGGCCGACATCAGTATTGACCAGAGTAATCAAGCTTTATCCTAACCCGAATCTGTTTAAGCAGCTTCCTGAGAACTGGACAAAGCTTACGGAGAGAGCTACTTTCAGTTTTCCTCGCGGTTTCTATAACTCGTTCGTAATTTCAATCAGCGCCACAGTGCTTACAGTTTACTTCTCGGCTCTTACAGCCTATGCTCTTTCGGTCTATAACTTCAAGGGCAGAAAAGTTCTGTTCGCAGTAATCGTAGGCGTCATGATGGTTCCTACTGCCGTAAACATCACCGGTTTCTACCGTTTGATGAACGCCATGAACCTGATCGGAACAAAATGGCCTTTGATTCTTCCTGCAATCGCAGCTCCTTCAACGGTTTTCTTCATTAAGCAGTATCTTGATACATCGCTTTCAAAGGAAATCATCGAAGCTTCAAGAATTGACGGCGCAGGCGAGTTCTACACATTTAACCGTATCTGCTTACCTATTATGACACCGGCACTTGCCACGCAGGCAATCTTCTCATTTCTGGGTTCATGGAACAACTTCTTCGCTCCGTCAATCCTCTTGAGCCGTCCTGAAGACAAGACTCTTCCGCTCATGGTAGCTCAGCTCTACGGTGACCGTTTCGTAGATTACGGCGCGATTTATGTCGGTCTGTCGGCATCAATCCTTCCTATTATCATCGTTTACGCTTTCATGCAGCGTTACATCATTTCCGGTGTGGCTGCAGGCGGTGTCAAGGAGTAATTTCCCTGCATCTTACGAAGCACAACGGCAACGGACCTCTCCACGGAGACGGTCCGTTGTTTTTTATGTAAGTATGTACGGAGTGACAATTTAGTGCGCCAGCAGCCTATATCGAGGGAAGTTCACGTCGTTTCACTGGCAGGCTAAAATAAAATGCCAAAAATTTTAATTTGCGCAACATATAAACCAATAAATAGTGTAGAATAAAAATGCTTTTTAGTAAAAATAACAACAGGCACGGAGGCAATCACAATGCAGTTTGGACACTTTGATGATGCTGCCCGCGAGTATGTTATTGAGACACCAAAGACACCTTATCCATGGATAAATTATCTGGGATCACAGGACTTCTTCGGCCTTATCTCTAACACCGCTGGTGGTTACAATTTCTACAAGGATGCGAGACTTCGCAGAATTACACGTTACCGTTACAATAACATTCCTGTGGATGACGGCGGGCGCTATTACTATATCAAGGATGGTGACACCATATGGAATCCGGGCTTTAAGCCTTGCAAGACGCAGCTTGACAGCTACGAATGCCGTCACGGTATGGGCTATACAAGAATTACGTCTTCCAAGAACGGTATAGAAGCGTCGCTTCTGGCTTTTGTTCCTAACGGATATAAGGGCGAGGTCAACCGCGTAACAATCGAGAACAAAGGCAAGTCGCCGAAGACAGTTCAGCTCTTCTCACTTCGTGAGTGGTGTCTATGGGATGCTTCTGATGATATGCTCAACTTCCAGCGTAACTATTCGACCGGCCAGGTTGAGATCAAGGGAAGCACGATCTACCACAAGACAGAATACCGTGAGAGAAGAAATCATTATGCTTTCTATTCGGTAAATGTACCTGTTGACGGATATGATTCATCACTTGAAGAATTTCTCGGTATGTATAACGGCTTTGATGAGCCGCAGGCAGTTTCCGAAGGCAAGGCGCACAATTCCGTTGCCGACGGTTGGCAGCCGTGTGCAAGCCACCAGATAAATGTGTCGCTTGCTCCGGGAGAGAAGAAGTCATATATCTTTATTCTCGGTTATTGTGAACTTGCTGTTCAGGACAAGTGGGAAGCACCGGATGTCATCAACAAGAAGCCTGCTGAGGCTATGATTGCGCAGTTTGCTACAGACGCACAGGTTGACGCAGCGATGGCAGACCTCAAGACAACCTGGGATGACCTTCTCTCGCGCTACACAGTTGATATCAAGGATGAGAAGATTGCCAGAATGGTCAACATCTGGAATCCTTACCAGTGTATGGTCACATTCAACATGAGCCGCTCCGCATCGTATTTTGAGTCCGGTGTCGGAAGAGGACTCGGTTTCCGTGATTCATCGCAGGATCTTCTGGGCTTCGTTCATCAGATTCCTGAGAGAGCCAGAGAGAGAATTATCGATATCGCTTCGACTCAGTTCCGCGATGGCGGCTGCTATCACCAGTATCAGCCACTTACAAAGAAGGGCAACAACGATATCGGCGGCGGATTCAACGATGACCCGCTTTGGCTTATTGCGGGCACTGCGGCATACATCAAGGAGACAGGTGATTTCACTATTCTTGACGAGGCTACACCTTATGACTGCAATCCTTCCGATTCAGGCACGCTTCTTGAGCATCTGACAGCGTCTTTCTATCATGTTGTAAACAATAAGGGACCTCATGAGCTTCCGTTGATCGGACGTGCAGACTGGAACGACTGTCTCAACCTCAACTGCCATTCGACGGAACCGGGCGAGTCATTCCAGACATTCGGAACATCGGACGGAAGAGTTGCTGAGTCCGTGCTTATCGCGGGTATGTTCGTCGCAATCGGACCTGAACTTGTAGAGCTTTACAGACGCAGGGGTATGAACGCTGAAGCTGATAAGGCTCAGGCAGAAATCGATGCCATGAACAAAGCGGTTCTCACAGCCGGATGGGACGGCGAGTGGTTTGTCAGAGCATATGATGCTTTCGGCAACAAGGTTGGTTCAAAGGAATGCCAGGAGGGCAAGATCTTTATCGAGTCCCAGGGTTACTGTGTAATGGCCGGAATCGGTGTCAAGACCGGCGAAGCTCTTAAGGCAATGAATTCCGTAAGAGATATCCTCGAGTGCGAGCACGGAATTGTTATCCAGCAGCCGCCTTACAGCACATATCATTCAGAACTTGGCGAGTGCTCGTCATATCCGCCGGGATATAAGGAGAATGCAGGTATTTTCTGCCACAACAATCCATGGATAATTATCGGCGAGACAGTTATCGGAAGAGGCGACAGAGCACTTGAACTCTACAAGAAAATATGTCCTGCATACAGAGAGTCAATCTCCGAAATACACAGAAATGAGCCTTATGTATATTCACAGATGATTGCCGGCAAGGATGCCCGCAGATTCGGTGAAGCAAAGAACTCATGGCTCACAGGTACGGCGGCTTGGAATTTTGTTGCTATTTCACAGGCAATTCTTGGTGTAAAGCCGGGTTATGACGGACTTATTGTCGATCCGTGCATCGAGTCAGACTGGAAAGAGTATACAGTAACGCGTGTTTTCCGCGGTGCAAAGTACATCGTTCATGTCAGCAATCCGGATGCAAAACAAAAGGGCGTCAGGAGTATCAGTATCGACGGTAAAGACATTGACGGCAACGTCATTCCTGTTATGGAAGCAGGCAGTGAGCACAATGTTGAAGTGGTTCTCGGATAAGCAGTTTATCAGAAGAATTGCATTATAATCAAAATTATTGGGAAACCCCGCTTTTGTCTTTCAATAGCGGGGTTTCTTGTTATAATTCAAGGTAATTTCAAGAAAAACGGAGGCCCGGATTATGAGTTATAAAGGCGAGAAGGCAAGGGAGCAGAAGGTCAGTGCAAAGGCGTTGATTAAGGCAAAGTTTGCAGACATAGTAACTGAGGGAAAAGGAATAAGCGCACAATACGTCAGGTTCGGAAAAACACCGGTAGTTATCGGAATTGCGGGACTTACGTTTGACTCACCTCTCATAGGCGTGGCAACGGGAGACGAAGCTGTATATAATGCGCTTCTTGCAGAAACCAAAAGCGGAAAGAGCGTGATTTTCGCGAACGGAAAAGCATATTCGGAAAAGAACGGGACTGTCTCGGAATGCAAATTTGACAAGATTGTTCTTGAGCATGTAGAGGACGCGATAAAGGAATCCGAAGAATGGGGCGGAAAACTCAATGAATCGGGTGAACTTATCTGCAACCCGGCATCTCCGGCGCCGGGACCGCATTACTACACCAATATGATGCTTGGCAACAGAATCGGTTTCGACAGACCGCTTCAGTCAACACCCAAGAGCACTGTCGACAGACTTGGAGCCGGCTCGTTCAGGGCTCATGCCGACACACAGGTGTTAGCCACGAGATGGGACTATCTGCCTGAGGAAAATGGATTTCCGGCAAACAGACAGTTCTATCTGGTGGAAAACGGAAAGAAGATTTTCTGGTCAGGCGCTGCCATCGCGGACGGACTCAAGACTGTAAGGACAATACATTCACAGAACAGAAGCATCATTGAATATGAGCTTGAAGACGGACTCAAAGTCAAGAGAACTATTTTTATCGTGCCCCAGCACGACGGAATGCCTCTCGCAGCTGAGGCACAGATGATTGAAATTACTAACGCGGGCACTCATAACCGTGACCTGCGCCTTGTATATACAGGAATGTTCGGAACTTCTGAGACGCACGCACTGTCAGAGGACGTTATCTTCACGACAGTCGTCACACAATCCGAGGTGTTCTTCAACGAAAATGATGAACTTCGTGCAATAAGTTTCAATCCGAATTCAAAGTGGACCAAGGGCAACATCAGATTTGATACGCTTGTTGCACATACTGACGAGGGCACCGTTTATCCTGACGAATACAGCGCCAGATACGGGGACTTTGTCGGTTCTGGAAGCCTTGAGAATCCTGAGTTTATAGAGCCTCTCTCAAGCTGCCCGTCCAGAAAAGGACCGGGATTCTATGCTCTTTCAGTTCCGTTCACGGTGAAGTCCGGCAGAAGCGTCAGAGTGGATAATCTTGTCTGCCTCTCCTCAGATGCGGTAAATGACGACTATGTACCTGAGGTTACTCCGGCGGTTGAGATGGAGGCTGCCTCTGTATACATCAGCGATCCGTCCCATCTTCCGTCAGACCTTGAGAGTGTTATTGATTTTACTCACAGGTATTCCGGATATATGCAGATTGACAGCGCTGATGAAGATTTCTCGGCATATGTAAACAATAATCTGCCGTTTCAGGTTTTCTATCAGACATTCGTATCAAGATCGCTCGACTGGACTCAGAAGGGATATCGCGAGATAGGATTCCGTGAGATTCAGGATATCTATGCTTCAATGTACTATTTCGCCGGCATGGGCGAGACGGAGTTCATCAAGTCGATGCTTACAGGCTGGATTGAAAATGTTTATGAGGACGGATACACCAACCATAACTTCTACTGGACCGGCAAGGAACCCGGCTGGTGGTCTGATGACGGTCTCTGGCTTCTCCAGGCATTGGATCGTTATGTCGGACTTACCGGTGATTACGATTTCCTTACGCAGAAGTTCGCTATGGCAGGAACAAAGAAGACAAAGAAGGATGCCGGAATCAAGCGTCCCCTTATCGATACCGTCAAAGCGATAATTGTATACAGCTGCAGGATTTCAGTCGGCAAACACGGGATACCTCTTATTGACCGCGCCGACTGGAACGATTGCTTAAGAGTGGATCCGGACAGCATTTCAGGTGCCGATAAGATTGAGAAGTATAAAGAACAACTCAAGGCCAAAGGTGCTTCCTACGGAGAGATTCCTTTCGAGTCAGAGTACTCTGAGTCGGTGATGAACGGATTCCTTCTCAAGGTGGCGATTGATGCTGCCGAAGGAATGTTTGCAAAGCTGGGGGACAGCAGCTTCGCAAAGGAACTCAAGTCAATGTCATCAAAGCTTTCTTCGGATCTTACGGACAATTGCTGGAAGGGCGACTTTTTCGCGAGAGTGCTGTTCAACAGAAGTTCCAAGCCAAATCTTAAGTATCTTGGTGCCACAGGTGACGGACTTGCAGTGGAGCCGGGTCATACCGGAACATATTTTCTCAACGCATTCTCATGGTCGCTTCTCGCAGGAGTTGCAGATGAGAAACAGATCGGAGTTATGCTTGACTCACTGGACAGGTATCTCAAGTCTCCATACGGGTTCAGACTTTGTTCTACTGTAGACTATCCTCAGATTGCGCCCAAGATTGACGTAGCGCTTTACTATCCGGGAGACCGTGAGAACGGCGGCGTCTTCAAGCATGCCAATATGATGGCGGCATCCGCCATGCTTAAGGCGGCAAAGAGCGTCAGCGATGACAGTCTTGCCAGAAGACTTACCGGCACCGCTTACTGGATAATTGATAAAATCGTACCGTTCAAGACTCTCAAGTCACCATTCACGGTATGCGGCAACCCGAGGTGGTGCACGCAGTATAACAACAGCGATTCCGGCGAAAATATCGGACCTACGC
>ENA-UOYA01001793-UOYA01001793.1-activated-sludge-metagenome-genome-assembly--contig:-NODE-1793-length-21786-cov-5.784731_pt1 | contig 21786 bp, 26 predicted proteins | sample MGYA00238163_ERZ764804 | MGnify/ENA primary metagenome ERZ764804 (study PRJEB28919, sample SAMN05720223) | activated sludge metagenome | isolation source: Anaerobic digester | place: Hong Kong... | reverse complement strand
GCGCATTTACCGGGATTCCTTATGCACGATAGTCCTCGCGAAGCCGATCTCGGTATTCGGCTATACCGCAGTTTTATCCGCGCTGTCGCAAATCTTCAGGAAAACTTCGGCTCACCAGACTCTTGTCCTTTTCAGTATGTGATTACGACAACAACCTCTCCACCGCCGGAGCTAAATACAGACCAGTACGTCAAACTTCGTTTAAACGCGGCAAGAACCGAGGAACTTCTGCTCCGGGCTAACATAGCCATGCCACGCCAGCAGAATCAGAATGTGTCGCTTTGGGAGTAACATTTTGAAGCAGCTTCAAAAAACCCTTGACCTGATTGAAGGCCGAACACCGAACACCCAATTGTATTAGGAAAACGCCCGCACCGTTGAACTACGCGAGAACATTGAACGGAAGCATGATGAATTGCGAAGACTGCAGGAGTCCTATCACAAACATCTGGAATCCATCAACGAAATATATGATGCCTTAATCAAGAATGCGCTTTCAGACACCTACTCCGGAACCCTTCGCATGCCGAAGGGCGAACTGCAGTTTCACATCGAGGAGGCGACTGGTCTGTCGGGCGAGGCAGTCGAGACTCTGGCTTTAGTTTTGGCTGATGTGGCTGCGATGATGTGTTCATGCCGGGGAATTGGCCACCATCCGCGTTTCCTTTTACACGACAGCCCCCGCGAGGCCGACCTCGACCGGCACATTTATAGTCGCTACCTGCGATCCATGTGGATTTTGACCAATGAATATGGCGGTCAAGATAAAGCGCCCTTCCAATATATTGTGACTACGACTAGCAAGCCGCCTAAGGATCTGGAAGCGGCTATTTGCCTACGTCTCGAAGCTCACCCGGAAACCAAGATGCTATTTGGACGCCTTCTGCCCAATCCACCTACTAAAGAACAATTTGAACTTTTCGGTGAGGAAGATAAGATGTGATGAGAGAATTTCCGTTCTATCAGAGAACTGGATTTCCTCATAACATATATTTGGGCGCTATGATTATAACCTAACCACCGCTTGCACTTTAAGCAATAGCCGGGCCGCTGCCATTGCCAAATAAAGAGATCGGTTGTCGAAACAATCGAAAAGTGACGATTGATTATAGCAAAAACAAGAAGGAACCATAATAATTTACCGAGAAATGGTATGCAAATCTAATGTCTTATATTGATCCGCATAATATCCTGGCTGATGGAATATGGAAGCGCAAAGCGTGTTTACGGTAGAGCCTTTGACCGGTGTGTCGGCGTCTTATGTCGACAACATAGGGTTGCTCGGGGTGTTATGCTGACCAGTATAATCATTGTTAGACTACCATGAAAAAGTCGCCTCATAATGGCTTAGTGCACAAAACCTTTACGAATAAGAGAATAAGAAAAGAGGGTAGCTATGGACTTTACGATTTATGCGTTAAAGGGCAGTTCTGATTGGTTTGATATCATGCCTTCATTGAAGCTCGGAGAGGGGAGATTTGGATGGAGCTACATTGAATCCGCCGACCTGAGAAAACTGAAGCACAGGGTGGAGGCGATTAGCTGGGACAGCTTGTCAGATGAAGAGAAAGACTGTTATCAGTCATTTCTGCTTGATTTTAAATCCGACGATTATGTTGTTTACATCAATGTTCCCGAATGGGGTAAATGCACGATTGCACAAGTAACAGGCGAGTATCAATGGAAATTTGAGGATGAGGATTTTAACCATCGGTTTCCTGTCGACCCCAATACCATCTATGTTTTTAATAGAAACGACGCTTTAGTTCATCCTGCCCTACGTTCACGGCTCAAGCTTCAAGGACGTTGGTGGCGGATTTATTTGAAAGATGAATTCAATCAATTATTAGAGGCTTTAAAAAAAGGATTTACACCAACCCAGCGAACACCAGAAGCCAATCTTCGATTCTTGTCAAATGAAATACAGCCGTTTCTGCTAAATATCACACAGCACATTCATCATACTCACCCAAATTATGATTTTGAATGCTTGGTTGCTGAGGTATTCAAGAGAGTTCCAGGTGTTATAGATGTCCGGTGGCAAGGCGGTGCAGGCGACCATGGAGCTGATATTCTTGTAACCTTTGAAGATGGGTTGCCAATTCCTGGTTTAGAAAAACAATCGCTTTTAGTTGTGCAGGTCAAATCCTATAAAGGGGAACACTGGGATACCAAAACTGTTGAGGATATAAAGCGTGCATTTGAGCATTACCCGGAAGCAAATATGGGATTGATTATCTCGACGGCTAATTCGGTCACCACTGTAGTCGAAGAGGCATTGGACAAATTGAGGGAAGAATGCGGTAAACCAGTTGCTCTTTTGGTTGGACCTGAGGTTGCAGCGTTCTTGTTAAGATATGGAGCAAAATTACTGGCCTAAAAACCGCATTCACCGGGCTTAACAGCGCCAGTGATGCTGACGTTAGGTAGCAACACGACCGAGGTAGGATCTGTTGCCATATGAGGAGGTAGATGACCATCATGACACCAGCCTGGGAGATCCTTACAGGCGACCCAAATTTACTACTGCTAAAAGCCTTGATTTATGAGGTCGCCGAACTCTCATTAGCTGTAAAGCTTGATCTGTCGCGATACCCTTTTCTAGCCGATCTCGACTGGTTTGAGCGGGTCCTCCACCGTGTTTCCTCCACGTTCACGCTGATCGTTATCGGCCAAGTATCGGTGGGGAAGTCGTCCTTCATCAACTCCCTATTTGGTCGGAAGCTGCTGCTTCTTTCGGATAGGCCGACCGATGAAGTGTTGTCTGTTTTGCTTGCTGCGGATCAAGGTGAGCCTGAACATGCAGAGAAGATCCTGCGTGACGGTTTAGTTGAGCGCTTTGTGTCGCTTGACAAGGCGATGAGGTTCTTGCGCCAGCAGGACACCCCATCTGAGCAGCAGTTCAATTGCAGTGACGTACAGTTATACCTTCATAAGCTGGCCTTGTTTGCGACACATCCGGATCATTAACACACCAGGACTTGGTGACCGTCTCCAGGCGTTCGAGAAAGCTGCACTGCAGTAACTCCACGAAGATGAACTATCCCACCTGGTGTGTGTTACGACCATCGGATGTAAGCCTGAAAGCAGTAAAGTGTTGACATTGGAGAATCAATTTACCAGAAGTTTTCAATTCCGAGATTTGTTACAAGGTTTCGAAGATTAAATGGAACAGGCTAATGTTTGACACATGGCATTGAACTCCTGGCCACTTTATGCTTCTATTTTGAACTTCCGGCCAAGTTATGCTCCTAGGTAGCTAGGAAGAGGACCTAAAAAACGACCCCCAAAAAGGGTCGTTTTGGCCAAGTTATGCTTTAGGCCGTGGCCAAGTTATGGATAAAGTCACAATCAAGGCTTTTTGCATTTTTATATCACATGGAAGGACTAGACAGGGTTCCGCAAGGAACCCTTAGTTTTCGGGCGTTGCCCCACCTCGACACACCAATCGGCACACCAGCAGGCACACCAAAATAAAGACCCCGAAGCTCCGGATGATAAGGCTTAGGAGTCTTTTTTTTCGCCGAGGAGGTGGTAACGCTGTAATGGCACGGTCTGGTGGTCCCTGCGAGCTAAAATCGACTATAAGCCCAGGGGCCAAACATTTGTTTTTTTAATACGAAAATGAGAGTCGAAACCAAATACGTCTTTTATTTTTATGTTTTCAACGACAGCAAAACTTATTGCGTCAACATATGATAGCTTCTGGTCTTGAAATTGGCGCAAGATTACTTGCGCTTGAGTATCCAAAACTGGATCAGGGTAGATAATATTTAACCATTTAGAGGCAATGGAATCCTGAATAACATCTAAGAATTCTATAGCTGTTCTATAGTTAACATGGTATCTGAACCACGTATAGGTCTCTGATATTACAAGTAATGTTGTAATTAGTGTTGTTTTCTTGGTTAAAGAACTATAGTAATCAACGGCAATATCATGGTACTGGTCGTTTTTGCTAAATATAGCAATTAATGCAGCAGAATCGATAAAAAGTTTAGAGGGGGGCCTTGCCACCATATAAATCCTCCTTATACCGCTGAGAACCATTTTTAGGACCATTAACCTTTCCAATCAACCGAGAAAAAGGGTCGTTTGGACCGCCTCTTTTTTCATATTCAGGAACAGGAACGTTAAACATTTTAAATAGTTCTTCACGCTGACTGGGGGTTAGTTTACGTATTTCTTCAGCCAGGCGTTCAATGGCCATGTTGTATCACCTCAATGTTTTAATGATATTATACCATATCCTGTCAGCAGGAGCAATCCACTGCGGTGGGCTTCAATGCTGGCCGTTTTTTGTTTGTGAAAAAGTTTAGATTGGAGGGAAAAAATGGATAAAGAAATGATATTCAAGATAAAGCCTAATAAGCCCAGGCGTGAGTTGTCACTACCGGCACTGGTTTTCCACCACGCGGACCACTGGATGAAGGTGCTGGGGCTTGAAGTATTTTCCGCCTGGTTGATGATTTACACCTGGTGTGACCGGCAAAAGTATCCTGAGGATAATATGTCGCATCACAAGGACATAAAAGAAGTGGCTACGGCTTTTAAGTGTGGGGTCAACAAAGCCCAAGAGATCATTAAAAAACTTTATGAATACGGGCTAGTTGACATTGTATAAGTTAAAAACAAATACGGCGGGTTTAAGAATATCTATTACTGGTATGAAATTCCTGTTTATGCTGACAGTATGTATTAGCCCATCTCGGGTTCCGTTGCGTGGTTATGGAAGACCGGCCGGAATTCGCGGATAAAAAAATATTCCCGCAGGCAGAAGCTACTTATCTGGGCGATTTTAACAATATCGGGGCAAGTGTTCAAATCGATCCAAAAGATTATGTCGTAATCATGACTAGAGGACATAAGCATGATTATACGGTGCTTGTACAGGCTTTACGTACGGATGCTTCCTATATAGGCATGATAGGAAGCAAAACAAAAGTAGCGGAGACGTGCAAAAGACTGGCTGTCGAGGAAAATTTTTCGCAAGACGATATTCAAAGGATCTATTCGCCGATTGGTTTGTATATTAAGGCGGAATCTCCGGCTGAAATTGCCATCAGTATTGCCGGCCAATTGATTGAAGTTCGTGCCGGCAAAAAATAAATACTTTGCTCCGGATACCGTCCACTCTTGGCTGTGGCGGCTATACCCTGAAAGGTTGTTGAGGGCTCCTGTTGCGGAGTTGTGATACCGCGCCGTAAGAAATAAACGAAATTAATGACAGCTAGGAAGAGGCTGCGAAATGGCCCAGACTCCGCCATTTTCACGGGAGCTTATATTTACATTACTGCCAAACACGCCAAAGTTAACCGCTTAATACTGCGGGTTTTTTAATTTCTTAGGCCGGGTAAAGCTTGACGTTAGTTCGATATCTAACTACAATATAAATATGAAACTTCTATCTGGAGGTAAAGAAAATGATTAAATTAGAGATTTCCAAAGAAGCCAGGGACTATATTCTAAATAACATTGATGCCATTACCGTGGAATCGATATCTATGGCCAGCTGCTGCGGCTACAGCAACGAGCCCGTTGTGTTTGAGTATAAGCCGTCCGCACCTGAGCATTATGAAGAAGTTATTGCCGGCGGGATTAAGGTCTATGTTTTTAAGGAGGGAGCTGTTGTTGCTCCAGGCGGGGCCAGGATCTGCCTGGCGGATAATAACTCCCCGTTTAAATGGCTGAATATCGAAGGGTTGAGATACAAGGATTATTTTGGGGGTATACCGGAATCTGATTAAAATTTAAAATGTATATTAAATACGGGGATATTAATTGGGGGCACCTGGCTAACCTGGCCGGCTGCCCCTTTTTTAGTCTGCATAAGGCGCTAAATTATAAGAGGGAGAATGAAAATAAAAATTTATCAAACATTGGAGGAGAATTGGTGTAATGGTTTAAAATAATTACCAAGACTATTAATTATGGGGGTAAATATGAAAACACCTCAGTGGATTAAAAAGCTTGGAGGTCATGCCGGTGAATTGTATGTAGCGGCAGAGCTGTCAAAAAGAGGCATTTCTAATTCTCTGCTTACCGAAAATTTTTCTCATGATGATATCCTGGCTGGAAACAAAGATGGTACAGAGTTATGTTATATTCAAGTTAAATCCTGTCATCCTGATCTGTCCCATGCGTTTATCCTAAAAGAATCCGAAGAAGGATGGGTTAATGCTCCGGACAATCAATTTGTAGTATTTGTTTGGTTGGGCTCGCCGAAAAAAAGTGAAAGCCCCAGGTTTTGGATAGCAACAAAAAAAGAGGTCGGGGAGGCTTGTATCAGGCAATATCACGGGACTAAAAATTGGGAGCGCAGGTTGACTATGGAGAAAGGCCTTAATCCTGCTTGGGAAAATAATTGGGATGTTTTTAAAAAGTACATGCCGTAGGTTTAAGGTGCCGGCAAGCACAGATTATTTTGCTGAAAGAGGAAATTCTGTAGAGATGTGATCCGCAGTTTTTATCTGGTTAATCCAAGTGAGCCGAATTAAAGATAAATTTTAGAAAAGGCAGAAACCGCCCGGCAGGGCGGATTTTTAATAATTGTGGATAAATCTCAATATACTAATGACGATATGCAAAATATCCCCATGGGGATATTAAATCAGCTGTTGATAAAAAACACTTAGTAGTGATTTTTACTCATTAGAAATCATTAAAATGATAGAGCAAAACGACCCTGAGGACATAGTTCAAAGTGTGCTTGCGGCAAATCAACATTATTTTTATTACTATATTTGTTGTAACAAGCGCCTTGCTCTCCGGAGCAGGGCTTTTTTGTGAAGTTGCTTTTCTTAGATGGCTCTCTACTGCTTAAGCATAACATTGTCCTCTCCCGCCCGGCACCTTGGGCAGAGGGACCTGTTTTCTTCCCTGTCTCTTTCCGGCAGCGGCATGCCGCACAAAACACATTCACTTTGGCTTTTCCGCCTTTCCTGGGCGATCATCTCCTGCTGCCTTTTCAGGATTCTTCTTACGATATAATCCTGGTCACCCCTCCGTATGTTGATAAACCGGATGCCTACCAGAAAGCGCCCGCAGGCATTATTGGACGGGTTTTCCGACACCCATACGGCCTCACCAATAAGGTTCACTTTTTTACCGGGCGATACTTCAATATTGATGTTTATTTTATCCTTCTTCTTAAATTCCTGATCGGTGGCAAAAAGCAGTCCCCCGCCGCTGATGTTTATGGTCCTGGACCTTTTATATCGTTCAGTTTCATCCCTGGCGTAAAGAAAATACTGGTTGATGGGCAGGCGGATCCAGGCCCTTTGTTGTTCACCCCGGCTGCCGGCAGGCCTGAAATCGCTAATACCCCACGCTCCTTTAGGGTTTTGCTTTTCGGATCTTTTTTGGGCAAGCGCCCAAAAGATGACCAGTCCAAGCAGCAAGATGGTCAGCGCCAGGAAGGGCAGGAGGACCTGACGGTTGCTGGATTCCTGGTTAAGGATGGTTTCTTTAAAAGCCTGGGTAAGGTCCCACGCAGTATTGTCGGTATCACCAAAAGAAGGGACCGCAGGCAGCATTAGCGCCATCAGGATTAAAAAAACTGAGGCTGTGATGTAAAATATTCTTCTGTTTGAATACATACACTATCCCTGCCAATAATTTAATGTATAGTTATAGAATACTACGTTAAAGATTTTTTTGCATTAAAAGATTATTTTATAAACTAAAATGAAGGTGTATCAAATTAATTCATGGAAAATCTATGATAGTGAATTGTGAAGCAAACATAAAGGTGGTTTAATCATGGGCAAACCTCATAAAATCTGCGAACGGGTGTATATGGTGGGCGGTCCGGAGATAACGGACGGGAGGGATTGCTGTGTTTACCTGGTTGACGGAGCCAGCGAACTGGCGCTGGTAGACGCGGGGCTCGGCTATTCCTGTGAGAAAATAATGAATAACATAGAGAAACTCGGCCTGGATAAATCGTTGTTAAAAATTTTGGTCGCCACCCACGGACATATCGACCATATCGGTGGTCTTGGTTATTTTAAAGACACCGGCCTTAAAGTCGCCTGTCATGAACTGGAGCTGAATGCTGTTGCCGGGGGCAGGCCGGAACTGACGGCGGAGCGGTACTATGGTGTGAAATACAGGCCCGTGTCAGTCGATATAGTATTAAAAGGGGAGCTGCAGGAGATTGCTGTCGGGGACCTTACCCTGCGCTGCGTGCTCACTCCCGGCCATACTCCCGGCGGCATCAGCCCATACGTTGACGCCGGAGGAACCAGGGTTTTATTTGGCCAGGATATTCACGGGCCGTTTGACTCATCCTGGGGTTCAGACCGGAAAAAGTGGAAGAATTCGATGCAGTCCCTGCTTGCCTTGAAGGCCGACATACTTTGTGAAGGGCACTACGGTGTATACCAGCCTGCCGGGGAAGTGAAAGGGTACATAGAAACATACCTGAGACGCTACACCAGGTAGAAAACAAAACCCCATGGCTTTTCTGCCATGAGGTATTCCAAAAGGCTTTTTATAGAACTTCGCCCCTGAAAACCCACGGGCTTGTCCTGTGGGATGAAAAGGGCGGTCGCCCGTTTAGGGCGATAAGTGTCTTTACAAACAGACGTTCCCATGGTATAATATTCCTGTGCTCTTTGACAATCAGTATGGGGTTGCAGCAGGTCAAATGGTTTGCTGCATAAAACTGATTCCCGAAAGAGACTGGTGCTTTCAAGTAAGCACGTATCTACGTAGCCGCATGGTGAAGTAGTAGATGCCCATGGACCGGGCCAGGGCCAAGGCCCTGTAGCTCACGAGAGAGCGTAAGACCTTGCTTTGGCAGGGCAGCTTTCGTTGAAATGAGAAACCTTCGTGGAGAAGCCTTCGGGCTTGTCCCGGAGGAGGTTCACAAAAGCGCCGGTATGAATTTTGCCAGCAGGTACACATCACCGCTGCCGGCCACAATCCTGTGTTTCACGTTTTCAGGTACAACCAGGGAAACGCCGAGCTCACAGACTGTCTCTTTGCCGGCTATTTCGCCTTTCCCCACTCCGCCGACAATATTGATGAATTCCCATTTGCCGTCGTGGACATGCTCACCTATCTCAAAACCGTCTTGGATCCTGATCAAATGACAGCTGAACTTGCCGTCAGTCGAATCCCCCTTTACCAGGTGCTTCAAAAAGACACCTGTAAAGCTGGGATGCGGGTTCCACACAAGATCTGTAACGTTTAATTCTTTATCAGTGTACACTATTTTGCCTTCACTCAGTCCCTTGACAGTTTCGTTCACATTTAATACCTCCCGGTCTTATTTTTAACCACTTTTAAATTATATCACTTTTCACTCACGACTTGCTTTTTATTTCCTTTATATTTCTCAGCCCGGCTAAGGCCACCTGGCAGACGTAGTTTTGCGGCGGCCATTCCAGTTTAAAGCCGGCGCCGGCGAGAGTTTTGGTGATATCCACTCCCATTGCCTCAGGGCAGGTTGTGACATGATAACCCCGGTGTTCTCTCAAAAACGATGTGATTTCCTCCTTAAAGCTCTTTTTTTCTAATGCATGGCTGGAAAAAGCGTCGCTGCCGGCATGCAGAGGTATAACGTTAATAATCGCATACACCGGCTTGGTGAGGTCCATGAAATCTGAGAAGAGTGGCGCTCCGGGCGGGCAGCCCTTTTTCCTGCCGTAGTTGGGACAGCCGCCGGGGTGGCCGTGGTAAGGTTTTAAGCAATTGGCGCTGATTTGCCTGTCAATAACCGGATCAACCTTTAAGATCATATTATCACCTCACAACAGGCTGGTTTTTATCTTTTCTTTTTTAAAGATTATAACACTAAAAAGTCTATTGATTGCTTTGCCCGGAGACTGAAGTGAAAAAATGAAATAATTAAAATCGAATGATGTAAAAATGCCGGGCTATACTAAGGAAAAACACGGGGGTGTTGACATGCAACTAGAGCCCGGCGAGCGCTCCATCCTTTCTTATTTTCCTTCCAGCGAACAGGCCCAAAAGGCTGCAGCAGCCCTGAAAAGCGCGGGTGTGGGTGTGGTTCAGGTGGACCGGGTCTCACGCTACGGCGTGGAAATTGACGGGTACTATAACAATCCCATCAACAGGGCGGAGACCATCACCGGCCCGGTGCTGTACTCCACCAACAACAGGCTTGAGCAGAGCGCCGACAACAGGGTGCTACTGGGCGCCGACCCTTCAGTGAGCGGTTATGGCGCTGAAGAATACGGAGTGGGCGGCGGCAGGTCCTTTATGGTAACCGTGGTAACCAATGAAGGAAAACTGGACCAGGCGGTAGATATTATCAAGCAGAACGGCGGCATGGTTTAAATTTAATTTGGGGACATAGCTCGCCGTCAGTGATAGGCTCCAAATAGAGACGTGTCCCCATTCCTTGAACCGCTGCGCAATGAAGCAGCTTGTTGCAACACTATGGACTCAGGTTATCCTATATGTTGACAGTCTGCGCCCTGCTCTGTGCAGGGTTTTTTGTTGGTGTTTTTTATGTGTAGGTGCGAATTTATTCGCACATCGTAGCAATATCCTCAAACATCCCGGCGCTTTATACCTAGTACGGTTAAAATCGAACCTGCCTGCGTTGATCGCTGCCATTTGTTTTGCGCCAGTGAGGGGCGAGCCTTGCGGAGAGCTTGTATTTATAGCTTTTTTTGGATACAATGGTAGGGTACTAAAGACTTTGGTAAACACCCCCTGATGATTGGAGGTTTTAAATTTGAAGCGGGTGGTCAGCGTAAGCCTTGGCTCAACCAAACGTGACCATAAGGTGACTGTCGAACTCCTGGGGGAGGAGTTTGAGATTGCCAGGATGGGCACGGATGGTGATTTTAACCGGGCGCTGGAGTTATTGAGGGATCTTGACGGTAAGGTTGACGCGATCGGCCTGGGCGGCATTGATGTCTATCTTTTTGTCAAAGAGAAACGTTACGCCATCCAGGATGGCCTGAAATTGATGGATGCTGTGAAAACCACCCCGGTTGTTGACGGCAGCGGGCTGAAAAACACCCTGGAGCGGGAAGTGGTGCGGATTCTTGCCGCTGAAACCGGGTTGCTTAAAAAGGGCGCCAAGGTGCTGATGGTCAGTTCGGTGGACCGGTTTGGCATGGCTGAAGCCCTCGCGGAAATAGGCTGCGCCATGACTTTTGGCGACCTTATTTTTACCGCAGGCATTCCCTACCCGATTATGACCGTGGAGGAACTCGAAGAGATCGCCAACAAGCTCCTGCCCGAAATTACCAAGATGCCTTTTCACCTGGTTTACCCCACGGGTAAAAAGCAGGAGAGCCAGGATGAGGCCAAGGTCCAGAAATTCGCCCATTTTTATCACAACGCAGAGGTTATAGCGGGAGACTTCCACCTGATCCGCCGCTTTATGCCCTCCGGCATGCAGGGGCAAATTATTTTAACCAACACCACAACCAGTGATGATATTGAGTTCTTGAAGGAAAAAGGTGTGGGTACATTGGTGACCACTACCCCCGAGTATGGAGGGAGATCATTCGGCACCAACGTGATGGAAGCCGCGCTGGTGGCTATCCTGGGCAAGCAGTGGGACCAGATCTCCGCTCAGGACTACCTGGACCTTTTGCACAGGTTGAATTTCCGCCCGCGCGTAGTAACACTCCAAGCTTAAACTTTTTTCAGCAGCTTTATAGTCAGAAATTAGATAAAAGCCGCCAGGGAGGGTAAAGAATTGGCCACACAACAGGAGATTAAAGAAAGTCTAGAGACTTTTACCGAAAACTATAATAACAATGACCGTTTAAAAATAATGAACAGGGACTGGAACCGGGTGGTTGTAGTCAAGGCTACCGATGTTGATTCAGTACACACCTGGGTCCTGCAGGACGGCGTGCTGAAGCTAAAAGAGGGTGAGGCAGACGCCCCCGATTTAACCGTGATCTCAGACAGTGAAACACTGGCTGACGTTTTTTATGGTGACATTACACCGATAGAGCCGTATAATGACGGAACCCTGCGCATTATGGGCTCTGAGGACGATATCACCAGGCTCGATTTTATCTGCCTGATGATTTGGGGTGAATAAGTTTGCAGCTTAAAAGGGTACTCACCCTGCGTACAGTGGTCGCTACCAGCGCCGGCCTGACCCTGGCCAGTTCGTCTTTTGTGGCGGCTGTGCTGGTAGCCAATTACGTTTTGGGTGACACCGCCTGGATTGCCATATTGATCGGCGGGGCATTATGTTTTTTAGCTGCCGCCTGTTTTTCCGAATTAAACGGCCTGCTGCCAACCGCCGCAGGCATCCGCCTTTATTTCAGCCGGGCCTTCAACGATCAGGTCTCGCTGGTAATCTCACTGCTGTACATGCTGATCGTGGTGATCGGGGTAGTAGGGGTGGAAAGCTTTATCCTGTCCCAAGTGCTGAGTGAGGCTTTTCCTGCCATCCCGCCTTATCTCTGGATTGTGGTGATGCTCCTGCTGGTTACCGGGATGAACCTCAGGGGGATCAAGATGGCCGGCGTGTTTCAGGATGTGGTTACCTACAGCCTGATTGCCGTGATGCTTTTCATAGGCTTCTTTGCCCTGTATAAAGTTGGCTTTAAATTAAACGCGCCGCTGTCACCCGGCGGCGCCACCGGAATGATCCAGGCTGTGGCTGTGGGTGTGTTCCTGTTTGTGGGATTTGAGTGGGTGACACCGCTGGTGGAAGAAGTCACCCAGGTTAAGCAGATTTCCAGGGGTATGATGATTGCGCTGGGGATATTAAGTGTGGTCTACGCCGTCTTCACCGTGGCCATGACCGCTGTTGTGCCCAAGGCAACCCTGGTTGCCTCGCCCGCCCCCCAGCTGGTATTGGCCAGGACTGTCCTGGGTGATCTGGGCGCGTCAGTGATGATCTTAGTAATCCTGGCCACCTCCCTGAAAACTTTTAACGCCGGTATAATCAGTGTTTCCCGTTTCATGTACGCCTCCGCCAGGGAGCATGTGCTGCCTGCGGTTTTCAGTAAAATCAGCATGCGCTTTTTCACACCCTATGTGGCGATCATTACCCTCTTTTTTATCGGCCTGCTTGCAGCCGCTTTAACCATGTTGACCGGCAACTACGTGGTGCTGGTGGGTCTTGCCGCCGCGATGGAGTCCATCGTCTACACCCTGGCCGGTCTGGCTGTAATCAGTCTGCGCCGCAAAATGTCCGACCGGGAACGTCCATATTTAATTAAGGGGGGCTATCTGGTCCCGCTTCTGACCGCTTTGGTTTTCACCCTGCTGGCTGTTGCCGTGCTGGCATCGGATATCTCTGCTCTTTTGTACATAGCCGCCGCTTTTGTTGTGGTCCTGTTTTATGTTAATACCGCCGTGCCGCGCCTCAAAAAGAAATATGAGGCCCGTAAACCAGCCGCCAGACGCCGCCCGGCGCGCGCCCCGGAAGGTCTGGAGAGTAAATAGCGACACTTTTCCCTCTTGCTTTTCATTTTCTTATCTTTCCTCAATGTAATTGTCCAATCTAGTTCATGAAAACTTAATTTTTCCTGAAAATGCTGCTTTTGGGCGGTTCGGCGGGAACCGTTTGACCCAAACACCCGTCTAACAAAATAAGGGACAATCCTGCAAAATAATACAAGCTTTGGCCTGGCCGCCATTTATTCTTGCGTTTATTAAAGAGTGTAGATTTTTCCTTCGGTACTTTTTAATGAAACAAGAGGAATTGTCGGGTAGCTTGTAGAAATTTAAACTTAAGTTCCTTAAGTATTATATCCGTCAGTGGACGGAGGGGGGTTGAGAATGCACGTAAGATACCAATCATCTTTTGGCTTACCGGTAATACTGGCGTTTGCTCTGTTCCTTGGCTTCCTCCTGGCGTTTCCTCAACTTGTGTTTGCCGACACTGCCGTGGTGGCCTCCGATTCTGTCAATATCCGCACCGGCCCCGGCACGACTTATGACATTATTGCTCAGGCGAGTTCGGGCGACCGCCTCACTATTGTGTCTCAATCAGGCGACTGGTATTGTGTAAACCGGCCTTCCGGTCAAAATGGCTGGATCGCCGGCTGGCTGGTTAACGTTGAGCAGGCGGCCCAGGCTGCCGCGCCACAAAGCAGCGGCCAGGTTGCCGTGGTCAGCGGCAGTTCCGTAAATATCAGGAGCGGCCCTGATACCAGTTACGGCATAATTGCACAGGCTAACCTGGGGGATCGCCTGCCGGTCCTGGACAAATCAGGCGATTGGTATAAGGTGAGCCTCAGCAGCGGAGCTTCCGGTTGGGTAGCGGGTTGGCTGGTAGCTGTCGGCACACCTGTTGCAACAGCTCCCACACCAGTGAATACAACTCCTGCCGCGGGCTCGGGGTCAGCGGACAGCGGAAAAACAGCCGTCGTTACCGGCAGTGTTGTTAACGTAAGAAATGGGCCGGGTACCACCAACGCGGTGGTTGGCCAGGTAACACAGGGCCAAAGCCTGCCGGTGCTGGAACAGTCGGGTGACTGGGTCCGGGTCAAGCTGCCCGTCGGCAGCACAGGTTGGGTAGCCGGCTGGTTAGTTAGTGTCCAGTCTGCGCCTGTGACGACCCCGCAAACACCAACAACACCTGAGACGCCGGCCGGACAGACCGGCGGCGGAGTGTCCAGCGGGAGCAGCGGAAATACCAGCAGTCAATCAGCTCAGGCGCTTTCCTTGAAAGTCAACAACTCAGGCAACAAGACCAGCGCTGTTATTGAGGCCAACGCACCGATAGTATACGACTCTTTCTCCCTCAATAACCCGTACCGCCTGGTCCTTGACTTAAAAGGGATTGCTATAGGGAATCTGCCGCTCAGCACCAGTGTTAATTCAAAAACTGTGCTTCAGGTGCGGACAGGCAGTTTCCAGAAGAACCCGGATGTCACCAGGGTGGTTTTTGACCTGTCCGGCGGAGCCCAGTACGTGGCCTCACTGTCCAGCGACAAGAAAACTTTAACCGTGGAGACCTATATTCCTGACATCAGCAACTCGTACACCGGCAAGGTTATAGCCATTGACCCCGGCCACGGCGGTCCAGACCCCGGAGCTGTGGGGAGTATGGGCACGAAGGAAAAAGACATTACAGTGGATATCGCCAAGAGGCTGGCGAAAATCCTGGAAGCCCGCGGAGCCAAGGTTATCTTGACCAGGACCGATGAAAAGACGGAAACTGATTTGTATCAAAGGACCGACAAGGCTAATAAAGCCAAAGCCGATGTTTTTGTGAGTATCCATATCAACGCCAATAACGACCGGTCTCTGGGCGGCACCAGCACCTATATTTACAGCGGCGCCGGCGATCCCAAACAGACCGCCAGGATTCAGGAAAGCAACAGGCTGGCGAACTACGTCCAGAAGGAACTGCTGAAAACCTTGGGCCTCAGGGATGTCGGCGTAAGGAGCGCTAACTTTGCGGTGCTGCGGACCAGCAATATGCCGGCGATACTGGCCGAACTGGCCTTTATCTCCAACTTGCCGGAAGAAAGGTATATGAACACCGACAATTTTAAAAACGGCGCCGCAGAGGCTATTGCCAGGGGCATCGGGCTCTATTTCTCTGAAAGAAGAAACGCGTAAGTTCATAATAACTTCAAAAGAGTACATCCCGTCTTTGTCAATGAGCAGAGGCGGGATTTTTTTGCGGGTAAAAAAGAGGAACACTTGTCCTGGCCAGGGAATATAAAGAAAATTGAACAGTATCATTTTTAAGATTTGTCCTCCCAAGGCGGGGGCATATTATAATTGCGGCTGTTTTGTATAGATGAATCTGGAAAGAAGTGAGAGATTGCTAAAGGTAGGTATTACCACAACCATACCGGTTGAAGTAATTTATGCCGCGGGCTGGACGCCTGTTGACCTGAACAATGTGTTTATCACAGATGAAAACCCCCAGGCGCTGGTAGAGGAAGCCGAGCTTGCCGGCTATCCCCGCAACCTGTGCGCCTGGATTAAGGGCATCTACAGCACCGTGTTGAAAAACAGCGACATACAGACCATTGTAGCGGTAACCCAGGGTGATTGCAGCAATACGCACGCCTTGATGGAAACCCTGCAAGAAGCTGGTATTAAAACAGTCCCCTTCGCTTTTCCCTACGACCGTGATTACGACCTGCTGCACCTGCAGATTGAAAAAATGATGAGTTTTTTCAATGTTTCCTGGCAGCAGGTGACAGAACAAAAAGAACGGTTAGACCGGGTCAGGCGAAAGGTGTGGGAACTGGACAGGCTGACCTGGGAGGAAAACCGGGTCGGGGGCTGGGAGAACCACCTGTACCAGATCTGCTGCAGTGACTTTAACAGCGACCCGGAAAAATTCGACGCGGAGCTGGATGAATTTTTGGCCGGAGCACGGCGCGCAGAGCCCCGCAGGGAAGACCTGCGGCTAGGGTATATCGGTGTGCCGCCGATCATGGGCGAAATATACGAATACCTGGAAGAGCGCGGCGCCCGGGTGGTATATAATGAGACTCAGAGGCAGTTTACCATGCCTTTTGAGACCGCTGACCTGGTGGAGCAATACCGCTTGTACACTTATCCCTACGGCATTTTCTTCCGTTTGGAGGATATCGGGCGGGAAATCGCCAGGCGGCAGCTCGACGGGATTATTCACTACGCCCAGAGTTTTTGCTACAGGCAGATTGAAGACCTGATTGTCAGGAACAGGCTCAGCCTGCCGGTGCTTACCCTGGAAGGCGACATGCCCAACAGGCTGGATGCCCGCACCAGGATGCGCCTGGATGTTTTTTTGGATATGTTGAGGTGACCTTGCAGATGTTTGCCGGAATTGACCTGGGCAGCCGCAGTGTGAAAGTTGCTTTAAGGGATGAACATAACACCCTGAAATTAGATAAGTTCGATACTATGGAGTTTTACCGTAAATACGGCGGGACATCAGGTGGGGAGTTCGCGCTGGATATTGAGGCCACAGGCCTGCCGGCTGCCGGTCAGGCCATTACCGCGACCGGCTACGGCCGCCATACAGTGAAAGTAAAAGGGGCCAGGGTTATCCCGGAAATCAAGGCCCATGTGCTGGGCGCTATATGCCTCACCGGCCTGGCTGACTTCACCCTGCTGGACCTGGGCGGGCAGGACAGCAAGGTCGCCCTGGTGAGAGGAAACCGCATGGTGGATTTTATGACCAACGATAAATGTGCCGCAAGCACCGGCCGTTACCTGGAAAACATGGCGGCGGCTTTAAACATCAGCCTGGAAGAACTGAGCCGGCACCACCAGTCCCCGGCAGAACTGGTCTCGACCTGCGCCATCTTCGGGGAAAGCGAGCTGATCGGCAAGGTGGTGGAAGGTTATTCGGTTGCCTCTCTGGCTGCCGGGGTTAACCACAGTATTTTCAAGCGTATTTTACCCATGCTGGTTAAGCTGCCCAGTGAAAAAATCGTTTTCACAGGCGGGGTGGCTTACAACCAGGCCCTTGTGCAGATTATCAAAGATAACACGGCGGCCTCTGTGGTCGTTCCTGAAAACCCTGAATTTGCGGGAGCCATAGGCTGCTGCGCTGATGCCGGCGGCATCTGGCAGGCCGTTTAAAGAGTTTAAATGTTTGAGGTGAGTTTTCAGTGAAATTAACAGTTTTAGGGTGCTGGGCGCCATATCCCAGGGCCGGGGGCGCCTGCTCCGGCTACCTGATCCGGTCAGGCGGGCTGAATGTGCTTCTGGATGCCGGGAACGGTACACTGAGCGCGCTGATGCGTCTGATCGACTTCCGCATGCTGGATGCGGTGATTATCAGCCACTTGCACCATGACCACTACCTGGACCTGTTTTCCCTGCGGCACGCCATAGAAGGCGCCAGGCGTGACGGGAGCCGGGAAGCGCCTCTCAAACTGTTTGCCCCGTCTGAACCCGCGGCTGACTTCAAACTGCTGGCCGGTTATGAAAAGGCTTTTATTACCGCAGCGCTTGAAAGCCTGCCAGTTGAGAACACGCCAAAAGGTTTAAATGTACGGAGGCTTGAACTGGGAAGTTTGACTTTTCGCTTTGTGCCTGCGCTGCACCCCCTGCCGGGTTATTCAATTTCTATTGAGGACAATCACAAGCTGGTATTTTCCGGCGATAGCGCGCCTACCAAAGAGCTGACCGCCCTGGCTGAGGGTGCTGACCTTTTCCTTTGTGAGGCCAGCGGCCTGGACAGCGACACCGAAGCCATGCGGGGCATCCACCTGACCGCCCGCCAGGCGGGAGAAACAGCCCGTGAGGCGGGTGCTGAAAGGCTCCTGCTCACTCATTTCTGGCCTGAGTATGACCTTTCCCTGTTGAGCAAGCAAGCTGAGGAGGGTTTTAGCGGCGTAGTGTCGCTTGCCCGTGAAGGCGAAACACACCGGGTCTAGGTTCTGTGGAATTCACAGGAAATATTGCCGCCCGGGCGGTATTTATTATATAAATGAAAGGGGCCTGGATATGCCGAGAGTTGACGGAAGACAGCCGGACCAGCTGCGTCCGGTGCGCATAACCAGAAATTATATCAAACACGCCGAAGGCTCGGTGCTGATCGAGATGGGGGATACCAGAGTGATCTGCACCGCCTCGGTTGAAGAAAAGCCGCCGCTTTTTCTGAAAGGGGAGGGCAAGGGCTGGGTTACCGCTGAATACGGGATGCTTCCCCGCGCCACAGGTACCAGGACGCAAAGAGAGGCGGCCAGGGGCAAAGTTGGCGGCCGCACCTTCGAGATCCAGCGGCTGATCGGCCGTTCACTGCGGGCGGTGGTTGACCTTACAGCCCTGGGTGAGAGGACTGTCTGGCTTGATTGCGATGTAATCCAGGCTGACGGCGGCACCCGCACAGCGTCTATAACCGGCGCCTTTGTAGCGCTGGTGGACGCCCTGAACCATTTAAAGGGACAAGGCCTGCTCAGCCGCATACCTGTCACCGACTTTGTTGCGGCCACCAGTGTGGGCAGGCTGAAGGGCGGGTTGCTGCTGGACCTCTGCTACGTGGAGGATTCCTCCGCTGAAGTGGACATGAACATTGTAATGACGGGCTCGGGCCGGTTTGTCGAAGTGCAGGGCACAGGTGAGGAAGCTTCCTTTACCAGGCAGGAAATGAACATGATGATTGACCTGGCGGCACAGGGGATTAACCGGTTGATTTTTGCTCAAAAAGAAGCGCTTGGTGAAATTGCGTCATTTATTGGGGGGTGAGCGGAGTGAAGCTTGTACTGGCCACAAAAAACGAGGGTAAAATCAAGGAAATGACCGAATTGCTGGCCGGGCAGGATATTGAGATCCTATCACTGGCTGATTTTCCTGAGATAGAAGAGATCGTCGAGGACGGGGAAACCTTCAGAGAAAACGCCATTATCAAAGCTACCGAAGTATGTATGCAGACAGGACTGCCCACGCTGGCGGATGATTCAGGCCTTGAGGTTGATTGCCTGGAAGGCCTGCCGGGAGTCTATTCGGCCCGTTTTGCCGGCGAGGAAAGAGACAACAGCGCCAACAAGAAGAAGCTGCTGGAGCTTTTGGAGGGTGTCCCGGCCGAGGAGCGCACGGCCCGCTTCAAATGTATCATCGCTGTCGCCGACACCGACTGTTTTGTTTACATATCGGAGGGAACCTGTGAGGGGTTGATCACTTCCGAAGAGCGCGGTGACGGCGGCTTTGGCTATGACCCTCTTTTTTACCTGCCGGAGTATGATAAGACCTTTGCGGAGCTTGACCTCGAAACAAAAAATAAAATCAGCCACCGGGGCAAGGCGCTGGCCGGAGTCTTGGACATCCTGTCCGATTTGAAAAAGATGATGGAGGAAGAGGAAGAGTGACGCGGCCCTTCCGTGTAATAGTTTTCAGCGACAGCCACGGCCGTTTGGAGTATGCCTTCAAGGCGCTTCAAGAAACCGGGCGGGTAGACCTGGTGCTGCATGCCGGCGACCTTTACCGGGACGCTGTCGCACTGGCTGAGGCGACCGGACTGCCGGTCAAGGCTGTACTTGGCAACTGTGACAAAATAGATGTAGGGCCGGAAGAGCAGTTGATTGACCTGGCCGGGCGCCGCATCCTGCTTACCCACGGCCATATTGGCTGGGGCAAGCACTGGCCTGATAAAATACTTGAACGCGCCAGGGAAGCAGGAGCGGAAGCCATTGTTTTCGGCCACACCCACATGGCTGAAAACGTAAAAGAGGACGGTGTTTTGTTTTTCAACCCCGGCAGCATCGGCAAACCACGCGACCAGGCGCGGCCCAGCTACGGAGTCCTGGAAATCAGCGAGGATGGCATTGAGGCCGCAATCCACCGTGTTTAACAATAATTGGGCTCGCCTGCGGCTAAAATAACTTTGACTCCGGTCTCCTTTTTGGTTATAATATTAATTGCTTCAAAAAAGATAATTCTTAAGCGGGTGTAGCTCAATGGTAGAGCGTCGGCCTTCCAAGCCGATTACGAGGGTTCGATTCCCTTCACCCGCTCCATATTTGTCCCAGTAGCTCAGCCGGATAGAGCAACGGACTTCTAATCCGTAGGCCGGGGGTTCGAATCCCTCCTGGGACGCCAGTAATATCAACGCCTCCGGGGTTTAACCCGAAGGCGATTTTTGGTTAAAGGGGAACAAAGAGGGAATAAAAAATTTTATCTTACTTTCCTGATTGTTCTTTCTGCTTTTTAGTCCCTAATCCAGGGGCAGATGTATTTTCCTTGGAGGGAGATGAGCACGGTGCTGGCCAGAACAACCCTATTATTAAAAGCCTGGCCTGAACGGTACCTTGCCCTAGGTCGGAGCCGGTGCACGAAGCGGAGCGCACGAACGAAAGCCTAGTAACCAGGTGTAAGGCGGGAAAGGTGTGCAGCTGCACGCCCAGAACCTAAAGCTGGGTAGTTTAATAAGGCCGGGGGTTAAAATTTAAGCGCCCAAGGGCTAGCAGATCAGCTGCATCTGCAGCGATTACCGCCGGCGCGGCATGCACTGCAAACATATCTCGGCGGTGGCGCTGTGTGAACTTGGCGCAGCGGCGCAGACCCGCAGCGAAAGGGAGGATGTTGCCGAGGTGGAGCTGTGGCGGGTGCTGTAGCTCTTTTTGGTCGTTTAATAAAAGTATGATTTTGACATTACCCTATTCAATAGGGTATAATATAACAGAAGGTGTTTTCATGACTAGAGATGGTTTTGCCGGAGTTCGAAAAGTGCTGGCGCCAATGCGGCTTAGACGATGAAGATTTAAGAGAACTTGAAGTTTACCTGTGTTTAAATCCTGAGAGCGGAGAAGTCATACCGGGAACCGGTGGACTGCGGAAATTGCGGTGGAGTTTAAGGGAAAAAGGAAAAAGAGGCGGGGTAAGAACCTTTTACGTTGATTTTGCATACTATAATAGGATATATTTAATTTCAGCATTCTCAAAGAATGTCAAAACTGATTTAACTGAAGATGAAAAAAAGGAGATTAAAACTTTAATCAAAGCTTTGGAGAATGAGCTTAAAAGGAAGTGATCCTAATGAATGCCTATTCCAGTATCATAAAAGGTCTTCAGGAAGCTGTTGAATATGAAAAAGGCAACTTAAAAGGTGTAAAAAAGCATGTTGTAACGGTTAAAGCGTTACCTGTTTACAAGGCAAAGGAGATTAAAAAAATACGTACGAAATTGGATTTATCACAATCGGCCTTTGCAAATATTATCGGTGTTTCCAAAAAGGCAGTGGAAGCGTGGGAAGCAGGAGTAAATATTCCCCAAGGGCCTGCTCAAAGAAGGGAGTGTAAATAATTCCGTGTAAATGGAAATTTCATCTTTAATTTGGTTAAGCTATTAATGGCTCTTTTCCACCAGGAGGATAGGGCATATTCCGTTTTTTGATGTATTCCGATGATTTTTCAAACCTTACTGAGT
>ENA-UOYA01001792-UOYA01001792.1-activated-sludge-metagenome-genome-assembly--contig:-NODE-1792-length-21800-cov-5.412968_pt1 | contig 21800 bp, 20 predicted proteins | sample MGYA00238163_ERZ764804 | MGnify/ENA primary metagenome ERZ764804 (study PRJEB28919, sample SAMN05720223) | activated sludge metagenome | isolation source: Anaerobic digester | place: Hong Kong... | reverse complement strand
GATAGGGAAAACTGCTCAGGTGTTCGTACATCGAATCACGGAACAGCGGGAGCGACCGGGCGATCGCACCCCCAAAGATAATGGCCTGCGGATCTACGGTGAGAACAATCATTTTCACCAGCGCGGCAATATGTTTTCCATACTCGTGCATGATCCCCAGAGCCTCTTTATCGTTTTCTCCCGCTTTAAGGGCAACTTCATACCCCGTTGTTCCATAGTTGGTGCTAAAGAAGAAGCTGCCGCAATACTGCTCGAGGATACCGTCGAGGTAGGGCATCTCACCGAATTCTCCCGATCCGCAGTTGGCGTCGCTCAGCAACTCCCCTCTCTGGATTATTCCACCTCCCACACCGGTTCCCAGGGTTATGCCCACAAAATTTTCAAAATTGCGGCCAACTCCGTAGATCCGTTCTCCCTTGGCAAAACAGTTTGCATCGTTGTCGATATGGACAGGCAGACCGAACTCGTTCACCAGTAACTTTTTCAGGTGTATCTCCTCCCAATTTCTGATGTTCTGTACGTTGTATACGACCCCCCTTGTGCGGTCCACTACACTGGGCACGCCGATCCCGATGGCGCTGGTATCTTCGGTTTTCAATCTACCGATAACCTCTTTCAGCACTGCGAGGGTGACTTCACCGCCCTCTTCAGCCCTGGTATCTGCCACCTCTTCTCTTACCAGCTTTTCTCCCGCGATCAACCCCCCCTTAATGGTGGTGCCGCCTAAATCTATTCCGATGATCTGTTTCATGTGATGTTTTTTTATGGTTCAGACATGCAAAACTAAATAAAATTGGCGAGTAATTCTAATCTAGATGCAACTCTTTCCGATTTTCGGGTTAACTATCTCTATATAAGGGTGAAGTGTCTGGATATATACTTCGGGAGAGAGGTTGCCCCAATCTTGGAAAGTGAATAAATTTCTCTTCCGTGCAAACCTTAACCGAAGTTATTCGTTATAGTCAGTAGTTTTGACATTTTAGGAATCATTTTATACATTTCAGTTGCGTGTGTTTCACTTCAAAGCAGTCCCGCTGACGAGACACTTTCCGGACAGTGCCGGGGTTGTGGAAATTCGCGCATTCATTAATAAATAGCTACATGATATTTGAAGAGTTTAATCCGATGGAAGACAGGATGCTCCGGATTATTGACAATGATGGCAATGTAATCCGGCCCGACCTGTTTCCGGATATATCAGACGACACCGTTGCAGAGGCATGGAAAGCGATGTTTTTTGAACGGGTAGCCGACGAGATGGCCGTCTCTTTCCAACGACAGGGTCGCATGTTCACCTATCCCCCCAACAAGGGGCAGGAGGCTATCCACATAGCAGCCGGCGAGGTAATCCGAGAGAACGACTGGCTCGTGCCTGCCTTCAGGGAGGTGGGGGTGATGCTGGCAAAGGGGGTCAGCATGAAAGAGATCTTCCTCTACTACAACGGGAACGAACAGGGGAGTAACTTCAAGAATGCCCCGCGGGTATTGCCGATCAATGTTCCCATTGGCACACAGTTGCCTCATGCCGTAGGGATCGGTTACTCCATCAAATACCGGAAGGAGCCGGACGTGGTATTTACCTATATCGGTGACGGGGGCACCTCGGAGGGTGATTTCAGCGAGGCTTTGAATTTTGCCGGCGTATGGCAGGTTCCGGTGGTCTTTACCATCCAGAATAACCAATATGCCATCTCCGTCCCTGTCTCCACTCAAACCCGCTCGTTGAACCTGGCCGTGAAATCGATCGCATTCGGCATTCCGGGGATCAAGGTCGACGGGAACGACTTCTTTGCCATGTATCTGGCCTACCAGCAGGCATCGGAGCATGCCCGGACAGGAAAGGGTCCGGTGCTGATCGAGGCGGTCACCTACCGCTGCGGAGCTCACACCACATCTGACGACCCCACACGCTACCGGACAAGAGAGGAGGAGGAAAAGTGGAAATTGTCGGATCCGCTGTTGCGGCTGAAGATGTATATGGAGAAGCGTGGGATATGGCGGGTGAACGAAGATGAACTGAGTGAATGCTACAAGAAAGAGGTGGAGAAGCAGTTCGTCGAGGCCGAAAATGTAGGTTACTCCCTTGAAGAGGTGTTTGAATACAACTATGCGGAGATGCCTGACGACCTTAGAAGACAGAAGGAGGAGTATCAACAGTTTTTACTTTGGAAAGGAAATCGGAAATGAGTGTGATGACAATGGTTCAGGCGATCAACAACGCCCTGGACATCAAGCTTGCTGAAGATAAACGTGTTGTGGTCTACGGAGAGGATGTAGGTGTTGTGGGTGGAGTATTCCGCGTAACCGAGGGTTTGCAGAAGAAGTATGGAGTGGAGCGCGTGTTCGATTCTCCCCTGGCCGAATCGGCAATTGTGGGGACCGGACTGGGAATGGCGCTTTCGGGCTTGCGACCGGTGGTAGAGATGCAGTTCGAAGGGTTTTCCTATCCGGCATTCAACCAGATCATCTCCAATGTGTCGCGCATGCACAACCGTTCTCGTGGACGGTTCAAGGTTCCCATGGTAATCCGGTTCCCTTATGGTGGAGGCATCAATGCGATCGAGCACCATTCGGAGAGTCCCGAATCGCTCTACAGCCATATTCCTGGATTGAAAGTGGTGATTCCCTCTACTCCGCACGATGCGAAAGGATTGCTGATTTCGGCCATCGAGAGTGACGATCCGGTCATCTTTATGGAGCCCAAACGGATCTACCGGGCCATCAAACAGGAGGTGAGTACCGAAAAATTCACCATTCCCATTGGAAAAGCCAGTCTGCTTGCCGAAGGCAGCGACGTCACCGTGGTGGCATTCGGCGCGATGGTCCGTGAATGCCAGCGGGCGATGGTCATGGCCAAGGAGGCAGGAATATCGGTAGAGCTGATCGATCTGAGGACAATCTATCCGATCGACAGGGAGACGATCCGCAATTCGCTGCGCAAGACAGGCCGGTTGGTAGTTGTGGCCGAGGCACAACGGTCGTTCAGTGTCGGCTCCGAGCTGATAGCCATTGCCAACGAGGAGGCTTTCCTCTATCTGGAGGCTCCACCCAGGAGGGTGATGGGCTTTGATACGATTATTCCGCTTGCTCAAGGAGAAAAATATTTCATGATAACGCCCGAGAAGATATTTTACGAAATTGAAAAGACGGTTAATTTCTAAATCTGCAATCAGATGAGATATATTTTTAATTTCCCCGATATCGGGGAGGGGCTCGAGGAGGGAACAATCCTGGAGTGGTACGTGACCAAGGGTCAGACTGTAAGCACGGGTGATCCCCTGGTGAAGATGGAGACCGACAAGGTGGTGGCCGATATCCCGTCGCCGAAAACAGGTACGATTGCAGCCCGGTTTGGCGAGGTGGGCGACGTGGTCAGGGTGGGCAGCCCGTTGGTCGAGATCGAGATCGAGGGGGTATTTGCGGAGGCGGCACAGGCCGAGGCGAAAAGTGGATCTGTTCCTGAACCTGAAGAGAAGGCCGAGACGGTAGTGGGAACGATGGAGGTGGCATCCCATTCAGCAATTCTGCCAGCCAGCAGCGAAGGGGTGACCGGCAGACCGGTCGTCAAGCAGCAATCGCGCCACAAGGTGCTCTCCACGCCTGTTGCCCGGGCCATGGCCAAGGAGCTGGGCATCGACATAAGCGAGGTGCACGGAACCGGTCCCTCCGGAAGGGTCACCAAAGCAGATATCGTCAACCACAAGGCCTTCAGGAAACCTGAATCGAAACCTTCACTGCCGTTGGAAGCGGACGAGGTGACCTATGAACCTCTTTCCCAGATACGGAAGACGATTGCCCGGAACATGATCCTGTCGAAGCATAACGCGGCACACATGTCGCTGTTCGAAGAGGTGGAGATATCCGATCTGATAAGGGTACGGGAGAGATACAAGGATAAATATGCCGCCAAAGGGGTTAAGCTGACCTATCTGGCCTTTGTCGTGAAGGCGGTGGTCAATGCCCTGAAGCAGCACCGGCAACTCAATTCCCAGATCGACATGGAGAATGACAGGATGATATTCAATAACCGCTACAATATCGGACTGGCGGTGGATACCCCTGCCGGGCTTGTGGTTCCGGTAGTCCGGGATGCCGACCGGCTCTCCATTTTTGAAATTGCCAGACGGATCGGCGAGATATCGGAGAAGGCCCGGAACCGGGAGCTGACCCTGGAGGATATGAAGGGAGGCACCTTTACCATTACAAACTTTGGCTCTATCGGCGGCATTTTCGGCACACCGGTGATCAACTACCCGCAGGCGGCCATCCTGGGGGTGGGCCGGATACGGAAGAGTCCCGTCGTGAAAGGAGATGACGTGGTTGCCGGTCATCTCATGGCATTGTCGGTATCGGTCGACCACCGCATTGTAGACGGAGGAGAGGTTACCCGGTTCGTCAACAAGGTGATAAGCTATCTTGCCGATCCCATGGAACTGCTGATGGAGGTGTAAACAGATAAAAGTGAGTATCTTATGGATTATGACGTTTTGATAATCGGTGCCGGTCCTGCCGGATATGTTGCCGCCATCAGGGCGGGTCAGGTCGGTCTCAAGGTCGCTGTCGTGGAGAGACGGTATATCGGGGGCATGTGTCTCAACTGGGGCTGTATACCCACAAAGGTGCTGCTCGAGAGCGCAAGACGGTTCCACAAGCTGAAGGAGATTGCCGAATTCGGCATTGACGGGGTAGTGGTCGACAAGCTGGCTTTTAACTGGGAGAAGGTGAAGGGGAGATCGAAACGGATTACCCGGAAGCTGACGGCGGGGGTAAATTTCCTGCTGAAGAAGAACGGCGTGGAGCTGATCGACGGTGTAGCCAGGATTGGAACGGACCGCTCGGTGTGGGTTGGCGACCGGAGGATCACTGCCGGGCAGATCATCATTGCGACCGGCTCAAGACCGAAACCGATGGGCGATGCCTTTCTCGATGCACCCGTCGTGGAGATGGAGAGGCTGTTTGAACAGGAGAGTTTTCCGGAAAATATCGTGGTTACCGGTAACCATGTCTCCACTGTAGAGATGGCCCAGTTCTTCCGGCTTATCGGCAGGAGGGTGACACTGGTGACCAACAGCAATTACTTCCTCGACGGGCTGGATGCTTATCTGGTTGAAGAGGTCACCAGAAGACTGGCCTCTGACAAGATCGAGCTGATCAAGGAGGGCTATCCTGAAAAATATGCGGAGGGGCACCTGGTTGTTGGCGACAAGAAGATCAAATGCGAACTGATTGTCAACTGCAATTCACGCAAGGCGGTTATTCCGGAGAGCGAAGCGCCGCTTCAGCTGACCGACCGGGGATTCATCAAGACGGACGACCGGTTCCGGACCAATATTGATGGCCTCTATGCCATTGGCGATGTGACCGGGAAGAGTTTTCTGGCGCATATGGCCTCTGCACAGGGGATCCACGTGATAAACACGATCAAGGGGATAGATGCCCATTTCGATTACTCCACCTATCCGATAAACATCTACACTACTCCCGAGGTCGCACAGATCGGGATGACGGAAGAGCGGATAAGGGAGGAGGGCTACGAGTATAAAATAAGCGAGTTCCCGCTCTCGGCCAACGGGAAGGCGTTAATTGAAAACAATACGGAAGGTTTCATCCGGTTGCTTTCCGAAAAGCGGTACGGAGAGGTGCTCGGGGTGCAGATTGTGGCGGAGAACGCAACCGACATGATTGCCGAGGCGGGCGCCTACCTGAAGGGAGAGGCTACGGTGTATGATGTGGCCAATACGATCCACGCCCATCCCACGGTTTCGGAGATCTTTTTTGAAGCCGGATTCGATGCCATGGATAGAGCTATCCACAAATAAGAGAGAGCTATTGCCAGTTGATGATCCCGCCTGTCAGGTTGTAGATGGCGGGAAATCCTCTCTCCGCCAGTACCGTGGCGGCATAGAGGCTACGTACACCGCTATGGCAGAAAACCGCAACGGGAGAGCTGCTGTCCAGTTTTTCGATTTCCTGTTCAAAATCTACTGAGGATACATCCATCAGCAGGGCATGCTCAATGGTACCCTGGGCATATTCCTGGGCGGTGCGGACATCAACCAGCTGAACGCTCTTGTCTGCAATGACCGCTTTGAACGCCGCGGGGGAGAGTGATTGTACAGTTTGTGACATATCTCTTGTTATGGGTTTGTTGTGGTTGCTACCTGCCGATCTTCAAGCGAAACCAGCATCTCGCATTTTCGGCAATCGAACGTAAGTTTCAGCCGGTTCTGCCGGGTTACCAGGTAGTAGGGCTCGCGGAAACCTGACCTCTCTTTTGTTTCGCGAGGACACCAGCCCATCGCGTACTTGATGCAATGTCTGGTGAACATGAGTGGAACGTTTTTCTGCTGAACTTGTTCAAAGGCGGGCTGAAAAACATCACTCCGGTGTTGTATGTAAAAAGAGCGGCTCTTTGAGTTGGAGACGTTGCCCAGGTATGTCACGCTTTTTTCAGGAAAGGGCTCTGTAGTTGGTCGGAGGGGACTGAGCCGCTGCCTGTAGTTGATCTTCCTGGCCGACAGCAATCCTGCAACCAGTCTCTTTCGCCATTCTCCCAGCAACGACGAGGGGATGAACCACTCTTCCGAAAATTGGATCTTCACGTTTTTGATGGCGAACAGGGTCTCTCCGGTTTTGGAGAGCTGGATGCGGATGTTCTCCTGTTGCGGTTTCGTTGCGGCCACTTTTTCAAATGGCACCGAACATGTATAGGAACAGTGCTCCTCATCCGAGATTTGCAATGCAAATCCGAACGAGATCTCCCGGAGAATAATCTCTGCCCCGATCTTCCTGGTGGCCGTTTTCTGGCTTAAGAGGCTTTCGAATTGGTGATCGTAGTTCCGGTATATTTTTGTGCCGATGGAGAGTTCCGGCATCACGGCCGGAAATATTCTCCTGCCTTCCGATCGGTTTACACGAAAGCCGTTCAGGCCATTTTTGTCCAGATAGCACAATCCGTCGCCGTTATGGATCAGGGGTGCTCTCTTCAATGAGAAACAGTTCCGGTTATGAGACTCCACCTCTCCTAAAAACTCACCGATCGATTTTGGGGAGTCGGGCGAACCGATGTCGCGCTGCCTGCCGTTGAGAAAATAGGAGGTGAAACCCCGGTTGAAACTTTTCGACAGATTGGGCGTGAAGCGGATCTCGCTGCTGCCCGATGAGGCCCGTACATATTCCGGCCGCCTGCTGAAGATGGTGTCGAGTCGCTGTCGGTAGGCAGCCACCACATTCTTGACATAGACAACATCCTTCAGTCTTCCCTCAATTTTGAGCGACGAAACTCCGGCATCCAGCAACTGTTCCAGGTTGTCGTAACGATTAAGATCTTTCAGGGAGAGCAGGTGTCTATTTTTCTGGATGATGCGTCCGTCGGCATCCTGCAGATCGAAAGGGAGACGGCAGATCTGGGCACACTCCCCCCGGTTTGCACTACGGCCAGTAATGGCGTGGCTGATGTAGCATTGACCGCTGTAGGAGACACATAACGCACCGTGTACAAACGCCTCGAGCACCACTTCGGTTTCTGCCGAGATCGTGGCAATCTCCGCCAGTGATAGCTCCCGGGCAAGTACCACCTGCGTGAATCCGGCCTTCTCCAGAAACTTCACCTTCTCAACCGTACGGTTGTCGGTCTGGGTACTGGCGTGGAGTGGAATTGGGGGCAGGTCGAGCTGCAGGATACCCATGTCCTGTATGATCAGGGCATCGGTATTGATGCGATAGAGTTCCCGGATCACTCTCTCCACCTGCGGGAGCTCATGTTCGTAAATGATGGTGTTCAGTGCAGCATATACGCGGGCATTGTAACCGTGGGCAAACTCCACCAGCTCGGCAATCTCCCCGACGCTGTTTCCTGCCGCCATCCGTGCACTGAAACCGGCAACGCCGATATAGACCGCATCGGCACCATGCAGAATGGCCTCCTTCCCAATCTCCTTATTCTTGGCCGGAGCCAGCAACTCTATGGCACGTGGTCTCATCATTCCCTGCATCCGGATGGAACTAGGATAGCTCACCCAGCTCGCTTATCTTTTCAAGTTCGAACGGAGTTTCCTGATATACAAAGTAGTTCAGCCAATTTATAAACAAAAGATTTGCGTGGCTTCTCCAGCGGACTACCGGCTCTTTCTCCGGGTCGTTGTCTTGATAGTAGTTCTTGGGAAGTTCCACCGATTCAAGTCCCTTCTGCTTGTCGCGGAGATATTCGTTATGAAGCGTGAGCGGGGAGTATTCGGAGTGGCCGGTAACATAGAACTCGCGGCCGCCGCGTGAAGCTACAATGTAGACTCCAGCCTCTTCCGACTGGGAGAGGATGGTCAACTCCGGTTGCCGGGATATCTCTTCGGCAGAAACCGTTGTGTGGCGGCTGTGTGGAGCATAAAACTGGTCGTCGAACCCACGGAAAAGCGGAAACGACTTGTCGTTTACGGTGTGTGAAAATACGCCAAACATCTTTTTCTCCAGCGGATACTTCTGGATGCCGTAGAAATGGTGCATGGCTGCCTGGCCGGCCCAGCAGATGTAGAAGGTGGAGGTGACATGCTTGCGTGCCCAATCGAAAATCCCGGTCAGCTCTTTCCAGTAACGGACCTCTTCAAACGGCAACAGCTCCACCGGAGCCCCGGTAACGATAAAACCGTCGTAAAAACACTCCTCCACCTCCTCAAACGTCTTGTAGAATGTTTTCAGGTGTTCGATGGGGGTGTTCTTGGGGGTGTGGGACTTCAATCCCAGGAACTCTATCTCGATCTGCAACGGTGAATTGGACAGGAGTCTGACCAGATCGGTCTCGGTGGTTATCTTGAGCGGCATGAGGTTGAGGATCAGTATCCTCAACGGTCGGATATCCTGTGTGGAGGCACGCAGGTCGCTCATCACAAAAATATGCTCTTTCCGCAGGATCTCAATTGCAGGGAGATTATCTGGTAAATTTACGGGCATATAACTTATCTGCTCTTATCGTTTTGCTATTTTTTTCTTACACTCCATCCGAATTTTCCGATATGCTCGCCCAAGCCGTAATAGTTGCCGTGCGAGTAGGCCAGGAGTCTCGCCTTTTCCATGTCGAATTTTCCGGTTTCGGCATCAAAGTATCTGTCGTCAGCCTGTACGTTGACTACATCGGCAATAAACATGTCGTGCGAACCGAGTGCGATGATCTCCTTTACGCGGCACTCGATGGAGAGCGGAGACTCATCGATGATGGGGGCACTTACCGCCACAGCTTTGCCTGGCGTCAATCCCATCTCCTGGAACTTGTTGTAATCCTTTCCCGAGCGTACTCCGCACCAGTCGGTGGCACGGGCAAGCGCTTCGGTGGTGAGGTTGATCACAAACTCCATGTTCCGTCTGATGATTTCGTAGGAGTGCCGTTCGGGCCGGACAGAGATGTAACAGATTGGCGGATTGGTACAAAGTGTACCGAGCCAGCTAACTGTGATTATATTGTACTCTTCGGGATGGCTGCCGCAGGATATCATCGCTGCGGGAAGGGGATAGATCAGCGTTCCCGGTTTCCAGTTATGTTTCATTCTACTTGCCTCTTGCGAAGGATTGAGTTACTTCAGTTCGATCTCCTCTTTCGTGATCTTCAGCTCGCAGTAGTGGCACTGCAGCACCACACGCTCCTTGTCCACCACTTCGAAACGGGTTTTCATCGGTTCGTTGTTTGTGATGCATTTCGGATTGTTGCATCTTACAATCTCGATGATCTCGTCGGGAAGAGTCACCTTCTTCTTCTCGATAACTTCATAATCCCGGATAATGTTCAGATTGACGTTCGGTGCAATCAGTGCGATGCGGTTTATCTCATCCTCCCTGAAAAACTTATCGGAAACCTTGATGATTCCCTTGACTCCCATCTTGTTGCTTTTCAAGTTGTTGCCGATGGTGATCCGGTTCCCCAGCTTTTGCAGCTGGAGCAGGGTCACCACCTTGAACAGCTCTTCGGTGGGGATATGGTCGATTGCCGTTCCGTTTTTTAGCGCTGCTACTTGTAATTCTTTTCCCATCTTCTTAACCTGTTTATACTTCGGGTAACACTCACTCCATTGGAATGTCCAGTAAGTCGCAGATGATCGCCTGACGTGTATAGACACCATTTTCGGCCTGCTGAAAATAGTATGCCTTGGGATTGTCGTCAACGTCCTGGCTGATCTCTTTCACACGGGGAAGTGGATGGAGCACCTTCAGGTTCTCCTTTGATCCGTTCAGCATCTCATTGTGCAGAACGTAGATGTTTTTTACCTTCTCGTACTCCATCAGGTCGGTAAACCGCTCACGTTGCACCCTGGTCATGTAGAGGATATCGGCAGAATTGACCGCTTCTGGCGAAAATTCGGTGAACTCCCTGTAGGGGATCTTCAGCTTGTCGCAGAAGGTTTTATATTTATCCGGAATCTTCAACTCGTCTGGCGCCACAAAATTGAACGAGGGGTTGAAGTGCGACAGCCCCTGGATCAGCGAGTGAACGGCACGACCATATTTCAGGTCGCCTACTATAGTGACGGTGAGGTTTTCCATTCTCCCTTGCGTCTCGTAGATGGTGAAGAGGTCGAGCATGGTCTGCGTAGGGTGCTGGTTGGAACCGTCGCCGGCATTGATGATCGGCACCGGTGATACTTCCGACGCATAGCGGGCCGACCCCTCCAGGTGGTGCCGCATGATGATAAGATCGGCATAGTTGCCCACCATCATGATGGTATCTTTCAGCGACTCCCCTTTGGTTGAGCTGCTGGTGGACGCATCTGAAAACCCGACAATCCTTCCCCTGAGGCGGTTTACAGCCGTCTCGAAACTTAAACGTGTACGAGTGGAAGGTTCGAAGAATAGCGTGGCGCACACCCTCCCTTTTAATAGATCGCGGTTGGGTCTTGCCTTGAACGTTGCAGCTGCTTTCAGTATTCTCAGAATATCCTCCTTGCTGTAGTCGCTGATGGAGACTAAACTCTTGGTTTTCATAAGCGTGCGGATTTATATCATAATTCCAGATCCACGTCGAACAGTTCATGCCAGGGCAATCCCTGCTTGTTGAGCTGTTCCATGAACGGATCGGGATCAAACTCCTCCACGTTGAAGACGCCTGGCTTTTTCCAGATTCCCTGCATGAACATCATTGCACCGATGGTTGCCGGAACACCTGTGGTGTAGCTTACACCCTGGGCGCCTGTCTCTTCATAGGCGGCCTGGTGGCTGCAGTTGTTGTAGATGTAGTAGGTCCGCTCCTTGCCATCCTTGATTCCGCGGATGCGGCAGCCGATGGATGTCTCGCCGGTATAGTTCTCTCCCAGTTCACCCGGATCGGGGAGGACCGCCTTGAGAAACTGGATCGGCACGATCTTCTGTCCGTTATACTCCACTTCGTCGATACGTGCCATCCCGATATTCTGGATTACACGCAGGTGGGTCAGGTACTCCTGGCCGAAGGTCATCCAGAAACGGGCACGTTTGAGGGTGGGGAAGTTCTTGACAAGCGATTCCAGCTCCTCGTGATAGATGAGGTAGGACTCCTTGGGCCCGATATTGGGGTAGGTGAGCGGCTTGTGGATTTCGTGCGGCTCGGTTTCAACCCATTGACCGTTTTCCCAGTATTTCCCTTTCTGGGTCACCTCACGGATGTTTATTTCGGGGTTGAAGTTGGTGGCGAAAGCTTTGCCATGGTCGCCCGCGTTGCAGTCCACTATATCGAGGTAGTGGATCTCGTCGAAGTGATGCTTGGCGGCGTATGCAGTAAAAATGCTGGTTACGCCCGGATCAAATCCGCAACCGAGAATGGCTGTCAGCCCAGCTTCGCGGAATCTCTCCTGATAGGCCCACTGCCATTTATATTCGAACTTGGCTTCGTCTTTGGGTTCGTAGTTGGCGGTGTCCAAGTAGTTTACCTCACATGCTAAACAGGCATCCATGATGGTCAGGTCCTGGTAGGGCAGCGCCACGTTTATAACCAGTTCCGGCTTGAACATGTTGAAGAGTGCTGTCAGTTCCGGCACGTTGTCGGCATCCACCTGAGCTGTCCTGATCGTAACGCCCGTCCTCCGTTTAACATCTTCAGCAATGGCATCACACTTGCTTTTTGTGCGGCTTGCCAGCATAATATCCGTGAAAATCCGGCTGTTCTGGGCTACCTTGTTTGCAACAACAGTGCCTACGCCGCCTGCACCGATAATCAATACTTTTCCCATTTTTACTTTTTTTAGATTAGTTTCGTCGGATCTGGAGTTGGCGGTCACCTGTTGCGAGACGCCTGTTCTCCGTTTCCGAGGACACAAATATACGTTTATTTCATCAAATACAACCTGTTTTTCACAGGTATTTAAGCTTCATTTAGAGTTTTAAAGGGTTGCCTTTACCGATAATGTTTACCTTTGTATTTCGGAAACGGAAAGAATAAAAGAGCGTTATGATACAAGACGAAATGGAACAATTGAAAGATAACGTAGCCAGTGACAGGGTAGAGAGTTTTTCGCAGCAAGTAACGAACCTGATCAGCGGCTGGTCGAAGGATTTTCTTCACGGTGCAGGTGTCCCGGACACCTACATTGGGGTTATCAACTCTATCTTCCTGTCTGTCATTCTCGTTGTACTCGTGTATGTGATGCAAACGATGCTGCGCAAGCTTATTACGGTTATTCTCAACAAAGCCGTAAAAATAAACCGTCTGACCATCAGCCGCCACTTGATAAACAACAAGTTCCCGAAATACTTGGCGATGATTATCCCCATCAGCATAATTAAGGGAGCTATTCCGATTATCTTTAACGATTTTCCCGTTGCGATGAGGCTTTCGCTCAAAGCGTTCGACCTGTTTTTTGTCTTTTACTTCATGTGGTTGAGTGTGTCGGTTATTAATGCGTTCACAGACACCCTTAAAACAAAAGACAACTTTAAGGATAAACCGGTGGAAAGTTTTGGACAACTCATCCGGATATTTGTTTACGCCATCGGCGCCATCGTCATTATATCTCTTTTTATCGGAAAAACCCCAACCACTATCCTCGCTGGTCTGGGTGCGGCATCAGCCATATTGCTGTTGATTTTTAAGGATACGATTTTGGGCCTGGTGGCGAGTATCCAGGTGTCTTCCAACGACATGGTCCGCATCGGTGACTGGATAACCATGCCCAAGTACGGTGTGGACGGCGACGTGATCAAAATAAACCTTACAACCGTTAAGATCCTGAACTTCGATAAAACCATCACCACTATTCCTCCATACTCTCTAGTTACGGAGGCATTTCAAAACTGGCGCGGGATGACTGAAGCGGGTGGCCGACGTATCAAGAGAGCCATAAACATAAAACAATCCACCATCCATTATGTAAACGAGGAGGAGCTGGAGCATTTCAGAAAAATACAACTTCTTTCAGGCTATATCGATGAGCGAAAACAAATTATCGATTCGTTCAACGACGCAACGGGTGCTGACAGAAGCCTTCCCCTGAACGGTCGGAATTTTACCAACATGGGCCTTTTTAGAAAATACGTGGAGTTGTATCTGAAAAACCATCCCCAGGTACATCAGGAACTCTTGCTTTTGGTACGCCAGCTGGCTCCTACCGCCCAGGGACTGCCGCTGGAACTTTATCTTTTTACGGCGACTACCAGCTGGACGGAATATGAGAACATCATGTCGGATATTTTCGATCACGTAACGGCGGCTGTCCCCTATTTCGGTCTGGAAATTTTTGAGGATGTATCCAATCCCTTACGGATGTGTTCTGCAAAAACGGATACGGAAAAGATGCCGGTACCGGTAAAAAAGTAGATGAAAGCCAATAATGGGACAAATAAACAGGGGTTAACTTTGCAATGTTTTGTACATTTGCATCTCAATATTCAGGAACAATATGCGAAGTTTTGGAAGTGACAACAATTCAGGCGTGCATCCCCGCGTGATGGAGGCAATAGTGGGCGCCAACAGCGGTCATGCAGTGGGTTATGGCGACGATGCATGGACCCGTGAGGCAGAGGATGCCGTACGGGAACTTGTGGGTAGAGAGGATATCGACCCCTTTTTCGTCTTTAACGGAACGGGTGCAAATGTGATTGCGTTACAGGCATGCACATTGCCGTTCCACCATGTCATCTGCGCTGCAACCGCACATATTGCGGTGGATGAGTGTGGCGCTCCTGTCAAGTTGACCGGATGCGCGCTGAAGGAGATTGTTGTGGCTGACGGGAAGCTTACCCCTGAAGCGGTGCGGCCACTGCTGCACGGTTTCGGTGTCGAGCACCATTCCCAGCCGAAGGTGATCGCCATTTCACAGACCACCGAGATGGGAACGGCATATACCCCACAGGAGATAAGAGCGTTGGCCGATCTGGCTCACGAACACGGCATGTACCTATTTGTCGACGGGACACGCATGGCCAATGCCGCTGCGTTTCTGAATGTCACGGTCAAAGAGATGACGGTCGACTGTGGAGTCGATATCTTTACATTTGGAGGTACGAAAAACGGGTTGATGATAGGCGAAGTGCTGGTCCCTTTACGCAAGGAGCTGGCCGAAAATATCCGTTACTACCGCAAGCAGACTACACAACTTTACTCCAAGATGCGCTATCTTGCGGCGCAGTTCATCCCGTACATCCGGGAGGGAATCTGGCTGGAGAACGCGACAAAATCGAATGCTGCGGCACAAAAACTGGCGGCCGGGATGCGAAAGGCCGGAGTTGAACTGACACAGGACGTTCAATCGAATGCCGTTTTTTTCACGCTTATGGAAGAAGAAACAACGTTGCTTCGTGAGCGTTATTTCTTTTACGACTGGGATGGAGAACGGAACGAAAGACGCCTCGTCTGTTCGTGGGATACCACGGAGGAAGATATTGCGGGCTTTATTTCCTATTTGAGAACCGTTGTTAAATAATTATATATTTCGAACGATTATAAATTCGAAACAATAAAATCATAAAATTGTAAATTGAATATGTTTGACTTTCTGGATGTTTATCCCTGGCTTTTGCCGGTTATGATATTTTTCGGGCGTATTTTTGATGTGTCGCTCGGTACGTTACGCATCATTTTTGTCTCGAAAGGTGAAAGATACATAGCCCCTGTCATCGGTTTTTTCGAGGTATTTATCTGGGTGGTCATCATATCACAGATTCTTATCCGGGCCAACGACCTGGTTGCCTACCTGTCGTATGCCGCAGGATACGCCTCCGGCAATTATGTCGGCATTCTTCTCGAACAGCGAATCGCATACGGAATCATACTGTGCCGCATTTACACGCAGAAAAACGGCATGGAGCTGGTGCAAATCCTTAATAAGATGAATTTCGGGGCAACGATGACACACGGTAAAGGGTCGACCAATGAAGTGGATATTATCGAAACGGTTATCGATCGCAACCAGATGAGGAATCTCGAGGCGACGCTGACCGGCTTCGATGCCAATATTTTCTATGTGATCGAGGATGTGCGTACGAAACAGAATGGCATTTTTGCCAAAAGAAAAAATATCCTCACCCGCTGGCGGGTAGGGAAGTAAGGCCTAATGCTTGTCTGTCAGCATATTCACCGATCCGCTCCATGAGCATCCCAGGCAGTAGAGACGGGAGGTGTCGAATCCCTCCAGCGACGCATCCTGGTGGATGGGGCGGATTGTCTTGTCATCCGTAACGGTTACCACCAACCGTTCGCCGGCTGCATTCACTATATAGAAGCGTCGGATTTTGCATTGGGGACAGAGAAGGTTCTTCATAATAATAGCTGTTTTGCTTCCTGCCAGATTTGTTCCATTTCATCCAGCGTCATCTCTTTCAGCGAGCGCCCCTGCTCCTTTACCTTCTGTTCCATGTAGTTGAAACGGTTGATAAACTTCTGGTTGGTCCGTTCCAGTGCGTTGTCGGGATTCACCTTATAGAGCCGTGCGGCATTGATGATGCTGAAAAGGACATCCCCGAACTCTGCTTCGGTCTTCTCCGCGTCGAGATGTTCAATTTCGGTCTCCAGTTCTGCAATCTCCTCCTTTACCTTGTCCCACACGTCGTGTCGTTTGTTCCAGTCGAAACCTGAGTTCCTGGCCTTGTCCTGAATCCGGTAAGCTTTTACAAGCGAAGGGAGCGATGTCGGAACACCTGCCAGTACAGTACCGTTACCATCCTTCTCTTTCAGCTTGATCTGTTCCCACGATTTTTCGACCATGCCGGCAGAATCGGCATCTGCATCTCCAAATACGTGTGGATGCCGGAAGATGAGCTTGTCGCAGATAGCGTGGCAAACATCTGCAATGTCAAACGCCTGCTTCTCTTCGCCAATCTTGGCATAAAAGACCACATGGAGGAGCAGGTCGCCAAGCTCCTTTTTTATCTCCGGATCGCTGTTGTTGATGATCGCTTCAGCGAGTTCGTAGGTCTCTTCTATGGTGTTGGCACGAAGGCTTTCGTTGGTCTGCGCATTGTCCCACGGGCACTTTTCGCGCAGTTCGTCCATTATGTCGAGCAGTCGTCCGAATGCTTCCAGTTTTTGTTGCCGGGTGTTCATGGATTTATTTCTTGAAATTTCTCAGTCCTGTTTCGAGGAAATTTACATAGCTGGCGATATTTTCATCGTAAGCGTGTGCCGGAGCGACCGGTTTTCCGGAATGGTCCAGGATGACATAGTAGGGTTGCGATTGTGCGCCGAACTTGTGACGCTGCAGGTAGCTCCATTTGTCGCCAACCGTTTTCAGCTTGACTCGCTTTCCATTCTCATCCACTTCAACCACTTGGGGCAGTTTGGCCCGTTCGTCCACCATCAGCAAGATGTAGACAAATTCATTGTCGATCAGTCCCTTTACCTTTTCATCCACCAGAACGGTGGCATCCATCTTGTGACAATTCACGCATCCGTGTCCTCCGAAGCTGACTAACGCGGGTTTTCCGGTCTGTGCGGCGACAGCCATACCGGTCTCATAATCGGTGTAAACCGTGTTGAGCGACACTTCGTTCAGCCGGAAGTCCTGTGTGGACAATGGTGGCAGGATGGAGCTGACCGGCTTCAGGGGAGCACCCCACAGTCCGGGAAGCAGATAAAGGGCAAATGCAAGGGAGAAGATGGAGAGCAACAACCGGGGAACGGTGATATGGGCGATATCGCTGTCGCCATGGAACTTCACCTTCCCGAGCAGGTACAAACCGAGGATGGTGAAGAGCACAATCCAGATAACCAGGAAGATGTCGCGGGTGAGGATGCCCCATCCGTTGGAGAGATCGGCTACCGATAGAAACTTCATCGAGACGGCCAGCACGATAAATCCAAGTACCACCTTGACCGAGTTGAGCCAGCTTCCCGATTTGGGCAGGGTTTTCAACCAGGAGGGGAAGATGGCGAACAGTGTAAACGGTATCGAGAGTGCAATGGCAAAACCGAACATTCCTACGGCAGGGGAGAGATAACTGCCCTGGGTAGCCGCCTCTACCAGCAGCCATCCGATGATGGGACCGGTGCAGGAGAAGGAGACCAGTGCCAGGGTGAAAGCCATGAAAAAGAGGCTGATCAGTCCCGAGGTGCTGTCTACCTTGTTGTCCATCTTGTTTGTCCATGATGCCGGAAGCACCAGTTCGAATGCACCCAGGAAGGAGATGGCAAAGAGAAAGAGCAATGAAAAGAAGATGAGATTGAATACCGCACTCGTCGCCAGGTTGTTCAGGGCACTTGCCCCGAAGATGGCAGTGATAACGAGACCCAACGCAACGTATATAAAGATGATGGAGGCCCCGTACAGGGTTGCGTCGGCAACGGCTTTTCTACGGACTTTTTTGTTCCTGTTGAGAAAGAAGCTGACGGTGATGGGAATCATCGGCCAAACGCAGGGGGTAAGCAGTGCGGCAAAACCCCACAGCAACCCTTTCAGGAAGATGCTCCAAAGCGACGACTTGTCGCCGTGGCTACTACCCAGTACTTTCAGCTCCTCGATAACCGGGGTCCAGAGCTGCTCCTTGTCCACCTCTACAGGCATGGCAGCAGGCGAATAGTCGACAGAGGTGTCGGTCGGCTCTGCCGGAGTGATTACACTTGCCGCAGCCGGGGCAACCGCAGTGACCGTGGCGGGCAGATCGGCCGGTCCGAACGAAAACTCGTTGGGTATCGGTGGTGTACAGCTCCTGTCGTCGCAAGCCTGTGCCCGCACATCGCCTGCAATGCGAAAACTCTCTTTATCGATCACCCTTAATCGCTGGATGAATCTGGCCGAATTGTCGAAGGTGCCGATATTCATCTCAAAAACCGGGTCATATTTTACGGTAGCCTGTTTGCCGGTGGCTTGAAAATCGCCAATGGTCTCGGCTCCATTTATTTCGTCGAAACTTATCGAGGTGGGGTAGGGCCCGTTGTCGGGAAGTGCCGAGTCGTACATATGCCAACCTTGCTGGATGGTTGCATCGGCTACCAGTTCAACTTCGCCGTTTCCTCTGTCCTGCAGGCTGAACTTCCAGCTGATAACCTCTTGCGGAAAAGCCTGAGATAACACAAAGAGCAAAAATAATGAAGTAATTGTTCTTTTGAAATTCATTATCCGGTGGTTTTACGGTTTAACGCACAAAGATAGTAAAAGTTGAATAAACATCTTACGGATAGCGGGGTTATAAATCGAAAAAATGAGTTATAAACTCCCGAACCATCTCTTTTTGAACCAAAAGGCTACGTTGACCAATGCAATCATTACCGGAACTTCCACCAAAGGGCCTATAACCGCAGCAAAAGCTTCACCCGAATGGATGCCGAATACAGCAATGGCCACCGCAATAGCCAGTTCAAAATTATTGCTTGCTGCCGTGAACGAAAGGGTGGTGGACTGCTCGTAATTTGCTCCCGCTCTCTTGCTCATGTAGAAAGAAACCACAAACATGATCACGAAGTACAGTATCAGGGGAATGGCAATACGGACCACATCCAGCGGCAGTTTTACGATGTACTCGCCTTTCAGTGAAAACATGACAAAAATAGTGAATAACAATGCGATAAGCGTAAACGGACTGATTTTAGGAACAATTTTCCGGTTATACCAGTTCTCGTCCTTTACCTTAAGGCTGATATAGCGGGTAAGAAACCCTGCCAGCATGGGGATTCCCAAATAGATAAGGACGCTTTTTGCAATTTCCGCCATCGTTATGTTGGCTACCGAGTCGTTGGTGGGTAACCCAAACCATCCGGGCAGGACGGCTATGAAAAAATAGGCGTATAACGAAAAGAAAAGGATTTGGAACAGTGAGTTGAAAGCCACCAATCCGGCGGCATACTGACGGTCACCGTGAGCCAGGTCGTTCCATACGATCACCATGGCAATGCATCGGGCCAACCCGATGAGGATAAGACCGTACATATAATCGACATTGAACTGCAAAAACAAAATGGCCAGAAAGAACATCAGGACGGGACCGATGATCCAGTTCTGGACAAGCGATAAACCTAAAATCCGGGTGTTTTTGAAAACATCCCCCAGTTCTTCGTATTTTACTTTTGCCAAAGGTGGATACATCATGATAATCAGTCCGATGGCGATGGGGATATGGGTCGTGCCGACGGATAACGAATCCCAAAAACTGGCGATGGAGGGGAACAGCCATCCCGATAACACTCCGGAGAGCATCGCCATAAAGATCCAGAGCGTAAGGTAGCGGTCGAGTATTTTTAGTTTTGCTTTCATGCTTTACAATTGAGCTTTGATTTCTTCATCGTAGAGTTTTCTGAATGCTTCCTTTATCTCATGGCGAACACGGCGAAACTCGCTTTCTATAAATTCGGGTGTGCCGACGGCGTGGCTCGGATCGTCAAAGCCGATATGCAGCCTTTTCTTTACTTTTCCGGTAAATGCCGGACACACTTCGTTAGCGCCGCCACAAACGGTAATTACATAATCCCACGCATCGTTGAGGTATTTGCCTACCGGGTCGGATGTGTGGTGGCTGATGTCGATACCCACTTCCGCCATCGCTTTCACCGCACCGGGATTTAATTTCCCCGATGCCTCTGTTCCTGCGGAACAAACCGCGATATCCGGATTGAACGATTGCAGGAAACCGTGAGCCATCTGACTGCGGCAACTGTTCCCTGTACAAAGAATTAATATTTTCATACTGATTTGATTTTTAAAATGTTATTAATGTCTTTTAAACTGTGAATTTGAATATATAAGGACTTCCATTGTCAAAATTTTTCATGTAATTATAACGACTTATAGCCGGATACGGTAATGCTGAAAATTCCTGTTTCTCCTTTTTTGAAATCGTTGATTTCTTCCTCAGACATATATTTCGAAAGAACTTTATAGGGAATTGGTATTGGCTTCAACTTGTGAATTGCTACGTTCTCAAAACCGTTGTCGTGGATGATATTGATATATTGATCCCGCGTAATGGCACCCGAAACACATCCTACATACATTTCTGCATCAGAGCGCAGGGTTTCAGGCAACTCACCTTTGGTCACTACATCGGAAACACAAAAATGTCCTCCGGGTTTCAGTACGCGAATCATTTCAGCAAATGCTTTGTGCTTATTGGGCACCAGATTTAGAACGCAGTTCGATACAATCACATCAAAATCGTTGTCAGAAAAAGGCATTTCTTCGATGTCGCCTTGCACAAATTCCACATTCATGAATCCGAGTTTCCGATTGTTTTCAATAGCTTTGGCAACCATCATGTCCGTGAAATCCAGACCCACGATTTTGCCTGTTTCTCCCACAATGGCGCGGGCTACAAAGCAATCGTTTCCGGCACCGCTTCCCAAGTCGAGCACACAGTCGCCAGTTTTCAGATTGGCAAACTGAGTAGGGAGTCCGCACCCCAAGCCCAAATCTGCATCGGGATTATAGCCTTCTACGGTGTTGTAGTCATCTCCAATCATGCTGAATTCAATTTTCTCACAACAACCCGAAGTTCCGCAACAGGATGATTTAATCTTATCATTTGACAAGCTTTGTTTGGCTATTGAACCATATTTTTCCTTTACAACCACTTTTAAATCTTTAGCATTCATATATTTAATTTGATTTTAGCTTTGCTTAATTATAAACTTCCAAAAATTAATCCGGATAGGGTTGACAAAATAATGACTAACGCAGCATAGACAACTGTTTTCTGTGTTCCAATAATTCCACGGATAACCAATAAATTTGGCAAAGACATCGATGGCCCTGAAAGTAACAGTGCCAATGCCGGACCTTTCCCCATTCCCGAGGCGATTAATCCCTGAATAATTGGAACTTCTGTAAGTGTGGCAAAATACATAAACGCACCCACAACGGAGGAAAGAAAATTCGATTTGAATGAGTTTCCGCCCACAGCCCAGGCAATCCATTCGTTCGGAATTATTCCGGGAATAGCTACATTATCGTGCGTGGAACCCAGCAAAAATCCGGCAATGACCACGCCTATTGCCAATAAGGGAACAATTTGTTTCGTAAACTCCCACGATGAAAGAATCCACTTCTTGTTTTCTTCGTCGTCCGCTTTGTCCGTTAATCCAAGGAATGCGACGGCAGCAATTCCTATTACCATTGAAATGACTGGATTCCTGAAAATAAATGTACTTACGGCTGTAACCACTACGGCAGCAACTACTTTCCATGTTTTCATTTTCAGAATGAAAATCAGGGCTGTAGCCAGTACCAGACTAAAAACACCGGTAATGTACCACTTGTTTTCCCATATAAAATGCCAAAAGCTGTTTGTGTCGTCTGATGTGGGTTTTCCCCAATTGGCAAAAACCAAAATCAGTACCAGTGTGAAAAAGAAAATAGATGTTTGCCACAACGGTCGTTTTTCGGGTTCAGGAATAATGTTCATCTGTTCATCGGCCCGTACTTTTTCCT
>ENA-UOYA01001791-UOYA01001791.1-activated-sludge-metagenome-genome-assembly--contig:-NODE-1791-length-21807-cov-24.042617_pt1 | contig 21807 bp, 30 predicted proteins | sample MGYA00238163_ERZ764804 | MGnify/ENA primary metagenome ERZ764804 (study PRJEB28919, sample SAMN05720223) | activated sludge metagenome | isolation source: Anaerobic digester | place: Hong Kong... | reverse complement strand
GGTACTGCTTCTCGGATTCTCTACGGGTCTGGAGTTCAAGCGTTCCGACGTGCGAGTGCCTTGCGTACGCCTCGTTCGGTCATGTCGGCGGCGTGGGCGATCGACCGCCAGGTGTGGCCGGCTTCTCGGGCTGCTCGCATGGCGGCGTCGCGGTCGTGGTGAGCTTGGCGCTCGGCTGCGACTGCCTGCGTGATTTTGTCGAGTGGGTTGGTCATGGAGAACATGGTACTTGGTTAGGTAACTGAGTTGGCATGGGGAACCGAGTTAGGTAACATAGTTCCCATGAGCACACCGACAGCAATCGAAATCATGAGCGCCACCGTCAAGGAGACTGCGGCAGCGCTGCGCAAAGCACTGCGCGAGGCATTCCCTGGGGTGAAGTTCTCCGTTCGCATGGCCACTGGCACGGCGTACGGATGGCTCAGCCTCTCCTGGACCGATGGGCCAACCTCCGCCCAAGTGCGCAAGATCGTGGCCAACTTCGAGTCGGAGCGGTTCAGTGGACTGGATGACTCCTACCACTCGACCGGAGTCACGCAGTGGTCATGCTGCGGCATCACCGACCAGCGCACGATCTCCCGCGAACGGATCGCGGAGGCCGTGGCGATGATCGAGCTCGACACCGATGGCGAGGCGTTCATTCGGCGCCCTGATGGGTCGACTGCATTCCCGACATACCCGCACTCCACGGATGAGCAGTTGGCACTCATCTACTGGCAGAGGGTCGCGGCATGAGCAGGGCCGTGGTAGTGGAGGCCGATCGGCACCGTAACGGTGTCGCTGGTGAGCCGTTCTATGTCGGCATCCTTGATGAGGGCCGCGATGGTCTGAAGCTGGTTGTGGCCTTCCCTGATGGCGGCGATGAGGTCACCTTCCGGAACTGTCGCATAGCGGTGCTGGACCTGGACAGGGCGTCGCAGGGCAATATCTACATGAACGCGGTAGGCGCCCACGAGGGCGGCAACGCGTGGCGCGGGGATCATTACGAGAGTGCGGCGAGGCAGATTGCCGAGCATGTCGAGAAGCGATGGGCGGCTGCATTGTGAGCGGCGTGATTGAGCTCCCAGGGGTCGAGTCTTCGCGGGCGATACGCGGGCAGCTCAACGCTGAGGGCCGGCCGGTTCTGCTGGCGTTCTCGGGCGGTAAGGATGCCCTTGCGTCGTGGCTGGCGCTGCGCGAGTCCGGCATCCCCGTGGTGCCCTACTACATGTACTACGTGCCCGGCCTGCGGTTCGTGGAGGACTACCTGACCTACTGCGAGGGTATCTTCGGGTGCCGGATCGCCCGGTATCCACATCCGTCGCTGTATCGGTGGCTCAACCGCTTCGTCTTTCAGTCACCTGAGCGCTTGGCGATCATTGAGGCGGCGCAGTTCCCTGAGCCGACCTATGAGCAGATGCTCACGCTTGTCCGCGAGGACCAGGGACTCCCGGCGGATACTTGGGTGGCTGATGGGGTTCGTGCTGCTGACTCGATCGTGCGCCGGCTTTCGATTCAGAAGCATGGCGCGATGAAGGTGAAGCACCACAAGGTGTCTGTCGTGTGGGACTGGCGCAAGGCGCACGCCTTCGAGGCCATCGCGTCCGCGGGGATCGACCTCGCACCCGACTACGAGTGGTTCGGGCGGTCGTTCGATGGGATCGATGCCCGTTTCACTGGGCCGCTCAGGGAACACGCTCCCGAGGACTTTGAGCGGATCTTGGAGTGGTTTCCGCTGGCCGAGTTGGACTTGGTGCGTCAGGAGTTGGCGTCATGACGTTCGAGTTCGGGCAGGCAGCGAAGAAGGCGAAGAAGTCGCCGGGATTCATGGTTGCGGCCTCGTCGGCGCCTGACCCGTTGGCGGATGTCGAGTACTCGGACAATCTCGAGGTCGATGCGGCCGCCGAGTTGACCGCGTTGCAGTCGGCATTCAAGGAGCGGCGCGGGGTCGAGGACAAGCGGTTCCAGCAGGCGACGGACTCGGAGTTCTGGACCGCGCTGTGTTTCCAGTCGCGGGAGGCCAAGGAGGCGTTCCTGGCCGCGACTTTGACCGCTCGGCTCGGAGACAAGTACATCGATGGGCACGCGTTCGCCAAAGCTCTCGGCATTGACCTTCCCTGAGGCCCTCACCTGATCTTTGATCATCAGAGAGGAGGTGCGCCATGCGTCAGCGCTTGACTCGCAGGGGTTCCATCCCGCTTCGTCGCCGCTCCGCCGCTTCGCGATCGGGCTCGCGGTCCTCCGGCTCCTGATTCAACAAGCAAGCAAGCCCTTGAAAGGGGCCACCCCGTGGAGGTGGCCCCTTTCGACTGTCCCGACATGGGAGGTGGCCGACATGGCCGGACGTGGACCGCGACCCAAGGATCCCAATCGCCGAGCGCGCACTGACTCGTCCGGGATCGCTTCGACCGTCCTGCGCTTTGAGCAGTCATCCGCCCCGGACCTGCCTGAAGACATTCCGTGGCCGGACCACACTCGCCGATGGTGGGCCATGTGGGCGAAGTCGCCACAGTCGGACCTTTTCGGGTCGACGGACTGGGACTTCCTTCTGGACACTGCACTCATTCACGCTGACGTCTGGTCGGGAAATCTAGACCGGATGCCCGAGCTGCGGTTGCGGGTAGCGAAGTTCGGTGCGACTCCCGAGGACCGTGCGCGCCTTCGCATGCAGTTCGCTGATGCGGACGTCGCGGAGTCGAAGCGCCCGGCCGCAGAGTCCGCCACTGCACGTTACGGGCGGCGGCGTCTCGCGACTGTGGAGTCGATCGAGAAAGCCAAGCGACAGTCGGCCGGCTGAGGCAGTCTTCTGGTGCCGTTTAAGCCCGCGTTCGACGGCGAGTGGCCCACCCTAGGCGATTACGCCTTGGAGTGGATCATCGGCAATTTGGCGGCACCTGATCGTGAGGATTACGAGCCGTTCATACCGACGCAAGAGCAGGCCGACTTCATCCGAGACTTCTACCGGCTTGACCCGGTGTCGTGCCGCCGTATCTACAAGCGCGGCGTGCTGTCCCGGTCGCGAGGGTGGGGGAAGAGCCCGTTCATATCTGCGCTGGCCATCCTGGAGGGCCTGGGCGATGTTGTGCCAGACGGGTGGGACGCCGATGGCCGGCCTGTCGGCAAGCCGTGGAGAACTGTCAGAACGCCCTTAGTGCAGATCGTGGCGGCGTCGGAGGCGCAGACCAACAACTCGTGGTCCTCGCTACTGGAGATGCTGTCCGGGTCCGCGCCAGTGTTCGACAACTACCCCGGATTGGAGCCGCTGGGCGGGTTCGTGAACCTTCCCAGAGTGGGAACCATCCTGCCCGTCACGACGTCTGCGACGTCGCTGAAGGGTGCTCGCCCCGTGTTCATTGTGTGCGATCAGACGGAGCAGTGGACGGCCAGCAATGGCGCGGTGGGCGTCTACAACGTCATTGCGAACAACTGTTACAAGGTGGGCGGCTCTCTGATCGAGACGCCGAACGCATACACGCCCGGGCTGAGGTCGCAGGCCGAGATCACCGCAGCTGCCGCTAGAGACATCATCGAGGGTCGGAACACTCGGCTTTCAACCGGCATGCTGTACGACCATCGCGAGGCCCCGGCAGATACCGACTTAGCTGACGCGGACTCGTTGCTTGCTGGGCTCAGGATCGCCTACGGCGACTCGTCGGGTCACCCGGACGGGTGCGTTCTTCATGACCCCCCATGTGACCCCGGATGGGTTGATCTGGACGGCATCCGGGAACGCATCTGGCAGACCGACGCTGATCCTCAACAGTCCAGGTCAGACTGGTTGAACCAGATCACCAACGCCACTGACTCCTGGCTATCGCAGCCCGAGGTCAAACTGGCTGTGGAGCACGGCAGGGATGTCGTTGTGGCTGATGGTGACCAGGTAGCGCTCGGCTTTGATGGTTCACGCGGGCGCGCCAAGGGGAAGCCGGACGCTACGGCGCTGATCGGATGCCGTCTCTCGGATGGCCACGTCTTCGAGATCGGCGTGTGGGAGGCCGACGAGATCCCGTCGTCGTGGGACTCGTGGGAGCCGCCACTGACCGTCATCGAAGCCGCCGTGGCAGCGGCGTTCGACCGCTTCGACGTGGCCGCCTTCTACGCGGACCCGGCGAAGGATTGGCGGTCGTACGTCAACGGCTGGGAGGCCAAGTACGGTGGCCGAGTGACGGCGAAGGCGCGCCGTGATCATCCGTTCGAGTGGTGGATGACGGGCGGTCGTGCGTCGGCGGTTCAGCAGTCCATTGAAGACTTCGAGGGTGCGTTGCGCAATGGTGACGCGACCCTCTCGGGTGAGTTCAGGCTCATCCAGCACTTGACCAATGCGCGGCGCCGCCTCTCTCACGGGAAGTTGGCGCTGGGCAAGGAGAACGACTACAGCCCGCACAAGATCGACGCCGCGGTGGCTGCCGTGCTTGCCTGGCAGGCTCGGCTGGACGCGATCGCGGCCGGCGCAACCCAACCACAGAAGAAGCCGACCGGGCATACGCTCAAGCGGCTCAGATAGATCATCGAAACGGGGGTGCTCGTGCTGTTCCCCGGAGATGATCACGCGGTCATGTCGCCCGAGTGGTGGATGAATCGGCTCGACAAGGAGTTGCGTGACCGCAACCTCGGGTCGGCGTGGAGCCGACGGAACCGGACGCTGCGGCGAGGCATTCGGCCGGGGTTGGACGTCCTGGCGGCGTACCGTCGCGGGGAGCCGCCGCTGCCTCCCGGTAGTCGCGATTGGGAGCCGGAGTTCTGGGAGTTTCTGCGCATGGCGCGGCTCTCGTCCGCTGGTCTCGTGGTCGAGTCGGTCTGTGACCGAATCACCCCTGTGGCGTGGACCACGGGCGTTGAGTCGGACACGGACGGCGATGCCCAGGCTGCACGTATCAACGGCGAGCAGGACTTGGTGGGCAAGTTCCGCGATGGCGCGGACGACATGCTCACCCTTGGTGACACCTACGCGATTGTTGGCAACGTCGACAAGTCGACCGGTGTCCCACTGATCACGTCCGAGTCCCCTCACGACGTGATCACGGCAGAGGACACCGCTACAGGGGTCACGCTGGCCGGGTATAAGCGGATGAAGGACGAGTGGACCGGTGAGGGCCGCGCCTACTTGTACCTGCCCGGTCGAGTGTTGGTCGCGGTGCAGAGTCGCGGTCGGTGGCGTTGGGACGACAATCGGTCTGGCGTCCTCCCCATCAAGGGCGTAGCCGTGTTCCGCGCCCGGAACGCACTGGGGGCGGGAGACTTCGAGCGCCACCTCGACGTTATCGACCGCATCAATGACGACATCTTCAATCGCGTCACCATCACGAAGCATCAAGCGTTCCGTCAGCGCGGCATTGAACTGCCCGACAAGGATGAGAAGGGTCGGGAGATCACTTACGACGCTGACGCGTTCTCGGCGTCGCCGGGATCGCTCTGGCAGCTCCCGATGGGGGCGAAGGTGTGGGAGTCCATGCAAGCGGATCTTTCCCCGATCCGCATGATCATTCGCGACGACCTGGAGTACCTCGCGGCAGTGACGAAGACGCCGCTGTACTACTTGAACTCGGATGCGGCGAATCAGTCGGCAGCCGGCACGACGGCGGCGCGTGAGGCGCACATCTTCCGGGTGGAGGACCGGATGCAGCGACTCGAGCGGTTCCAGGCTCGGGTGCTCAGCGCGGCGTTCGAGGCGATGGGCGATGCGAAGCGAGCGCAGGCGTGGAAGATCCGCACGATCTGGAAGCCCACCGAGCGGTTTAGCCTGACCGAGAAGGGTGACGCGCTGGTGAAGTTCAAGTCGGCCGGGTACGCGTTCGACACCCTCGCGGTCGACATTGCACAGTACGAGCCGGCGGCGTTGCCTCGGTTGAACGCTGAGCGTGCTAAGGACTTGATCTTTCAAGCGCCGGTGACGCCGAGTGGAGCCTGAGCAGTCGCTGGCTCTGGTCGACCGTCATTCGGCTTGGCGCGACCAACTTCGGGAGCAGTTGGCGGCGTTCGTCGCGTCCCGGTTGAGAGCCCTTCCTGAGGGTGCCTGGTACCAATCAGATGTCTCCGAGATCATCGCCCAAGTGCGGACTGCGCAGCAGGCCATCGGGTCGATGACGTGGCAGTACCTCGATCTGCTCGGTAATCCTGCTCGCGGGTCGCTGGTCCTGCCGTCGGATCTTCGAGGTCGCCAAGACGGGGACGTGTGGGGGCGACCATTCAAGGTGTACCGCTATCAACGGTCGCTGGGCGCAACCCATGAGGACGCCGTTCAGGGGGCGGTTGATCGTGCGGCGACGATCGTCGACGATGACCTCACGTTGGCCATGCGCGAGTCCGCTCGCCGCCATGCTCAGGCCACTCCGGGTGTGATCGGGCTGCGTCGGGTGATCCATCCGGAGATGAGCAAGGGCGGTGTTTGTGGCCTCTGCATCGCCGCCTCAGATCGGGTCTACAGCGTCCGGCTCCTGCTGCCTGTCCACGGTCACTGTCGCTGCACCGTCGCTGAGGTGACGAAGAAGTCCGACCCGGGCAGTTCCTTGAACAACATGAGCCTCGAAGACCTGTACCGCACCGCTGGTGGTACGGGCTTGGAGTTGAAGGCGACCCGCTATCAAGTCAATGAGCACGGCGAGCTGGGTCCTGTCCTTGCCCCTAGGAACACACACTGGCGCGGCCCTCGCGACGTGAAGGCCGATGAGGGCGTGACGGTTGACCCGGCGGTGAAAGTGGGCCGGCAGATGACGGCCCTGTCCAAGTCGATCCGCAACCTCGAAGGGCGCGCCATTTCTGGTGAGGACGTGTCGGTGCAACTGAAGCACCAGCGCGACCTGCTCGCACGACTGCGCCGCGAGGCGTCCTGAACTTCCCTGCATCCGCGGGGCAAGCGCCCGTCATGGGCGAACCAACCCGTCACGGGAGACCAACTCAATGTCGAAGAGCCCGCTCTACCGATCCGCATTCACGTCAGGCGCTTGCCGCCCTGCCGACATCATCGACTTCCATCGGCGCACGTTCGGAGACCTCCGCATGGAGGTCGACCCGGCCAACGACGGTGGCCAAGGCGGTGACTTTGTCGACCCGGACACGGGTGAGAAGTTCGCTTTCCCGCCCAGCACGCCGCAATCGGACATGACGGCCGAACAGCGTGCCGAGTATTGGCGCCACAAGTCGCAGAAGCACGAGAAGCGCGCGAACGCTCGCTCGGACTATGACGACCTGAAGGCGAAGGCTGCCGAACTTGATCGACTTCGCGCCGACCAGCAGACCGAGCAGGAGAAGGCCGTCGCGGCCGCCCGTGAAGAGGGCCGCAAGAACGCGGAGGTCGAGGCGAACCGGAAGGTCGCCACGGCGCTCTACAAGGCCGCACTGTCCGCCCGTGACATCAAGGGCGACGAACTCACAGACCTGATGGCCGCGTTCAACCCGGACGCATTCATCAACGGCGACGACGTGGACACCGACAGGGTGGCAGCGCTCGCCAGCCGGTATGGAGCCGGCACGCACGAGCCCGACACGGGCCAGGGCCGCGGCCGTCCGGTCGCACCCACAGCAGGCGAGGCCGGCAAGGCCGAAGCGCAGCGCAGATTCGGCAACAAGACCGCCTGATCTCGCGTCCAACCATTCAAACCGACCCCCAAAGGGAGAACATCATGGACCTCACCGTCCGCACCACGGCCAGCGCGGCCGAGTCTCGCGGGTGGCTGCGCGGAACGCACGGCACCGAGCCGGGCGCCAACCCGAGCATCACCCTCGACCTGTCCACCTTCACGGCGGGCACGCACTACCCCAACGGGCACATCCCATCCGGGTGCGTCCTCGGCAAGATCACCGCGTCGGGGCTCTACGGCCCGTATGACTCGGGAGCTTCGGACGGCCGCCAGACCGCCGCGGGGCTGCTCTTCGACACCGAGAACGTCACCACGGGCCAGACCCGCGCCGTGAACGCGCTCTACGTCCACGGCTTCGTCGACCCGACGCGTCTTCCGTTCCAGTCCGGCACCGGCTCGGCGACGGCTGCCGCCAAGACGTCCCTCTCCCTCATCCACTGGCTCTGAAAGGTACCTGAGTCATGACCATCTTCTTCGATGCTCCGGTCTCTCCGGCCGATCAGACCGTGTTCGCCCGCGAGGTGCCGATCCCGGCGGGACTCGTCCTGTCGAACCTCTTCCCTTCGGTCGAAGTCGACGCCGTGCGCGTCAACCTCTCCGAGATCGCCAAGAAGAACCGGGCGGCCCGGTTCCGCGCACCGGATGGCCGTATCCATGTGGCCGACCGTGACGGAGCGACCGACAAGGTCATCAACATGCTCCCGCTCTCCGACTCGCGCAATCAGGGCGAGTACGAGACGCTTCAGCGCGACATGGCCCGACTCGGCGGCACCCGAAGCGAGGCCCTTGAGGCGGCGATCTACAACGACACCGAGGACCTGACGCGCTACGTCCGCAACCGGGCCGAGCTGGCCTTCGGTGATGTTCTCGTGGACGGCAAGTTCACGCCGAACCTCTACGACGAGTTCGCCGGAGTCGAGATCGACTTCGGGGTTCCGGCATCGAACCTCACGACCCTTGCGGGCGCTGCACAGTGGACCGACGCCAACGTCGCCACGGCGGACGGCCTCTCGGCGCTCACGGCGGCGTGTGACGCCATCGAAGCGTCCTGCGGGCAGCGACCCACCTGGGCGCTGTCAGGCCGGACGAATGTCCGCAAGCTGGAGGCGCAGACCAAGGTCATCAACGCCGTGGCCGGCGCGCAGACGGGCCGGACCAACGTCGCACTGAGCGACATGTTCAACACGTTCGCGTCCAAGGGCATCCCGACCGACTGGCGGATCGTGGAGACCGTCATCGACGTGGACGGAGTGGCTACTCGGGTCATCCCCGACAACGTCGTCATCCTGGGTGCGGGCGACTTCTCCGACGTGCTGGAGTTCCGCTATGGCGTGACCGCCACCGCGATGGAGCTGGTCGACTCGAACCGAGTCGACTTCTCCTACCAGTCTGCCCCGGGCATCGTCGGTGTGGTCGTCAAGGGCGGTCCGCCCTTCCGTCAGTTCACCTTCGTCGACGCGATCGGCCTGCCCTTCCTCAAGGACGCCAAGCGGATCGGGACAGTGACGGTCCGATGACGGAGAGTCGCGGCTACAACGTCATCCTGGTCGACCCTGAGGGTCGGCAGGTGATTGTCGCTCACGACGAGCCGATGCCCGAATGGGTCGGCGAGCCCAGTGACGAGTCGTCCACGAGCGACGAAAGCTGGAGTGGCCAGAAGGTCGACGCGTTGAAAGCGGAGATCGAAGCGCGCAACGCCTCACGCAAGGACGAGGACCACGTGGTGCCCGAGTCCAACAAGAAGGCCGATCTCGTCGCCGCTCTCGAAGCGGATGACGCGGCGGCCGAGTCGGCCTGACTGGCAACTCACACGTTCGGCCCTGTCGGGGGGCCACCCCCTGACGGGGCCGAGCATGTGGAGGAACAATGAACTTCGCCACCGAACCGTTCGCAGCCTTCGAGGATGTCGTGCAGCAGTACGACGGCGTCCTGGCCACGGCTGACCATGATCGTGTGACTGGACTGCTCCGGCGTGCCGCTAGGTCGCTACGGGGCCTCGTCGGGGACCTGACCCAGTACGAAGCGGGCCTGGTCACTGACACGCTTGTTGATGCCGTGATTCGTCGTCTGGACAACCCGCGAGGGTTCGCGTCGGAGACCGACGGGGACTACTCCTATCGGTACTTCAAGGGATCGGATGGTTTCTGGTGGCCCGGCGACTGGGCGACGCTGTTCGGCGTCACCGCGCCGGTTCGTGGAATGTCCACTCGGGTGCCTTCGCAGTGGCGCGGATGGGCTGCTCGATGAGCCTGCTCGATGCTGGTCCTGACGAGATCGTCATCTATCCCGAGATCGCCATCGTGGACGAGTACGGCACGCCGAAGCGTGGGCCGGCAGTGGGCGGCGTGCCGGTGCGATGTCGGGTGCAGCCGCTGGTGACGCTCGACGGGTCTGAGGTGCAAGTCGTCACTCGCTACAAGGTGATCAGTCGAGCATTGCCGGCTGGTCCGTGGGCACGGGTCGAGTGGGATGGGCGCGAGTGGGACGTGGAGGGTGAGGTGCTGCGCTCCAATGGGTCGCCGGCCACGCGGCACCACAAGTTCGTCATGGTCGCCCGTAAGCCGCTGGAGGTGCCTTGATGGCTCGCGACTCGATCGAGGCACATTTGGCGTCTCTGCCGGGCGTGCATGCGGCTGTAAGGGCTCGCCGGGACGTGATTGCAGCCCAAGCGAAGGCGCTCTTCGCTCCCCACGACAATCCCCGCGGACATCGCATCACGAAGACGTTGGCGCGATACGACGGATATGTGTGGCTTGAAGGCGAAGCTCCGGGTGCAGTCGAGTTTGGTCACTTCACGGAGGACGGAACCCGTTTTGTTCCGGGGCTGCATGTGCTCGGAAGGGCGGCCAGGTGATGGATTCCGACGCGGTGATCAAGGCGGCACTCGCCCCGGTTGGGGAAATGTTCGTGGAGCCGCCACTTCCGATCATCGACCACATTCCGTGCGTCGTCGCCTCTCTGATCGACGGCGAGAGCCCGTGGGTGAACGTCCTCGAGCGGCCGCGCTACACGATCGAGGCGTGGGCAGAGTCACGTCGAGGCGCCCAACTGCTCGCCCAATCCGCGATCACGGAACTTGTCGCCGCGTGGCGGTCCCAACAGACCTTGGCCGGGGCCTCCCTCAACTTCGTCCGGGTCAACTCCCGGCCCGTGCCCGTCGACTCGGGCATCAAAGGCGTCTATCGATCCCTTGGGACCGTGACCCTCTCCATTCGTCCGGCCTGACTTGACCGGACTCCTTCAATGAATCCCCCTCTCCTGAAAGCGAGTTCCCGACATGGGCACCATCAATGACCTTGCGCTGCTCATCCCGGGTCGCGGCAATGTCCTGGTTGGGGCCGCAGAGGCTGCGGTCCCGTCCTTCGCGAGCATCGTGGCGTATGCCGCGAACTTCAGCACCGCAATCCCCGGCTTCGCCACTCTCGGCCACACCGACCCAGAGGACTTGCCCGAGTGGGGCAGCGACGGCGGCGACACCGAGGTTCGCCGGACGTGGGAACGACTCGCAGTTCGCGAGGTGACGACCGATCCGCCGGTGAACTACTTCGTGGTGAAGCCGCTCCAGTTCGACAACGACACGATGAAGCTCTACGAGGGCGGCGGAACGTACAGCACCCCCAACGTCTTCGCCTCCCCGTCAAGTCCAGCTCCAACCGTGGCGTCCGCGATCGTCGTCTACCTCGACGGCGCGGCGGTCGTGGCCGAGTACGTGCCGCGGGTGTCGATCCGCAAGGAGGGTGCGCCGGAGCATTCGGTGGATGACTGGTCGAAGTTGCCGCTGCGCTTCACTCAACTCTCTCCGACGACCGCTCTCAAGCCGCACTACTGGATCGGCGAGAACTTCGGCACGCCGGCCTGATCGAGCCCACCTACCGCGGCCCTGGCTTTGAGCGGGCGGGACCGCGGTAGGTGCCTTGCTCTGCTCATTCGCCCGCTCGCGATCCGCTCACGCCCATGAAAGGCCCGTTCATGTCTGATCTTGACCTGTCTGCCCAGATTGCCGCCGAATCCGACGCGCCAACGCGTCCGCATGGGGCGCCGACTCTTTACCCGCTGGCGTCACTACCTCGTGGGATTCGGGCCAAGTTCTTCGCTGAGGTCCGAGATGTTGACCCGGAGTCACTGGGGGCAAAGTCTGGTGGGTCGCTGAGACTCGCCGCCGACGCCTTCGCCGCGGTTGCTGCGGTGGAATCCGCGTTGCGTGTCGTCGCGGTGGACAAGCCCGGGTATGACAAGTGGGCTGCTGAAGTGGGCGACGAGGTGTTGTTCGACCTCTTCAGTTGGTACTTCGAGAGCTTCCAGCCGGGGGAAGCGCAGCCCTCGCAGACCTGATCGACAGGTATGGCGAGGGGTTGCAATTCGACTTCTATCGCTACGGACTCCCGCCCTTGGTGGAGTTCATGAACGGGCAGCGGCGACCCTCTGAAGCCATCCGCCTCATTGGGGTGCTGCCTGCTGACTCTGCAACGGCGGCAATGATGCGCGCCCGACCACCTGAAGGCTCGACGGGGAAGCCGCCAGCGTGGCGAGCTGAGTACGGGTGGGGCGTCGTCGCCAACCTTCTGGCCGACTTGTGGGACGCCCAGGTAGCGACCGCTGCGGGCGGCAAGAAGGGTGGGCGCAAGCCTCCCGTACATCCGCGAACCAAGTCCATGAAGACGGCACCGCGTCGTCGCCCAAAGCCGGGGAGGTAGTCACGTGGCCGGTCCCGGTGCGCGCATTGTCGACAGGGTCGGCGTCGCGGTCATTCCTGACACCTCGAAGTTCCTGCCCTCGTTGAAGAAGTATCTCGCACGGATCGAGCATCAACTCCGGGTTGACGTGCAGATCGGTGTCGACCCTGACGGCCTTTCGGCCAAGGCGAAGGCTGCGGTGGCGAGGGCGGAACGGTCGGCAGGTGACATCGAGGTCTACACGGACATCGACTCCAAGGGCCTGACGACGAAGGTTGCCGCTGCTTCCCTTCGGGCACAGCGGTCGGCGCGTCCAGTAAAAATCCCCGTGGAGATCGAGAGCTCGGGCATGGAGCGCGCCCTGGCGAACATGCAGGGGTCTGTTGGGAGCCTGGGCGGTGGGATGAATCCCGCGGTGCTGGGTGCTATCGCCGCGCTTCTGCCGTTCATTGGTGGCCTTATCGCCGCACTCCCAGCGTTGATCATGTCAATCGCTGCCCCGATCGCTGTCATAGTTGCGGGCTTCGAGGGGATAAAGAGAGCGGCGCAGGATGTGGCGCTCCCGTTCGCGCAGATGCGGACGACACTCGCGGCGACGTTCGAGAAGTCACTTGCCCCAGCGTTCGCGATGCTGGCTGGCATCCTTCCGAAGATCACGCCACAACTACAGCAGATCGCTGTAGCGCTCTCTGGTGCGTTCACGACAGCCGTCGGGTATTTGACCTCCCCGCAGGGGCTGGCGTTGCTCCAGTCCGTGCTGGGCGGGGTCGCTACTGCCGTTGAGGCGTTGACGCCGCTGATTGGCCCAATGATTGCCGTGTTCCTTGAAGTGGCTGACGTGGGCATGAAGGGGTTGATTGACGCTGCCCCCTTCCTCATCGCGGCACTCACGATGGTGTCCGAAATGTTCGGACGAATGGCTCAAGATGGGACGTTGCAGCAGGCGGTTCAAGGGTTCGGCTTGATGCTGTCCGCCATCCTCCTTCTCATCGGTGGATTTGCTGCGCTCCTCGCGTGGCTGAGTGCCGGCTACATGAAGTTGGTCGAGTTTGGGGCTGGTGTCGCGTCCGCCGTGACTGTGGCTATCACGTGGATTTCGGCGCTTCCTGGGCGCGCTGCCGCCGCCATCGGTGCTTTTGTTGCTGGGCTGACGAGTGGCGGTCGGCGGGCGATGGATGGCCTTGTATCTGCTCTGCCACCGGGCGTTGCTCGGGCCGTAGGCATCTTGGCGACCCTGCCAGGGCGTGTCATCGGCGTCCTTGCGGGCCTTGCGTCGGCGGCGTTCGCCTCAGGGGCAAGTCTGGTGCAGGGACTGATCAACGGGATCATGTCGCGCATTGGCGCTGTCGAAGCGGCGGCGTCCGCAGTGGCCGCCCGCATTCGAGCATTCTTCCCCGGCTCTCCCGTCAAGGAAGGGCCGTTGACGTCGTGGAACAACGGCGGGGCGGGTAAGCGGCTCGGCGGGTTGCTCGCGGACGGTCTGGACGCGTCACAGGCGGCGGTGGCTGCTGCGTCGGCTCGGATGGCGTCGGCGGTGTCGGTCGGCTCGGTGTCGGCGGATATCGGCTCGTCATCCTCTTCCCCCACTGGTCCCGACCCTGCCGCGATCCGTGCCGCCCTTGATGGGGCGACGCTGCGTCTCGGGCCGGTGGATTCGATCACGCGTGAGGTCACGGCGCAACTCGTCACGGCCTACTCGAGGAGTGTCTGAATCATGGCAGTGACGGTGCGTGGTGCGTACTCGGGCAAGGTGTCCCCTGCTGGGTGGACCACGATCGCGTGGCCGGCTGGCACGGCCGTGGGTGATCTGGCGTGGGTGCATTGTGGTGGGTCGTTGTCACCGCTCGGACCGGACTCGTTCGGGTGGCTGCCGGTGGGGCACAAGGCGTGGTGGAAGATCCTGTCGTCGTCGGACCTGTCGGCGTCGCTGACGGTGAGCGCGTCGCACGTCAAGCTGGTCACGTTCGCGGGCGCCGGCCAGATCGGGCGCACGTCGTCACAGTCGGGCCTGACGATCCAAACCAACGGGTCGATGCTGCTCGTGGACGGGGCGCGGCAGTCGTCGGGGATGGCTCCGGCGACGTATCGGCAGGGCGCAGAGTGGCAGGACGAAAACAACTGGCGGCAGGCCGTATTCACCGTCCCCTGCGATGCCGGTTACGTGTCGCTGCCGGGTGTCGCCTCGGGCACCGAATGCTACTCGTATGAGGTGCAGCCGCCGTCGACGACGCTCCCGCCGCCGACGCTGGTCGAGCCGGCCACTGCGTCGCATGTGGATGCGACGCTCCCCATCGTGTTGTCGTGGGAGAGCCCACACAAGCTGACCCCGGCGGGCTTGGACGACCAGTACCAGGTGAAGGTCATCACTGGTGGTGTGACTCGGTGGGTCAAAGGGGACGGGTCGCTGTCGACGACGGAATGGCCCATTTCCATGTCAGGCACGGACGTCCTGTCGATCACCCTGCCCGCGTCAACGTTGACCGCGAATGCGGCCTACACGTGGTCCGTGGGGACGCAATGGGGGCCGGATTGGGTGTGGTCCCCTGAGCGGGCGCTCTACCCTGACGCGCCGCCGACCGTGTCGACGCCGACCGTGTCGTCTCCTGCGGGTGACCTGTCGCCGACGGTGTCGTGGACTGCGTCACCGGGCACGGGTGTCATCACGTCTCACCGTGTGTGGCTCATGCCCGCGGCGGCGACCGAGCCCGGCGCTGGGGCATTGTGGGACTCGGGTGTCCTCCAGACCGCGACAGGGCCGGACACTGCACCCCCTGACTCGCCGTGGACCAACGGGCAGTCGCTCAAGGCGTGGGTGCGGGTACACCAGACCGGCGGGGTTTCGAAGACCGCTGTGTCGGCGGCCTTCACGGTGTCATGGACCCCGCCGGCGACTCCAACGCTCGCGGTCACGGCCGGGTCTCCGGTGCAGGTCGTCGTGTCCGGCGTCACCGTGGGTAACGTCGTGCAGATCGAGCAGGCGTTGGATGGGGTGACGTGGACGCCGCTGACGTCCCGGACCGCGACCGCTACGACCATGACCGTGTCGTCTGTGCTCGCCGCCAACGGCACGGCCGTGAAGATCCGGGCACGGCAGGGCTCCATCGTGGAGGGTGTGCCGATGACGTCGGCATGGTCCACTGAGCAGACCGTGACCGCCACCCCGGACGGGTGCTGGCTCGTGGACGACACGGACCGCGCAACCGCGCTGAAGGTGTCACCGGTCACGGACACGCGGCGCGGCATCGTGCAGGGCATCACCGCCACGTACGGGTTGGGCGCGACCCGAGCCCGCGTGGACTCAACCCCCCAGGCGGGCGAGCGTGGCGAGTTGGTGTTGGCCACGGACACTCTGGCGGAGCGGGCCGAGCTGCTGACGTGGCTCACCGACCGGTCCGTCTGGTGGATCGTGATGTGCCCTGACGATGGGCAGCCGCACCGACCGATCCGGGCCGCTCGCGTGTCCCCGCCGGAGTGGGAACGTCTGGCGCAGACGGCTCTCTCGTCGATCTATCACCTACCGATCTCGTGGGTGGAACAGTGACGTGGCAGCAGGACGTGACCTCGCCCGAGTGGCGGGCTGCGGTCACCGCACCACGCCGCACCATCTCCTCCCGCGTGGAAGCGGTGTCCCTCGACGGCCAATCCCTCGGTGACGTCCCATGCACGGGCGTCAGGGTCTCGTTCGACGGCGGACAGGCCGAGTCGTGGCGCGGCTCGTTCGCGCTGGTCGACCCGGCGATGGTGCCGGTGTCGACAACGTCGCTGCTGGATGGACGCTCGGGGACGATGCTGAGGATTTGGTGGCGCATCCTCACCACGGCCGGGTGGATGGAATGCCCCGCCGGCACCCTGATCGTGGAAGACCCCGAGGTCACCGACGACGGCACCCTGTCGATCGGTGTGCCCGGCCTCGATGTGCTCTCCGTCGCGCGACGCGGCAAGTATGGCGCGTCGGTGGTGCAGGTCGGCGGCATGACCGTTTCGGCTGCGCTGCAACGCCTTTTTGACACGGTGGCGCCGGGTTTCCCGGTGTCGATCGCTCCCTCGACGGCGACGCTGCCCGCGTCGTATGAACTGTGGGACCGTGACCCGGCGGAGGACTGGACCGAGATCGCGGCGATGGCGGGGATGGTGGTGCGCACGGATCGTCTCGGCACGATCACGGTGCGCCCAGACCCGGACCCGTCCGCGGTCGTCGCGGACTGGCAGGAGGGTCCGGCATGTCCCGTGGTCGAACTCAAGTCAGGCACCAAAACGTCCACGATCCCGCGCCGGGTCGTGGTCGTGTCCACGTCCCCGGACGTGACCCCGCCCGTCGTGGGCGTGTGGACCAACCCTGACGCCGACTCGCAAACGATCGTGACCGAGCAGCGGATCGAGTCCTCAACGGTGACGACGGTCGCGGCAGCGGAGTCACTGGCGCGCATGTCCGGTGAACGGTGGGCGCGCCCGCAGCAGTCGGTGCAGGTCACGGTTCCGGCCCGGCCAGACCTCGGCTACCGCGACCCGGTCGCGCTCACTCGTCACCAGGCCGGTGTGAGCGGCGTGTATCGGGTGCAGTCATGGGACCTGACCCTGTCCGGCCCGGACGATGCCCCCGCGTTGATGCCCGTAACCATGATGGTGAGGCAGTGACATGACCTCGGTCGAGGACCTGGCCCGCACGATCCGTGACGCCGCCAACAGCGGGTTGCGGGTCACCCAAGGCACGGTCGTCGCGGTCGTCGACACCACCCACGTGAGCGTCGACCTCGGGGATCGGGTCATCACGGCATACCGGCCCGGGTCAGTCCCCGCCGGCGCGGGCGCGTCGGTGCGTGTGCTCGTCGGGTCCGGTGTCGCGGAGGTTGTCTCGTCCACGGGCGGCGGGTGGGTGTCCCCGTCGCTGGGGGCGTCATGGGTCTACTACGGCGCAGGGTCCGGCATGGCACAGCCCGGGTATCGACTCGTCGGTGACGTCGTGCAAGTGCGTGGCGCCATCAAGTCCGGCTCGACCGGCTCCCCTATTTTCACGCTGCCCGCCGGCTTGCGACCCGCTGGCGGCACCGAGACGTTCGTGGTCTCAGCAGGCCCGGGCGCGGCACGGGTAGAGGTGTCATGGACGGGCACCGTCCAAGTCCTCGGGTACCTCGGCGGCGGCACTAACGCGCGGCTCGACCTGTCCGGCGTCCGCTTCTCTACTTCCTGACCCTCTCTCTCCCAACCGCCCTTTGGAGGCTCCCGTGCGTGTCCGTCATGCCCTCGCCGCGTTCGCCGTGGCTGCCCTTACCGTCCCGCTCGCGGCGGCGGCTGCCCCTGCGCAGAACGCGACCGGTCTCGTCTACTCGGCTCACGTGCAGAACATCGGCTGGCAGGCTTCTGTCTCTGATGGCGCGGTTGCGGGGACCACGGGCAAGTCGTTGCGCATGGAGGCCCTGAAGATCAAGGGCTGGCCGGTCACGTACCGCGCGCACGTACAGGACCGTGGCTGGCTGCCGTGGGCGGTGGTCGGGTACGACGAGTTCGCGGGAACCACCGGTCGTTCGCTCCGGATGGAGGCGGTGCAGGCTCGGCTGGACCCGGTCGCGGCTGAGCGGTACGCGATTGAGTACCAGTGCCATGTGCAGGACCTCGGGTGGCTCGCGTGGACCCGCGATGGTGGCACCTGTGGGACCACGGGTAAGAGTCTCCGGATGGAGGCCATCCGGATGCGGATCGTCGAGCGCACCTCGACGCCTGAACCGACCGCGACGGCAACCCCGACACCGACCGCGACCAGCACCCCAACTCCGACCGCCACCCCAACGCCGACCCCGACCGTCACCACGCCCGCGCCCACCGGGTCGACCTCGATCGCCGTCACGGCCGATACCGGCATGGGCGAGTCGGGTGCGGCCGTCCTGTCCTCCATCGGCACGTCCGACGTCGCATGGGTGGCGCACCTTGGCGACATGGCCTACCAGTCCGGCGCAGGCATCGAGGCCCGGTGGTGCGACTACGTGAAGGCTCGCGTCTCCCAGCCGGTCCAGCTCGTGCCGGGGAACCATGAGGCGCAGAACGGCGACGGGCTCTTCTCCCGGTATGCCGCGTGCCTGCCGGACCGCGTCGGTGTCCAAGGCGACTACGGACGCGGCCAATGGTGGGTCGACTCCGGCCCGGTCCGCTACATCGGCATCTCACCGAACATCGCGCTGCCGTCCGGCAACCGGCAGTACGCCGCGGGGTCGTCGGAGCGGGCGTGGCTCGACGGCGTCATTCAGCAGGGCAAGGCCGCGGGTCAGTGGATCATCGTCGGCATGCACATCCCCTGCCTCACGGTCGGCATCCACGGGTGCGAGCGTGACAAGACCCTCGACGGCGACCTCATCGCCCAAGGTGTGGACCTCGTCGTGCAGGGCCACGACCACAACTACTCGCGCAGTCACCAGATCACGCAGCTGGCCAAGGTGGTCGACGCCGACAACGCCTACACCAAGGGGCGCGGGACGGTTTTCGCGGTCGTCGGCAACGGCGGCCACAAGCCGCGCGAGATCACCGGATGCCCGGCCATGTGGGCCGCCTGCTCCGGCACCAACTCGCCCGGCGGCTCGACCACCGGTTGGCTGCGCATCGACGCCACCGGCTCAACCCTGACAGCGCGACTCGTGACCACGTCCGGGCCACTCACCGACGCATGGACCATCACCCGGTGACGTGATGCAAGGCGTCCTCGACGTAGCCCTCGCCCAACCCCTCGGCCTTGCGCTTCTGCTCGGTGCCGTGTGGGCGCTCGCGACCGAGCGTGTCGTCCCCGGCGTCGTCCACCGCCGCACCCTCGACGTCGTGGAGCGGCAGCAGGAATCTCTGGACTCCCTCGCCAGCACCGTCGAGACCGTCCTCGAAACGGCGCGGCAAACCAATGCCACGTCCGAGCTCACCCTCGGCATGGTGCGCGGTGTGGATGTCGCGATCAAGGGCGGCCAGACATGACCGGCATCGCGTGGCCGTGGCGCAGGCAGTCCCGCCGCGTCGCCGAACTCCACGCCCGCGCCACCGAGACCCAGCGCAGAGCAACCAGCGCCAAGGTCGAGGCCGATCGACTCGCCCGAGCATCCCGACAGGTCACCGCCGAGACGCGAGAACGCCTGTCGCAAAACAATTTCGCGGCCGCCCTCGCGGAACTCTGGGCAGGAGGCCATCAGTGAAGCACAGGCGCCACGTCGTCGCGGCCGCCGCCGGCATCGTCGGCTTCGTTGTCGGACTCCAATGGGTCGTGCTCGTGGAGCACCTGCTACTCGTCGCCAACGTCGTAGCGGTCCTCGCACTGCTCGCGCTCATGGGCCTCTACACGCGCTACACGCCGTGGTGGACCAGCCCGGTCGGTCTCTCCACGATGGCGCTGAAGGGAGCCTGGCTCGTCCTCGGCATCGGCGGGTTGTTGCGCCGCATTGGTGAGCAACTTGCGCTCGCCGGGTCGGTACAGGGCCCCCACCTGCTCTACCAGACCGCCAGCCATGTCGCGTTCGTGGGGTGGGCCCTCATCGCCGTGTCCACGGTGTGGCGCCTGACCGTGATGTGGCCCTACCTGCACCGAGACACCGACCGTCCTTGATCGACCAGTGGCGTGCCCGTGCGTGGGCCGCCTACGCCCGTGGCGACTCCATCACCGCTCACGTCCTGTGGGCGTGCGCCGCCGACCTCGAGGAGGCTGTCATGCCGCGCATCATCCCCCGCGCCGAGTGGGGCTGGGACGGTTGGGCAGGCACGCCCGCCGTCGTGCCCACGTCCAAACGTACCGAGTTTTTCGTCCACTACGAGGGCGGAACCTCGACGCGGGGCGCGGCCGGGCCGGGTGTCCCCCGCACCATCCACGCCTACCACCGCTCGAAGGGCTGGGCTGGCATCGGCTACACGTGGATCGTCACGCAGGACGGCACGATCTACGAGGGCCGCGGCTGGGACCTCGCTGGGGCGCACTGCCCCGACCACAACACGTCCGCGTGGTCCGTGCAGGTCCACATCGGCGGCGACGACCGGCCCTCGAACGCGGCCCTCGCGTCGGCGCGGTGGCTCTACGACCAGGCTTGCGCCCGCGCCGGACGCTCGCTGGCGAAGCGGGGCCACCGTGACGGCATCTCCACGCTCTGCCCTGGCGAGCACCTGTATGCGTGGGTCAAGGCGGGGATGCCCGCTGGGGCCCCGTCCGGCTCGACCCCGCAGACCGTGTGGGGCGAGGGCGACACAGGCGCCGAGGTCGAGCGCATCCAACGCATCGTCGGCGCGACCGTCGACGGCGACTGGGGACCGAAGACCACCGCCGCCGTCAAGGCATGGCAGACCCTGCACGGCCTCAAACCAGACGGCCTGTGGGGTCCGCTCTGCGAGGCCGCCGCATCCAAGACACCCACCATCCCCACTCTCACGGAGGACGACATGCGCATCATCACCGACGGCACCAGGACCGCTCTCGTCGGGCCGGGCTACATCGCCACGCTCGACACCCCCGAGGCGGTCGACGTGACCAAGGCTCTCGTCGGCTCACCCGTCGTCGTCGGCAACGCCCGCCAGTATGACGTGTGGGCCGCGGCATGCACGCAGGGCCGCAACGTCACCGCCCCCACCGTCACGGCGGAGGCGTTGCAGGCCGCGATCCGTGGCGCACTCGCCGGGCTGATCGGCGGTGCCAAGTGAACCCGTTCACCCTCGTCTCCGCCCGCGTCCGGCTCTGGCTCTACGGCGTCGCCGGATTCTCGGGCCTCGGCCTTGGCGCGGTCACCGCGTACTGCGAGGCCGTCGCGCTACCCCGACCGACGTGGGTCGTCGGGGCCTCGGCCGCGCTCGCTGTCCTCGCCGCACCCTTGTTTGCGTTGGCTGCGTCAAACGTCGTACCACAGGTCACCGTGGCCGCCGACCCGCCGACGAAGGTCACGGTCGAGCCACTGGACCCGATCGTGTCGAGCGAAGGCGTCACCTACTCGTCGGACACCAAGGCCGACGCCGCCTACTACGACGCCAAGCACGACCGCGACTGATGCCGACCGTCGTCCGTGCCCTGCTCGACCGCGACCCGCCCCCAACCCTGACCACGCTCTGGCGTGACCGCGACATCATCGGCCCGCTCCTCGGGCTGCTGATGGTCGGTGTCGTGCTGCGTGACCTCGCCCACCGCCTCACCCCCAGGAGCCGATGACATGGCGCTCGCATACCTGACGATCAACCTCGACGCCTTCACCGGCGACGACCACCCGCCCGTGCCGTCATACTCGACCATCACGCTCGACCCGGGCGTGGACCACATCGACGCCGCCGCCGACGTGATCCACGTCCGCACGATCGTCGTGTCGCTCGACCGGCAGGGCAAGGCAGCGACCGCCAACGGTGTGCCGTGCGTTGACGGGAAGGTGCCGGTGGTCGCTGGTGTCGCGTATGCCGTGTCCGCACCCAACGTCCTGCGCGGCGGGCCGCACTACGTCCCGGCACTGACAGCGGGTCAGGTTGTTGACCTGTCGGACTACATCACGCCCGGCGCCCCACTGACCCCGGATCAGGCCGCCACCCTCACAGCCCGGATCGTGGCGCTGGAGACGACCCCTCCCGACCACGGCGCACTCACCGGCCTC
>ENA-UOYA01001789-UOYA01001789.1-activated-sludge-metagenome-genome-assembly--contig:-NODE-1789-length-21833-cov-8.084810_pt1 | contig 21833 bp, 22 predicted proteins | sample MGYA00238163_ERZ764804 | MGnify/ENA primary metagenome ERZ764804 (study PRJEB28919, sample SAMN05720223) | activated sludge metagenome | isolation source: Anaerobic digester | place: Hong Kong... | reverse complement strand
TCTTGAACTCTTCATCGTATTGCGCTCTGATTTCGGACATGATTTTGACCTCCTGGTTTGTTGTTGTTTCTATCTTATCATCCTGTCCGAAATTTTAACATACTCCCTTAATGACGGAAACTGGTATTGCTCCAAGCGTAACATGGAGCACCACTTATTTCAATGCATCGCAACAGACAGTGCAACTTGGTGATACCATTCAGTTGACTTTAACGTTACAATCCAGTGTGCGGGGATTTGGAAGGATTAATATTCCGGTTACGCTAACAGCGAAACACAGTGGCATTTCACAAAAATACTGGAAATGAGGGACTTATCATGACCTATATTAAGACAGCGGTTATTGTATTAATCACAGCAGCATTGCTGTCTCTAGTGTTTCTATATGCCAGCCTTATGAGCATCATCTCCAGTACAAAATCCAACACAGAGCGAGTTCTGGATAGCTTTGTTATAGAGAACGCAACCTTCATCTTTGACTCAATTAAAAACGGTCACGACTTTACCCCGGCTATTGATGAAAACTATTATATTTATAAATTCTCTTCTGAACTTTCACTGGATTTTTCTGATGGAGTGTTATATAGTAGGGATGAACAAGGTGGCTATAACTTTAGAATGACTAATCCACAGACCTACTTCACTGTAAGTAACACCTTAAACCTCACCACTACCTATGACCTGCTGTTTCCGATTCGCTTTGCAGGTAAACAGGTAATGGAACTACGTGTGCCCATTCAGGTTAAGACCAGTTACAATTTAAAGTGAAGAAAGGAATGTGTTAGAATGAACCTTACGAAGAAAAGCAAAATCATACTAGGAGCTATTTCCGGTGTGTTGGCTGTGACTGTGATTGTAGCCACCATCCTGCTGACAGGAGGAGAAATGCCCTCCCCACCAACATTTGAATCCGAAATAGAAAAAACTACATCGAATATCGTGGTAAATCTTCCGACGGACAATCCTTCTGAAACCGAAAACTCTGATTCTACGAGCAAAGAAAAAGAAGATGCTCTCGTTATTGATGTAAGTGGCAATCCGGAAAACCCATCGAAAGCCGAAGATAATAAAAAAGATGATAACACCGCCAAAACTCCCGCAAAACCTGTGGAAACCAAAAAGCCGGAGCAACCTACAAGCCATAACGATAGTGGGATTGTGATTGAAGGAGAGTCTCCGGATGAGGAGCAGAAAGCTATTGCACAGGCATGGCTTCGTAATCTGGAACTGGAGGGATGCCCATATTGCAAGTCTCACTCCTGTCCAAGCTTTTATGCAAAAGACGAATGGGGTAATCCTTCCTTAGATGTGATTCTATGCCCCGAATACGACGAAAAAAAGGATCCGATCAAGTATTGCCAGAACTGCGAAAAGAGAACTGGTGACGGTTCAAATAACACTTGCGTAAGCTTTGTAAATGACTGCAACTGCCCGAACTGTGATAGATTTGTAAAATCCAATACCTGTCACACTTGTGATAAATAATCGAATATAAGTAAAAGAAAGTCTGGTCGTAAAACGGTCAGGCTTTTTATTTTACTGTTATGTGGAAAGGGGATGCTTATGAAAAGAGTTTTATTTAGGATTTTTTCATATGCTTTTCTTATAACGATGGCGTTCTCAATAACAGTCGTTACGGCCAATGCCCTTTCATGGGATGGAAGTTCCACGGGTGGCGGTGGCGGAGGGTCGCCTGCCGGTCCGAACGGATATGCTGTAAGGACAACCGGAGACAATTGCCTTGGATACAGATTTGCTCTTGTTGACAAAAACGGGAATATAAAAGGCAATAAAGTAATGGATGTTTTCAGAAACACCACCTATGGCAATTACGAATATTCAAATGGCTACAAATTCACATCAAAGTACAATAAAAAACAGATTATTAATAATCAAAACAATAGTTTCTCCACTTCAAAAAATACGACCAACTGTTATAAGGAAGCAAATATGGGTTTTGCAACATCTCTTCCGACACCGGATGGGATGGGAACATGGCAAAACAATCGAACAAATCTTAATGCAGTTTTGTATAAGCTAGGTATTGGCAGCGGTCTTGATGCACTCAAAAATGGGGATAAGATATTAGTTGAACCTCTTTTCGATGTTCGCTTACAAAGCATCTACCATTCTGTTACGGTTAGTGAGCTAGCAATATACGGAAAATGGTTGCTTGGTGCAAACAGCAATGGAGGAAGTAGTGCTAACCCCAACAGTTGGGGCTTTATCTCGGCATATACAAACAGGCATTATCCCAATTCTCTTTATACTACCAATGGACAGGGGCTATGGACAGGCACAAGTGCGGTTGGCTCCAGCTCCCGTGCTACCTTTTATGACATCATCAATAAAGGATATGGAGTTGGTATCGCCTATACCGAAACAAAGCCTGACTTTTCCCCTGCATTAAGTGTGAGAGTCTGCGAAGCGTGGAAAGGAAGCAAATCAACGAGAACGTTTCACTATGGCACTTCAAACGGTTCAGCCTTTGGGAATTATAGCTATGCAAACGGTTATCCCATCTTAAATGATACCATATGGTTTGCTGTTAACTTTCCAGCCGAAACAGAAAATTGCTACGTACGTCAAACGGTATGGGTTGTCGGTGGCGGGTCTGTTTCTCGCAATGTTTATAGCAATAGCAACACATGGTATGATGTAGCACTTTCTCCAACAAAAGTGGATGCATGGCGAAGCTCTTATACTATAAAAGCACGTGTGGATTGGATAAACAGTAGTGGTACTGTCCTTAAATGGGGCACGGAAAAAACATTTTATATTCCGGTTCGACCAAAAATTAACCGCTATCAAGTCACAATGTATGATATTACAGGGACACAAGCTGCACGAAATGGCTCAGCCGGTTCCAGTGGTTCGGTATATGTAGGACAGAGAGTTTACCCGAAATACACCTATACTTCCAGTAACTCATGGACTTCTCATAATAATTTCAGCAACAAAATAAACGGTATAACCGACTTATCTACTTCCGGAAATATCAATAGCAACATATCTTTCGAAAGGTATAGTGCTTATAATCCCTATGTCGTACCGAGTCTATCAAACATTTCATGTGTGTTGACCACAAGCTGGACGTCCAACTCTAGTAGCACAAGTGAGTCTACCACCATCAACATCCCCGTAGTCAGGGCAGATGTGGAGCTGACAGAAATTCTGCTGATTGACGAAAACGGTTATTATATCAGCCCGGGAACAAAACTGTGGCAACAGCAAAAGGTCACTCCCCAATATGTCTATAGAAATAACAGCAACTGTACAGTGTATGTCGAAGGATATAACAGCGATCAATCAAGAATCCCCGGAATTTATAAAATCTCTCCCAACAGCGAGATCTATGTAAATGGTAAACAGATGACAGTGGGAACAGGCACAACCTTCAGCGTGTGGGGCGGAGTATACCTTGAAGGAGCAGGGCTTTTGAATACAAGCTGGGAAAAAGACGACTTTACCAGCCAGTACAATAATCATTGGCTACGATATTGGTATGTTCAGCATCCACTTCAAATTCAAACTATCACACCCAATTCTCTCTACAGGGAAAACACACAGGTGATCACCAGCTTCCGTGTGCAAAATAGCGTCCCTACAAACTTTATCCCCGGTCACAACATCTCCGTGCGGTTTACAGCGTACCGGGACACCACTGTATTGCATACCGCCACGAAATCCAATATAGTCATCCCTGCAAACGGTGATAACCTGGTCTACTTTAAATGGACAGTTCCCAATGGTCTGAACGGTTCATATCTTACTCTAAAAGGAGAAGTGATTTCAGGTGGTGTGGTACTAGATACAAAAATGTTGATTCACGGGACGGAAAAGAAACCCACCTCTCAAACACCCGATACTGTGTTTGAGAAATTCGCTCCGGCAGGGTTCAGTGTGATACCACCGCCTGTTCGGACAGGACTAAATACAGCACAATGGTCTGAATGGGTTTATGAAAACAACCAATTTATTAGAAGAACTTATGGTTTAACATTGAGCACAACTTCTCTGCCCGTCATTGTACCAGACGTGAACTCACCTTCAAGAGAGTACAAAAATGGCGTTTGGCATATGAAATCAGGTTATGGATTCACTGCCAATTGGAATGTTGGATTACACACTTTATCTGGAAGAACGACTCCGTCATCAACGATGTACACCAATGCGCAAATGGCACTGATGTACTACCCCGAATTTCGATATGCCACGGCAACCGGTAGTTTTCGTGTTCTTGACCAAACAACAACAAACACATTCCAACTGCCGATTAACACAAGCGGACACTTTGTCCGTCTGCATTTCGTGCCATTATGGTATCCTGATACCAATTACAGAGTACAGGCATATGTAGCAGATATCTGGACTCCCGCCGGTATGATTTCGGGATATATGAACTCCGACCCTATCGTAATTTCCGAATCGGCGTATGATGATTGGTATCCCGGGAGGGACGGTTAATGAAAAAAATATTTATCTGTTCCGCATTACGCGGTGGTCTGAAAACTAATATTACAAAGGCAGAAGAATATTGTCGCTGGGCAATGATAACACATGGGGTGCTACCGATAGCACCTCATGTCTATTTTACACGGTTTCTTGATGACGACTCTCCGGATGAAAGAGAACTCGGTATCCGTGCCGGTTTGGAGCTGTTGCGGGATTGCAATGAACTTTGGTATTTTGGCGACCGTATCACAGAAGGAATGGTCAGGGAGATTAACATGGCACGAAACCTCGGAATCACAGTTCGATACATTTCCGGAGGTGAAATGAAACGAAATACAGAATGGAGGAACCCTCATGAACTTTCTTTATAGAAACAGAAAACAACTCTTTTTCACAATCCTAATTCTATTGTTTATTACTGTGTTCACCACAAACACATTTGCTTCAGGCGATGTAGCGAGTGCGATTGAGAACACATGGAGTGATGCAAAAAGCCAGATCAAGTCGGTTGTCAACAACGTAGTATTCCCCGTAGTGGATACAATCTTGGCCATTCTTCTTTTTGTCAAGCTGGGAACCTGCTACTTTGATTACCGTAAACACGGGCAATTCGAATGGGCAGCTCCGGCTATTCTTTTTGGATGTTTGATTTTTGCCTTGACCGCACCAACCTATATCTGGTCGATCATTTCTTAAAAGGAACAATAAAATGAACCGGTCAGATTTTGACTTGAAGGAGGTGGCGTGAATGTTTGATTGGTTAGGAGATATTATAGGCGGGATCGGTAACTTTTTCGGGGACACCTTCGGATGGCTGGGGGATCAAGTATCCTCAGCTATCTGGGACACCATGCTTCGCTGGTTTTATACCGCTATTTACGATGCCATTGCACAGTTTTTCACCCAGATGGGAAACCTCGGTGTAGAAATGTACGATCTGGAATGGATTAAAGCGGCCCTGCATCTCTTTTATCTCTTTGGCTGGGCACTGTTTGTCACCGGTATGGTAGTTGCAATCTTTGATATCGCTATCGAATCGCAGAGTGGGCGGGTCAATATTAAGAATGCTGTAATTAATATCTTCAAAGGCTTTATGGCAGCAAGTTTGGTTACGGTGGTGCCGTTGGAACTATATAAGTTCTGCATTACTCTGCAAAATACCTTTGCAGGTGACTTGACACGAGTATTTGCAGGGCAACAGAGCCTTGGGCTTAGTCAGACCAGTATGTCGGTGCTGGAGAGTAGTTTTGCAGTGGGCACTCAAATCAATGTCAGCGTGTTCAACATCTTGGCAATGATTGCGATGGCTTACTGTGTTATAAAAATATTCTTTGCGAACATCAAACGCGGGGGCATATTGTTTATTCAAATGGCAGTAGGAACGCTGTACCTATTTAGTGTACCGCGAGGATATAATGAGGGTTTTACTCAATGGTGTAAACAAATCGTGGCACTGTGTTTGACTGCATTTTTACAGACTACGCTACTGTTTATGGGATTGATTACCTTCTCACAGAATATGCTCCTGGGACTTGGCATCATGCTATCGGCAGCAGAGGTGCCACGTATTGCCGGTCAGTTTGGGTTAGATACAACGATGAGATTTAATATGATGAGCGCGGTGCATGCTACAACCACGGCAGTTAATCTAACCAGAAGTGCGACAAAAGCAGTAGTTAAATAAATAAAGGGAGTATGATATGGAGATTTATATTTATCCACAAAACCTGAAAGAAACGCCGAAAATCTGGTTGTGGGAATTAAAAGATATCGCTATTGGTGGCGTAACACTGTTAATTTCTATCGTTTCGCTGACACAGATCGGTTGGATTCTGCCCCTTGTAGGTACACTGGTCTATGCTTTTCTAACCATCAAGCTAGACGACACCTCTATACTGGATTTCATTAAGCGGGCAATGCAGTTCTTCATATTCGGTCAGCAGTTCTATATATGGTGCTTAAAAACGAAGAAAGGAGTACCGCATGAAAAAGAAAAAACAAAAAAGTCATAACAGTACACAGCAACTGATTGGAATAAAACAGTTTTCGCGAAATGGATTGTTGACAGGCCGTGGAGAGCTTGTCTTTTTTATTGTTGGCCCCACAAATATTTCGGTTTTGTCACAGAGTAGTATCGCTACGAAAGTGCGAAATTTACAACAACTTCTGACAGCTCAGCCGGATATACAAATACTTTGCATGGATGACAGCGAGAATTTTGATGCAAATAAGTATTATTTAAAACAGCGGTTAAAGGACGAGGACAACCCAAAGGTCAAAAATTTATTACAAAAAGACTTATTGTTTTTAGATGAAATCCAAGTCAGTATGTCTACTGCCCGAAAGTTTATGTTCATAGCCCGCTTGCGAAATCAATCAGAGGAACAGAGCTTCGCCAATCTCAATCGCATTGAAAAGCTTATCTCTGAGCAAGGATTTGAAGTGAAACGAGCATCAAAAAGGGAAATTAAGCGATTTTTAAGTATCTATTTCGGAAGGACCACCACTGACAATGAATCGCCTGACTTTGACGGTGAATGGGCATATGCACAAGTACAGTAACCGGTCATTCTCAAAGGAGGAAGATAAGATTATGGCAATAAAAAAGAAACCTATCCCCCCATCGGCAGAGCACGAAGGAGTAATAATCAAAGACTTTTTTGATTTGATTGCACCCTCGGTAGTGAAGTTTGCTCCCGATCATTATATCGTCGGCGATACCTATCGATGCGTTTGGGCGATCAAAGAGTATCCGCCCACCACAAGCGATCAAGCAATTCTATGCCGGTTTGGCGAAAAGGAGTCTATCACCCTGCACGTGTACACACGGTTTGTCGACGCAACGGAACAGAGAAAGATTATACAGAATGCCACACGTAAAAACCGTTTGATGTCGGGCGGTACGGATATACAGGAAACCATAACCGCTGAAGAAAACTTAAGCGATGTGATAGAGTTGCTATCCGGCATGAGAAAAAACAAAGAACCTCTTCTGCACTGTGCGGTATTCATTGAGTTGATAGCAGATAGCCTTGATAAGTTAAGGGAACTGCAAGCGGAGGTCAATATGGAGCTGACCAGAGGTAAGTTTATGGTCGAACGTCTGACACTAAGGCAAAAAGAAGGATTCCTTGCTGTTCATCCCTGTGGATTTAACGCCTTCGACAAACAGTTCGAACGTGTACTTCCTGCGTCTTCCGTAGCCAACCTATATCCTATCAACTACTCCGGCAAGACGGATCCGAATGGGTTTTACATTGGGAAAGACAAGTTTGGAACGAACATTATTGTTGATATTGACTGCCGTGCTGACGATAAAACTAACGGCAACATCTTAATTCTCGGCAACAGTGGTCAGGGTAAAAGCTACCTGAACAAACTTCTTCTTACGAACATTCGGGAAAGCGGAAAGAAAATCGTGTTGTTGGATCCGGAAGCGGAGTACGAGGATTTAACCAATAATCTCGGCGGATGCTATATAGATCTCATGTCCGGTCAATATATTATTAATCCGTTAGAACCAAAATCTTGGGGACAGCAGGACGAACCTTTGGATTCTAACGAACCGTTGGCTTTCCGACGGGTAACTCGTCTGTCACAGCATATCGCGTATTTAAAAGACTTCTTTCGAGCTTATAAGAACTTTTCTGATAGTCATATTGATCTCATTGAAATCATGTTGATGAAGCTTTACACTCGATTTAACATTACTGATGCTACCGATTATAGCCGTCTGAAACCTACGGATTATCCTATCATGAGTGACCTGTATGATCTGGTGGAAATGGAATTCAAATGCTATGAGAAAGGACAGAAAAACCTCTATTCTGAAGAACTGATTAGAGATGTGTGTCTGGGACTGAACTCGATGTGCGTAGGAGCAGAAAGTAAATATTTCAATGGTCACACCAATATCCTGGTCGACCATTTTATTACCTTTGGTGTCAAGGGTTTGATGGATACCAACAGACGGCTGAAAGATACCATGCTCTTCAATATTTTGAGTTATATGAATCATAAGCTACTCACCGATGGAAATACCGCCGCATCGTTCGATGAGCTGTATTTGTTCTTGACGCATATGACAGCCATTGAATACATCCGTAATTCAATGAAACGGTGCAGAAAGAAGGATTCTCTGATTATTATTGCCAGTCAAAACATTGAGGATTTTCTTCTTGAAGGGATTCGTGAGTATACAAAGCCCTTATTTTCTATTCCGACTCATCAGTTTTTATTTAATGCCGGAAACATTGATCCTCGCTCCTATATGGATGCATTGCAGCTCGAACAGAGTGAATTTGATTTGATTAAATATCCTGAACGCGGGACTTGTTTATATAAGTGCGGGAACGAACGGTATCTCCTTCAGGTGATTGCACCGGAATATAAATCAAAATTATTCGGGAAAGCAGGTGGACGCTAATGGCTATTCCTGCTGCGTCAAAGGTTGTCATTACCGTCCTTACAGACAAAAAGCTGCGAAAAATTGTCGGAGGAATCATTCTTGGAATTATCATTGTAATCATTGCTCCTATCGCTATCCTCCTCGGAATTATGGATACCGGTCAGAAACTGAACTGGACCGATCCGGAACTTCAGCAGCATATTATAGATAATATGACAGAGGAAGAAAAATCACGATTACAACATTTCGCTGATATCATGCAAAATATTGAGGATGAAATCACGGTGCAAGGGCTCTCGGTAGAGCCAATCAAAGCACAGGTGATTTTTTTATGTGTGCTAGCTGACAGAACGGAAACTGATACGCTTTACTCCGATTTTGTTTCCTGCTTTGAAGAAGATGCTGAAAATGAAACTATATTTCAAAACCTTGCCGATAAGTTTGATGTCAGTTTATCAGTAGAAGAAAAAGAAAAAATTTTGTTGCTGTGTGAGAAAGCAATAGAATCGACAAAGGACAGTAAATGACAACTACGGTTTGATAGAAAGGATAAATTTAAAAATGAAAACTAGGTTAACAATGCAAATGCCCGAAGGTTTGGAATCCCGTGAGGTTGAAATCACCGGCGTGGTTGTTCTTCCTGAAGATGAATTTCAAAACCTTCTCGCTACCGGACAACTGCCGGAACGCTATCTTGAACGACTGAACAAATACACAAAAACGGTTACTCAGCCCCGCTCAATTTTAATATCCAACTATAAAGCACTCCTAGTTTTGAGCGAGATCGATGAACACGGCGTTGCAGTTTGCGGAAAAAACCATGTTTCCTATGCCTCTGTCTTCCCTAGTGCAAGAGAGTGGCTGGACAGACGCATTGCTAAAATGGCAAACTTTATCTGCGAGTTTAGCCATGTTCCTGAAGCTAAGCTACCTCATAATTTAAAATTAAGTAGGGTCGGTGGAATCTTTGCCTGCACCGTCACCGCTGACAACGGCATAGGGGAACAACTTTTTAGGGAATTGAAAAAACGCAATGAAATCGCCGAGATTGTCATGCATGAAGACTACTTCGAGATCAACTATAACCTTACAAATGCTCACGAATCAAGTATATCGAATATAGAAGAAGAATCCCCGGGTATGACGATTTTGTAAATTGATGATGGAGGATAAATATGAAAAAAGCAAATATAACAATATCCTATAACGAAGAACGACTAAATGCTATACGGCTGTTTCTTGTGCAGAAAAACATGGATTTTGATGCAGAGCTGGAAGGGTTTCTTGATGCTCTGTATAAGAAGGTTGTCCCGTTGGATGTGCGTCGCTTTTTTGAAATGAAGCAGGATTGTAACCCTGCAAAACCGCCGGTCAAAGCTCGAAAATCCAATGCTTCCACGTCAAAACCGGAATAAGCCACCGTTTCGCCCTGTGTGCGGTTTTAAAGCCTGTTGGACTAAGTACACGACGGATAGGCTATACCGCACTTGTTGTGGCTTGTGTGCCCGTGTGTGGCACAAATCGAGGTATGGCAATGGTCCGGTTAGATAGGTGTCGATACACGAACCGATATGAGGGTAACTATCACGACCGGATTCTGAAAGCAGGATAAAGGAGTGATGCTGCTTTTGCTGCATCACTCCGGTTTGCATCGACCGGCAAAGCCGTTCGAGGATCGCAAAGTGTCATACCTTTTTTGGCAAAGTCGAATTTGTGATGACAAACCCCCAGAAAACCGCTATTTAACAAGAAGAAAGCTGTCATAACAGCAGAAAGGAAACGCTATGCAAGAAGACAAGGTGAGAACCGCCTTCTACGGCGAAAAGAGCCTTTTAAAAATAGCCGATAGCTATCTCAAATCGGCAAATTGTCGATCACGCAATGAATTTATAAACCAAGCCATTCGACACTACATTGCTTTCCTTCAAAAAGAAAAGGACAATGAGTTTTTAACCCCAGCTTTAGAATCGGTTCTCTCCGGTATGATTGGTGACACCGAAAATCGGCTTGCTCGGATTCTCTTTAAGATGGCCGTAGAGCTTGCTATGCTGACGCACATTACAGCCAGCCAACTTTTTGATATCAGTGATGAGGAAATGGAAAGGCTTAGGAAATTCTGCGTAAACGAAGTGTCTCGATTGAACGGTCGGATTGACTTTGAAAAAGCATACCGGTATCAGAAAAAATAGTAGAACTTTGTTGCTGGAGGTGAATTTGTAGGTGGCACGGATTATATTAAAAAGTCCTTATATCAAGCCTTTGTCCAAAGTGCATATCCAAAACCATATCCGCTATATTGCGACCAGCAAGGCTGCTCAAAAACCGGCAGATTTAAAACGCACACTTCCTGCAACCAAGTTTCAAAAACAGACGGTAAGTCAACTTGTAAAGCAATATCCGGATACGATAGAACTCTATGAATATGAAGACTATCAGAATAATCCTACTCGTGAGAATGCTGACGAATTTATATTACGAGTTGGGGAAACCCATGCTGAGTTGTTCGGGAGTCGTGAGGGATATGTAGACTATATTGCTACCCGACCCGGTACCGTCCATATCGCCGAACATGGTCTGTTTAGCGATGCCAACAAGATGGTGGTACTTGAGCAAGTTGCCGAGGAAGTATCTGCTCATACCGGAAATGTGTGGACACATATTATATCTCTTCGTCGTGAAGATGCAGAGCGGTTAGGCTATGACAATGTGTCTGCATGGCAGGAACTGCTCCGTGGACATCGGAACACCTTTGCTAAGAATATGAAAATCCATCCTAACAATTTTCGCTGGTACGCTGCTTTTCATAACAGCGATCACCACCCCCATGTTCATATGATCGCATACTCCTCCAACCCATCTGAACCATGGCTGACTGAAGAAGGTATTATAAACATCAAATCTGCTTTAGCAAACCAAATTTTTAGGCATGACTTAAAACAGACGTATCAACGGCAAACGGAATACCGCGATACACTTCGTCAAGATGGATGTGCGCTTGCTGCCGAAATTGTTCGCCAGATTAATGCAAGTGGATATGACAACCCAATTATCGAAGAACTGCTTACCAAGCTGGCAGACCGCTTAGAAAACCTATCTGGCAAAAAAATATATGGCTACTTTCCTGCTGATCTAAAAGCTACCGTAAATCGGATTGTGGATGAGTTGGCTAAGGATGCACGCATTGGTAGACTTTATGATTTATGGTACGAGAAAAAATTCGATATCATCCGCACTTATACCGATACAATGCCGAAAAAGCTACCCTTGTCCCAAAACAATGAATTTAAATCTATAAAGAATGCTGTCATTCAAGAGGCACAGAACCTGATCCTTGATCGGCTAACCTTCGAGGATGCGATGGACGAAGAAATCGAACACCACTTTTACGAAGAATTGGTGTTGGAGGAACCCGACCTTTCGGTACCTGAATCGTATGCTGATGGCACGGAAAGTGAATATGACTTGTATAGACAGGCCAAGTTATTGTTGGATAAGAATTCAACAGAGTACAATCCACAAGCAGCAATTCCTTTGTTGATTCAATCAGCACAGCAGGGATACGAGTGGGCACAGTATCGCCTAGGCAAAATATTCTTGACCGGTGACCCGATAGAACGTGATGTTGAGTATGGCCTAAAATGGCTATGGGAAGCCGAATCACAGAATAATCCGTATGCTCAAATCCTCCTTGGACGTACCTATCTTAAAGGCGAACTAGTGCCGCAGGATATTAGAATGGCGGAATCTATGTTTAAATTTGCCGCTGATCAGAACAATACCGATGCACAGTATGCTCTGGCAAAACTGCATCTTATAGGTTTGGCTGAAAACAGCAATATTGTCAAGGCAATCGGTTTGCTTGAAACCTCTGCTGTCAGAGGTAATGAGTGGGCACAATATACCCTCGGCAAGTTGCTCATGCGAGGTGAACTCATCCCAAAAGATATTCTTCGTGCCGAGCAGCTATTACTGGACTCGGTCCGTCCCCGCCCTGCCCGTGATGGCTCCGGAAGAACAAATCCGCGCAATCATTATGCTGAATACCTTCTTGGCAAGCTGTATCTGTTAGGGAACGAGATCCCAAAAGACATTAAAAAAGCTGTACATTATCTCAGCGACTCCGCCACAAAGGGAAATCAATGGGCACAGTATCAGCTGGGGAAAATGTTTCTTTACGGTAAAGAGATAGGGCAGGATATTACTAGAGGGTTTGCTTTGTTGGAATCGGCATCACGGCAAGGCAACGTTTATGCCAACCTGATTATTGATAATTATTATAGATACAGAAACCACTCCCACTCAAGCATGAACATTAACGCAGCACTTAGATCTCTACGCTTGTTTGGACATCTTGCCCGAACAATAAAAAAACGCATTAATGAGGAACATCGCCGAGAGGATAGTGAAGGAATCATTGAGAAAAAACTCCGTCGCCAAACTGCAATAAAAAAAGAAGCCCATGGGCTTCGGTTAGGAGGATAATGTGAAGAGTAGATATATTCCTTTTACAGATGCACAAAAGCAAGCTGCCAAGCAAACTGATCTTGTATCCTTCCTGCAAAGTCGGGGTGAAAAAATAAAACGTTCAGGTAGTGAATATGAATGGGTTGGGCATCATATCACCATACGGGGCAATCAATTTTATGACCATTACGAGCAACGCGGTGGTACGGCGGTGGATTTCGTGCAGGAACAGTATGGACTGTCCTACCCACAAGCGGTTCAGCTTTTGCTGGGAAGTGGTGCGGTAGCTACACCGATAAACCATCCTCTGTCAGAAACACACCGCAAGCCTTTTGAATTACCGCCTCCAAACAAAAATATGCGTCGTGTCTATGCTTATCTAATCAAACAGAGATGTATTGATCGTGAAATCATTTATTACTTTGCCCATCGTGGATTACTCTACGAAGATGCACAGTATCACAATGCCGTATTTGTAGGCATCGATCAAGAAGGAAAACCGCGGCATGCCCATAAAAAATCCACATCCTTAAACGACAGCAGCTTTCGTGCCAATCAAACCGGCTCAGAAGCTGCTTTTTCATTTCATCATATCGGGCAGAACGATACACTCTATGTTTTTGAGGCACCGATCGACATGCTCTCTTTTTTGACACTATATCCAAAGGGGTGGCAACAGAACAGCTATCTCTCTCTTTGCTCCATATCCGATCATGCTTTGTTTGCTCAGCTGAAAAATCATCGGCATTTGCAAAAAATTGTGCTTTGCCTTGATAATGACCAAGCCGGTCATCAGGCATCAGAGAGGATTATTTCAAAACTGATTGATTGTGGCTATGTCGATGTATCTGTTCTGTCTCCGGAATTTAAAGACTGGAACGATGTACTGAAATCCAAATGTGGCAAGCTGAAAGTGTCTTGTGCAGAGAAACAAACAGAAGAACCTATAAGCGGAATGGTTATGAAATAGATAATACCGGCGAAGATATTCTCGCCGGTATATCATTTATTGTATTTTGTTTTAATGTATTCAACGTAATCGCTGATTTCCCTTATTGCCTCTGGTGGGAAATTGTCCGGAATATGAATACCTTTACCGCCTCCGATGGGTAGTTCTTCATCAATTAAACCCAGAAGATAATCAAGTGAAACATTAAACACTTTTGCAATCTTCGCTTTCATATCGTCATCTGGGGTACTCTTCTCTCGCTCATAGGAGGAAATCGTATAGACAGAAATGCCAAGCTTTTGGGCTAATTCTTTTTGACTCATATTTTTATCTTTCCGCAAATCCGCGAGACGCTCACCGATCATTCATCATCACCTCAAATTAATTATAAGGTTTTTGCAATTCGTATTAATAAAATTGAGTGAATTTACTATTTTAGCCTTGACTTTCGCAAGACCCTTGCGTATCATTATTGTGACATCGCATGGGTCATGCGGGTATAGGAGGAAAAACACTTCATGAACATGAAAAAAATTTATAAACAGGTTGCAAAACAATATGGAGTAAGCGTGGAAGAAGTAAAAAGAGAAATGCAAAAGGCTATAGAAGCAACATATGCCAAACCAAATTTTTATGCTGAATGTGTAAAAAGAAAAAATGAGATTCCTACTCCGGAAGAGTTGATTAAACACTTGTCCAACCGAGTCGCTGCTTTTAAAGGGACAGATTCGAGTAAAAAATGAAAAACACAGCTTGCTTCACCGGACATCGAATCATTAAGCGTGAACTAATACCTACAATTGTAACCTCTCTGGAATCGGTGATAGAAACCTTAATAAAAAGTGGAATCATTTATTTTCGATGTGGCGGTGCGATCGGATTTGATCTTCTTGCTGGATATATCGTCCTTAAGATGAAAAAACGTTACCCACAAATCCGTTTGATTATGGTTTTGCCCTGTGAAAATCAAGATTTAAAATGGAGTCCGGCAGATAAGAAAAGGTACAGGCAATTGTTAGTGTCAGCTGATGAAACGATATATATACAATCCGCTTATGATAATCAATGCATGCATAAAAGAAACCGTCACTTAGTGGATAACAGCGGAGTATGTATAGCCTATTTAACAAACGACCGAAGCGGTACCGGATACACTGTTCAATACGCAACATCGAAAGGTAGAGAAATCATAAACATTGCAAAAGTGACATAGGTTGCTATATTCGCTATATAGCTCACACATAAAAAGCCCCTTACATACCAAAAATTATGTAAGGGGCGATTTTCATGAGTAATATTGGTCTTTTAGTTCTTATCGGTGTTGTTATGTTTGGTGGGCTGAGTTTGATTCCGCTATTAGCCCACATATACAACCTGAACGGAATCAAGTCTAAAACGGTAGGCGACGGTCAGCACGGAACCGCACGGTTTGCGTCACGGTCGGAGTTGCGACGCACTTACAAGCAGATTCCTTTTGAGCCGGAATTATGGCGGAAAGGAATTAACCTTCCCAAGGCACAGGGAATTGTTGTTGGATGCAGAGAAAAAGGACGCCATACCGTTGCATTGGTGGACGAAGGCGATGTCCATGCCATGATGATCGGTGCAGCAGGCTGTGGTAAAACAGCTTTCTTTTTATATCCCAACTTAGAATATGCCTGTGCTTGTGGGATGTCTTTTCTTTCAACCGACACCAAGGGAGATCTTGTCCGAAATTACGGAACCATTGCTAAAAAGTATTACGGTTACAACGTGTCACTGATTGATCTTCGCAATCCTACTCGGTCCGATGGCAATAATCTACTGCATCTCGTTAACAAATATATGGATGAATATCTAAAGGCAACGGATAATATTGCCGCTAAAGCAAAAGCAGAAAAATACGCTAAAATTACTGCCAAGACCATTGTCAGTGCAGACGGCAATAATGCAGATTACGGGCAAAACGCATTTTTCTATGATGCTGCTGAAGGACTATTGACAGCTGCCATTTTGCTGATTGCTGAGTTTGCTCCAAAGAAACAGCGACATATTGTATCGGTGTTTAAGCTGATTCAGGATTTACTCGCTCCTTCAGGAATCAAGGGTAAAAATCAGTTCCAGCTCCTAATGGAAAGGCTACCAAGTGAGCATAAAGCAAAATGGTTTGCTGGAGCCGCTTTGAATACCGGGGATCAGGCGATGCAATCGGTTATGTCTACCGCACTCTCTCGGCTAAACTCATTCCTCGATTCAGAGCTAGAACAAATATTGTGTTTTGATACTGCTATCGATGCAGAAAAGTTTTGTAACGAAAAATCCGCTGTGTTTGTTGTTATGCCGGAGGAAGATCCTAATAAGTTCTTTATGATTAGTCTGATTATTCAGCAACTATATCGGGAAATTCTGTCGGTAGCGGATGCCAATGGCGGTAAATTAAAGAATCGTGTAATGTTTTACTGCGATGAGTTTGGAACGCTACCCCCTATTAGTTCAGCGGAGATGATGTACAGTGCCTCTCGAAGTAGGCGGCTCTCTATTATTAGCATCGTTCAGTCCCATCAACAGCTTGAAAAGAACTATGGTCGCGAAGGGGCAGCCATTATTATCGATAACTGTCAGCTAACTATTGCAGGTGGCTTTGCGCCGGGTAGTGAGAGTGCGGAAATCATTAGTAAGGCAATGGGAAGTCGAACGGTTATGTCCGGTTCTGTCAGTCGAAGTATGAATGCTCCCTCCCAGTCCCTGCAAATGATTGAACGCCCTCTTATGACTCCTTCCGAACTAAAGAGCATGAAAAAAGGCCGGTTTGTTGTTTTAAAAACCGGCACATATCCATTTATAGCGAGATTAAAGTTGTTCTTCAAATGGGGCATTAAGTTTGATGAAAAGAACCCTTACACTGTTTCGGATAAAGGCGCTCGTTCGGTATCCTATGCATCCAAGACGCAGATAGAAGATGCCATTATCACAAAGTTCCCACCACCAAGCAGCATGAAATCGACTTATTTGTCTAAGGAATATCACGATACGTCGCTGCATCCAATGGATGCAGACAGAAAGGGAGATGATAGCGGCACCGGAACTGAAATGACACCGAAGAACCGCAAACGTAGTGTTGGTAGCGGTCAAGCATTAAAAACAGAATAAAGGATGATGTGCCTATGGCGTATTTCAAACATCTCTATAACGATGACCAGCTTCCAAATAGAGCGAAGCTGGTCTATGTATATTTGCATGACCGAATGGACAATGAAAGAAAAGCTTGGCCCGGAATCAATCGTATTGCGTCCGATCTATCGCTCTCACGCAGTACGGTAAAACGTGCTATAGGCGATTTGGTCAAAGCCGGATATATTCGGAAAGAAGCGGCCTACCGGGAAAAGAACCGGGGGCAAACCTCAAACCGCTATTATTTAGAAAAATAGCAGTGTAAAAACCAGAATTCTCCGCCAAGGGGTTATTGCGTCATGCTCTTGAACTCGGGGGAGGTTCATAAAGAACTCCCTTGAAGTACCCACTATAAGAGTTATTACTACCAGAGAAAAAACAAAGATATAATGTATTCGTTAATTTTGCAGATGTTAAAACAATCTATTCATATCTTCGTTAAATTCCTTGCTTCTTAAATCTCCGTTATAGAAATGGAAACCCCAAATCTTATATTTATTGTCGTCTGCAAATTTAATTACAGGAATAGCGTTTGCTTCAATTTGTAACAAGAAGTCTTCTTTCCATTTGTCATTTTGAATAAGATGACCGCCTTTTGGTTCAATGAATATCTGTAATTGCTCATACCCGTCTGTTTTCTGAGAATGCAAAAATAACAAATAATCTGGCTCGAAACGTTCCCCACCATCAAAGGAATATATAGCTAGTTGTCGTTCATTCCGTATTAGGTAAACTTTATCATACTTAGTTTTTAGTTTATCAACATATTTTTTGAAATATGCGACAAATGCTTTTTCTTCTGATGTTCCATAGTTATCTTCAAAAACGAACCAGTCTTCTTTAGATAAATCAAGTTTCCATGCCATAGGGACAGTGTTATCGTTTTGTGATATACCTGAACCTCCATTTTTAGGATTAGTATAATTAGCCCGTTTATCCTTAAATACTTCCCGAATATACTTTGCTGTAAATGTTTTAGAACCTTCATAAGTTTCTTCAATATCAGAAATTGAAGCAGCTATTTTTTTCAAAACATCAACGCAAGCCTCATAAAATATAGCAGGTGAAGGATCTTCATCTCTTGTAGTAATGTCAATTCTTATGTTGCCAAGATAATTATCACCAAACACAAATTGCCTTATAGATTTTAATTGCGGGAAATAACCTTTCAATCTGCTAAACTTAAACACATCATACTTACGAAGAGCTCGATGTACTATCGAATAATTAATCCTCGCTATTTCAGCAAAAGATGTATGTTTAGTGTATGTTGTTACCGAACTCTCTTTTGTTCCTTCTTCGCCTAACATTAATGTATCCTCAGCTGCTCGTCCAGTTGCAATAGTGACATCATATGTATGATTGCGTATAGTAGGTGAAAGACCGGTAACTTCTGATCTGCTTTTTATTAGTCTTTCATTATAGAATACATATCCTTGCTGATAAAGCGGATCTGCCTTAAACTCATCCTTTAATTTATATGTTCTAGTGACTGTGTTTTCCATATCGATACCAATTTCTTTTAGCGCCCTATATAATTCGGCAATATAACGAGATTCGTTTTGACAATGATAATATAGTTCCTCACAGATGCGAAGGGGGTGATCCAAATCTTTATCGAATTTTCGCTGATATTTATTCTGCCATTCTTCCAACTTAAACGGATAATACCTTGCTCCTCGTCCTATAAGCTGTGCTTCTGCTATTGTCGTTTTCCCGGGGATGCCATTCTTGGCATCTCGAGTTTCATAAAGACGTACAATGTCAAACAAATTTAGTACATCCCAACCTTCATCTAGTTTTCTTACTTCAAAAATTGCTCGGTAAGGATTATTAGCATCTTCAAGCGAATTGACAATTATTTGATTCTTTTCGGCCTCAGCATCTTCGTTAACTGAAAGACACTTATCCTCCCCAAAAGCTTCTTTTAGTTCTTGTGCTAATTGCTCAAAGGTTATTCCGTTTTTTTCAAAATACGAATAAACCTTTTTCATAGTATCTATTTCCGTAATATCTGCCAGTCGTTCTAGTACTGAACCATTCAGATTTTTTATGGTATCAATAAACTCTTTCATAAACGCTTTGCTTTCAGCAATAGTCTTAGCCTTAAATAGAACGACTGGTTTACATCTTATGCGAAAATCTTCGAATATTTTTAAGCGGTATTGACTTAATACTATCGCCTGTAATGCTCGTTCCATAATTGATATGTCAGAACGCATAGTACGTATTTCCTTTGAGTATCCATCGTCTCTAAATTTTTTTAGAGGATAATCGAATATTATTTTGTTCTCATACTCGCGTTTTATATTTTCGTTTGCAAGGTCACACGTTGCAGTAAATTCAAGCAAAACATTTTGATTGTTCATTTCAAAAATACGATTAACTGTGCTTTCCCAGCTTCTATAATTTTCAATTTCTTCTTTACTACCGCGGCGCGTATCAACGTTAAGATGATGAGCTTCATCTGAAATGAGGACTATTTTTTTATCACAAAAATCATCAATAGAAACAGCATTTTCTTTGACGTACCACATATCCGAATGGAGTCCTTGTGTAGTTGTAAAGCATATATTTATAGAAGTCGGATCGCTTGCTTGAAAATTATTGACTTCACGAATTTTTACATCTTCACCATCAATATTAATTTCATTAGCAAAAAGATACTTCGATGAAGTACGATTTAAGAAATTTTCTTTTGTTTTTTGTACGATATTAGATAGATTTACAAAAAATAGAAAATTTCTATATCCCTGTTTAAAAAGATATAGCATAAGTCCTGCCATAATTAGCGTTTTTCCACTACCGGTTGCCATATGAAAAAGTGTCTGTGTTGGCTTTCTACAAAGTGCTTCATTTTCAAAATATGTTATAAAATTACAAAAAGCATCTTTTTGATACGGGCGTAATTCAAAAGATGGATTCAGATTATCAGGAATGTATTTTGGTAATTCTTTGTATGCTCCAAAATTCTTTGCTTGTTCGATTTGCTCGTATAGGTACACTATTATACCCCCTCGTAAAAGCTTTTTGTAAATGCCTTGTCAGCGTCTGAAATATTATAATCTTCATCATCAATATCACAGTAATTAACGTAAAGTTGATTTTTATCTAGCAACTCCACAAATAAACGCTTTTTTTCTTCAAATGAGAGAGATTTAAAATCCTCTGCTTCAGGATTAATATCTTGAGGATTTACATAACAGCTTATAAAACCGGTCTTTTTTATTTCACGCCAAATATCAGCAAGCTCTTTATCATTTTCAGCGATTTGTATGCGATCAACATATTTTTGATTTAGTTTTGCAAGCTCGCAATAGACGAAAGAGCCTCCACCTTGCCAGTTAACATCTTTGGATATTCCGCCTTGTTCTCCTTCAATGACTTTTTTTAGCCTTTCAACTGTAATAGTATCTATGTAGTCCATTTGTTCTACACCTATATAACGTCTTCCCATTTTATGTGCAACTGCAGCAGTTGTACCGCTACCTAAATGAAAATCAAGTACTAAATCCCCTGGCTTTGAAGATGTTTCAATTATTCTAGAAATTAATTTTTCGGGCTTTTGTGTCGAAAACCCTGTTCGTTCCTCTGCGTTAACAACAGTTTGAAAACTTGCAATATCATCCCAAACATCGGATACAGGAATTCCTTTAGCCTCATCTAAGTAAAGGCGCCTTTCTTTTGTAATTACTTTATACCTTCTGCCATTTTCGTCAACACTCGAAAATCTCTCTAATTGTTCTTTACTATATGGAAGAAAAGTTTTATTAAAAGTAAACTCATTACTCTTTGTATAAAATAAGATAGTTTCATGACCTCTAACATAATTATTTATCAAGCTTTTATATCCAGAAACTCCTTTTAACACCCATATTATTTCCCTTTGAAAATTTTCGACTCCAAAAATTTCATCCATCAATACTTTTAAATAATGAAGTTCGTTATTGTCAATTTGAACATAAATACTACCATTGTTTGCTAAAAGCTTTTTTGCTATTTCTAAACGGTTCTTCATAAATGTTAACCACGTAGAGTGATTAAAGCTATCATTATATTTAAAACTATCATTACCTGTATTATATGGAGGATCTATATATATAAGATTTACCTGACCTTCATAGGTAGTGTCAAGAGAAGTTCGCAATTTTGGGACTCCGTAAATGAATTAGGCAACCATTTTTAGTGTTTGGGCAATTGCTTGCTTGCTGAGATAGGCCCGTGAAACCGACCAGTCTTCGGCATATTCCATGAGATAAGCTACTACGAGTCGCAGATAAGATTCAGGATTGGGGAAAATCCCAACAACATTTGTACGCCTTCGTATCTCTTTGTTAAGCCGCTCCAACATATTGGGTAGTGTCAAGAGAAGTTCGCAATTTTGGGACTCCGTAAATGAATTAGGCA
>ENA-UOYA01001786-UOYA01001786.1-activated-sludge-metagenome-genome-assembly--contig:-NODE-1786-length-21898-cov-5.415877_pt1 | contig 21898 bp, 23 predicted proteins | sample MGYA00238163_ERZ764804 | MGnify/ENA primary metagenome ERZ764804 (study PRJEB28919, sample SAMN05720223) | activated sludge metagenome | isolation source: Anaerobic digester | place: Hong Kong... | reverse complement strand
TGGTAGACGGGCCTTCATATATCCATATCCTTTCTGTGTGTCCGACAGGGTGGAGAATCCCTTCGGCACAGTCAATAAAATACGGAAGGCTTGCCGTTGAGACAGGCGTATTTCCGCTCTATGAAATAATAAATGGCAAGTATAGTCTTACATATAATCCAGAACCGCTAAGGCATATGGTCGATTATTTTAACGGGCAGGGCAGATACAGACATCTAACGGTTAAAACGATATCAAAGATACAGGAGAGGGTGAATTTAGACTGGAAGCGGCTTAAGTATCTGTGCGGACTCAAGTGAAGTAATAAGAAGCAGGTACCAAGCGATGATCAGCATGTAGTAGGCGGTAAATGCGTGGTGCTTAACCATAGTCTATGTTAAAAAGGGGGTTCTATGGAAGTTGATAAAGCGAAAATCGATGCCATAATTCAGAAATATAATGGTGATAAATCATATATTCTTGCAATGTTTCAGGATATTCAAAGGCTCTACAGATATCTACCAAAAGAGGCGATAAAATCTGTCTGTGCAACACTTGATATACCATTTTCAAAAGGGTATGAGGTCGCAACATTTTATAAAAGCCTTTCTCTAAAACCAAGGGGCAAGCATACTGTCCATGTTTGCCTTGGAACTGCATGCCATCTCCGGGGTGGCCCTAATATAGTTGATACGTTCCAAAGAGAACTCGGGGTAAATATAGGCAATACGACTGAGGACGGCAACTTTACACTTGAAACTGTAAACTGTCTCGGTGCTTGTGCGCTTGCGCCTTTGGTGCGTGTTGATAACAAGGATTTTGGCAAAACAACACCAGGTGGCGTAAAGAGAATAATCGGTGAATTCATTGATGGAGAATAACATGAATATGTCTTTGGAAGAGCTTGGCAGGATTGCATTCGAATATAAGAGCAAGATTGATGGATTTAAGAAGGTTGTGCTTATCTGCACGGGTACCGGATGCATATCTTCTGGCGCCATGAAGGTCTTTAGTGCTTTACAAAACGCCATAGATGCAGAAGGACTTATTGAAAAAGTGCTCATTAAAAAGACCGGTTGTCACGGACTCTGCGAACGTGGTCCAATTGTGGTATTTGGTAACAATGAAATATTATACCAGACTGTAGGTAAAAGGAACATCGATGATGATGTGAGGCTTCTTGTCTCTACGATTAAAGACGATGTCATTGCTGAAAACCTACTTTATAAGGGAGACGACAAGACAAAAAGATATGTGTCGACACATGATATTCCGTTTTATGCAGGTCAGACAAGGCTTGTGCTGGCGCTCAACGGAATCATTGACCCTGAAATTATTGAAGATTATATCGCCCATGGTGGATACAGGGCACTGATAAAAGCGTTTTCGATGGAGAGGGATGAGATAATAGAATGGATTGAGAAGTCTGGGTTAAGAGGTAAAGGGGGAGGCGGTTTTCCAACAGGCGTAAAATGGCGTTCTTGTAAAAACGCAGAGGGATCAATAAAATACGTGCTTGCTAATGGTGATGAGGGAGACCCAGGTGCATTTATGGATAGGTCTTTAATGGAAGGCAATCCCCATGCTGTGCTGGAGGGTATGATCATCGGTGCATACGCAATCGGCTCAAATCAGGGTTACATATACGTAAGGGATGAATACCCGCTTGCTGTGGAAAGACTTCAGAAGGCAATCGAACAAGCGCGCAGCTATGGCTTTCTCGGGAAAGACATTATTCGTTCTGGTTTTGATTTTGACATTCAAATATTCAGAGGTGGTGGTGCCTTTGTATGCGGAGAATCCACGGCGCTTATGACTTCTATTGAAGGTAAGGCAGGTGAACCAAGGGCGAAATATACGCATACGGTTGAAAAAGGTTTGTGGGAAAGACCTACTAATTTAAACAATGTTGAAACTTGGGCAACCGTGCCGGAAATTATTGATAAAGGTTGGGAATGGTTTTCGTCGATAGGCACGGAACAGAGCAAAGGCACAAAGGTGTTCTCCCTTGTCGGAAAGGTCAATAACACCGGGCTCGTTGAAGTTCCTATGGGTATTACATTGAAGGAGATTATATTCGGTCTCGGTGGCGGCATCCAGGGTGGAAAAAAGTTCAAGGCCGTTCAAACGGGTGGTCCTTCTGGCGGGTGTATCCCTGAAGAATATATCGAAATGCCGGTAGATTTCGATTCTTTAACGAAGCTTGGCTCTATGATGGGTTCGGGTGGTATGATTGTTATGGACGAGAGAAGTTGCATGGTCGATGTTGCGCGTTATTTCTTAAAATTTCTTGTCGAAGAGTCATGCGGTAAATGCACACCGTGCAGGGAGGGTGTAAGACGCATGTATGATATTGTTGACCGTATATGCAATGGAAATGGTGTTAGCGGAGATATTGAACACTTGGAAGAACTCGGAAGGGCTATAAGTCTCGGCTCCCTTTGTGGGCTTGGACAAAGCGCCCCAAATCCTGTTTTGTCTACGATCAAGTTTTTTAAAGATGAATACAGGATGCATATAGATGAAAAGAAGTGTCCTGCCGGTGTCTGTAAAGCGCTTATCAAACTGCGTATAAATCCTGATAGATGTACAGGTTGCATGAGGTGTTCAGCCGAGTGTCCTGTTAAGTGCATATCCGGTGAAAAAAAGCAGGCACATACAATTGATCAGGAAAAATGTATAAAATGCGGAACTTGCTACGATGTTTGCCGTTTTGATGCAGTTACGATAGAATAGGGAGAAAGAGATGGTTGAATTCAAGATAAACGGAAAACAGGTAAAGGCAGAAAAGGGTGAAACAATACTCGATGTTGCAAAAAGGGAAGGTTTTGAAATACCGACACTTTGCCATCATGATGTGCTCGGTGCCGATGGCAGATGCAGGCTTTGCGTTGTAGAGCTTCATAGAGGAAAAAGAAAGAGGATCGTCACCTCGTGTCTTTATCCGGTAGAAGATGGTATCGAAATATTTACCCAAACTGACGATGTAAAACTCGTTAGAAAAACCGTGCTTGAACTCTTGCTTGCCCGTTGTCCAACTTCAGAGATTATTAATTACCTTGCAAAACAGTACGATATAAATGAGGTTCGTTATACAAAAGACAATGATAAAGGAAAATGTATACTTTGTAATACATGTGTGAAGACCTGTGAAAATATTGTCGGTGTTTCTGCTATCTGCATGACAGGGAAAGGACCGTTCAAAAGGGTTTCTACTCCCTTCGATGAGCCTTCAGAGACATGCATAGGCTGCGGTGCGTGCGTTGTAGCCTGTCCGACCGGACATATTTATATGGAAGATAGAAACGGTTTTAGGACCATATGGAAGAAAAAATTTGAACTCGCGAGGTGTCCGGTTTGTGGCAGATATCATGCCCCTGTCGAGCAACTGGAGTTTATAGCGAAAAAATCTGGAACGGCTATTGATACATTGCTTATTTGCCAGAATTGTAAATAATATTAGATAAGTAAAGCAAAATACTCTCATATCGTTTAAAATATTATTTGCAAATAACAAAAAAACCACTATAATAATAACACAAGCTTTACCGGAGCATATATGTCAAGAAAAAGAGACCCTTTAGGTAAGTCTTTTTCATCCATTGTAGATAATCAGAACAAGACAGACGAAACAGTTCTGGAAATATACGAAAAACAAACAAAAGAAAAGAAGACCATGAAAAATATTAAGCCTAATACTCAATTTAAAAACATAAAGGGTGGTATAATTCAAAAGACGCTACCCACTATTAGTGATAACGGTTCGAGAAAATATTACGAACTCGATAAAATTGGAGAGATCCTTAGAAAAAAAAGAGAAGACAAGGGTTTTTCTATTGCAGACGTTTCAGAAGCACTTTGTTATAGAAAGTCTACCATTAGTGCAATTGAGTCGGGAGATTGGGATAGTCTTCCACATATTGTCTATGTGAAGGGTTATGTTCGAAAGTATTCGGAATTATTAGGTATTGTTGAAGAGATCGACCCTTTTATGAAGGAAAACATCCAGAAGGCATCTGAACCTGATAAAGATGAGATAGCAGATGATTATGAACCTAAAAAGGCACTCGAAATTAACTTTCCTCGCGAGGGTATATTCAAAATACCAAAAATACCTAAGGCCGTGTTTTTTTATGCTTCTATTATTCTTGTCATTATAGGTTTTTTTGTCTTTGATTTGATATACAAAGAGCGCAAGATAACATCTAAATTTGAAAATGCCGTTCATGTGGCAAATAGCGTTACGACGAAAGAAGAAAACAAGATCATTCCTCAGATTGCAGAAACAAAAAAATTGATGATAACCTGCCACGAGAGGACATGGATAAGCGTGATTATTGATGGAACTGAAAAAAAGGAATTGATGCTTAAGCCCGAGGAAGTGGTAATATTGAATGCAAAGGAAAAGTTTGACCTGCTCGTGGGAAATGCCGGTGGTATAAAGATATTTTTGAATGGAAAAGACACCGATTTTAAAGGTGAAAAGGGCCAGGTAAAAAGAATAACCATATCATAACAACCTCTTGGATGTAGAATTTCAGATTTTATTTTGAAGTAAGAAAAAAATTTCTTGTTTGCTCGTTCCTTAAAACAGCATTGACTCCGTTTTTTCTTTCAGAGGAAGGTTTAAGTGCTGGTAGGCCTTTGCAGCTGCCTTTCTTCCCTGTGAGGTTCTTATAATAAAACCCATCTTTAGGAGAAACGGCTCAACGACTTCTATGAGAACGTCACTTTCAAGTTGGAGCGTTGCAGCGATGGCTTCGATGCCCACAGGCCCTCCCTTATAATTTAAAATTATCGTTTTCAGAAATTTCCTATCGGTTTCTCCAAGGCCGTATTCGTCGACACCTTCTAATTTCATCGCTTCAAGGACAACTGTTCTCGTGATGTGTCCTTTTGCCCTTACCTGAGCATAATCTCGGATACGTTTCAAAAGCCTGTTGGCGGTTCTTGGGGTACCCCTTGCCCTCTTGGCGGTTTCATAAGCGCCGTCTTCGTCTATTGTTACGTTGAGAATAGACGCTGAACGCTTGATGATATGGATAAGGTCTTCTTCAGTATAAAAATCAAGGTCGCGTGTGATGCCGAACCTCTCTCTCAAAGGTGATGATAAAAGTCCGGCTCTTGTAGTGGCGCCTATTAATGTGAATTGTTCCAGCCTGTATCTGTGTGTCCTTGCATGCACCCCTTTGTCGAATATAAAATCAACGGCAAAATCCTCCATAGCCGGATACAGGAATTCTTCGACGACCTTCGGTATCCTGTGTATTTCATCTATGAAGAACACATCTCCCCTCTCCATATGCGTGAGAAGCCCCATCAAATCTCCGCCTTTTTCGAGCGCAGGGCCTGAGGATGTGATGATCTTTGTCCCCATTTCATTTGCGATAATATGTGCGAGGGTCGTTTTGCCAAGACCAGGTGGTCCGTTAAATAGAATATGCTCTAATGGTTCTTTTCTTTTCAGGGCTGCCTCGATGGCGATTTTAAGTGTTTCCACGGCCTTTTTTTGACCGACATACTCAGAGAGCAGTCTCGGCCGTAGATTGATATTGAATGTTTCATCCTGGTCGTGAACGATACCGGTCTTTTCGGTTTGTGATGATTTTGCGGATTCCTCGTTTATCAATGTTTTTGACCTCTATATACCTCTTCAAAGAGTTCTTCGGAAGAAGAAATATACGGATTTCTCTTTATTGCCTCCCCGATCATTTTGCGCGCCTCTATTGTTTTGTGACCTAATTGATTGACGAGCACATATTCGACTTCCTTTCTAAAATCTTCTTTTATTTCGACTGGCACTGTTACTTCAGGGATCAGCGCATATTTTGCAACCTTCCCCCTTAACGTGGCGATGATTTTTTCTGCTTTTCTTTCGCCTATACCTTTTAAACGCTTCAGCGTCTTGATGTCCTTTTCTTCGATAGCCCGGGCAATGTCCCTGACAGGTATGACGATAGCCTTTATCGCTGCGACCGGTCCTATATCCTCAACGGAAATGAAAAGCTCAAAAAATTGTCTGTCCAGTTCATTTTTAAAACCAACGAGAATCGGTTTTGGTTGTCTTTCTGTTTGATTGAATGAAATAAAAAGGCTTATATCGGAGTCCTGTGTGTGAGACCTTCTGATTTCACTCATAACATATGATGGGACGAGCACATCGTAGCCTATCCCGCCTACCAAGATGGTAATGCGGTCTTCATATAACCTTTTGAGTTTTCCTTCCAGATAGCTTATCATATCTTTTTTTGATGCCCGTTTCTGTAATATGCGGTAAGGGCTATTGCCAATGCATCAGCGGCATGAAATGTCAGTGGTTCAATTATTTTGAGCGTCTTTTGTGTTGCCTCTTTTATCTGCTTTTTGTTTGCATTGCCATATCCAACGAGAGCGCTCTTCACCTCTTTGGGTGTAATTTCAACCAAACGTATGCCATGTTGGAAGACAGATAGGTATATCACACCAAGTACCCCGCCCAACAGTATCCCTGCTTTGGGATATCTTACCAAAGAGAATATATTTTCAATCGCTACCAACTCGGGTTTAACGGTTTGTATCAGATGTTCTATGTCTGTATATATTTGGGCTAACCTGTTTGAGATATGTAGCCCCGTTGAGGTTCTTATACATCCGCACTTTATGAGTGAAGGGTAGATACTGTTTTTGAATGTGATTGCACCAAAACCCGTGCTTGCCAACCCAGGGTCAACGCCGAGGATAACCATGGGATACAATTTATTTGCCGTTTGTCATCTTTTCCATTTCTTCAAAAGAAATGTCAAAGTTGGCATATACGTGTTGAACATCATCTGAATCTTCGAGCATTTCCATGAGTTTTAACATTGTCTCTGCGTTTTTTCCTTCGAGTTTTACAGATGTTTGGGGAATCATGCTTATTTCTGCAACAGAATATTTTAGTCCATTTGAGTCAAAAACCTTTTTTATCTCGTCAAAATTTGAAACATCGGTGAAGACTTCTATTTCATTTTCATCGGTTGTTACATCTTCTGCGCCTGTTTCGAGGGCAAGCTCCATGATTTTGTCTTCGTCCGTTGTCTTCTTATCAAATGCAAAATAACCCTTTTTATTGAACATCCATGATACGCATCCGGCTTCACCCATGTTTCCGTTTAACCTTGATAGGATATGTCTGATCTCTGCGGTTGTGCGTTTTTTGTTGTCTGTCAATACCTCTATTAAGAGAGCCACACCGCCAGGTCCATATCCTTCGTATGTGTATTCTTCGTAACTTTCACCTTCGATTGCGCCAATACCCTTTTTTATCGCCCTTTCGATATTTTCCTTTGGCATGTTTTCGGCCTTGGCCTGTGCAATAGCAACCCTAAGCCGTGCATTCGCCTCGGGGTCGCCTCCGCCGATTCTTGCTGCTGTGGTAATTTCCTTGATTAACTTTGTGAATATCTTTCCTCTTTTTGCGTCTGCTGCACCTTTTTTATGTTTGATTGAACTCCATTTGCTATGTCCTGACATTGGACCCCCTGAAAACAAAGATGGTGGGCAGTATAGGATTCGAACCTACGACCTCTGGTATGTGAGACCAGCGCTCTAACCACCTGAGCTAACCGCCCTTGTGCTAATAATACACTATTTATAAAATTAAAGTCAATGTTATCAGCCATTTTAAAAATGTGTTAATGCAAAACATCTTTTTCAATAGAATTTCTATTTAAATTTTTCGATTAATAATCTAATATTATCTTCTTATGAAAAGATTTACATTCGGACCTATTCCTTCAAGAAGGCTGGGGTTTTCACTCGGGGTCGATATCATCCCGAAAAAATTCTGTAGTTTTGACTGTATTTATTGCCAGGTAGGAAAAACAACAAACCAGGACATCAAGAGAAAAAGTTTCTTTGATGTTCAGGAAGTAGTGAGCGAGATTATTCAGGTGTCTAAAAACCAGAAAAACATAGATGTTATAACCTTTTCGGGTTCGGGAGAACCGACACTGAACGCCGACATAGGGGTTATGATAAAAGAGATAAAAAGCCACATAGATACCCCTGTATCGGTTATTACAAACAGTTCTCTCTTGTATGACGACAAGGTTAGAGATGAGATAAGCTCTGCGGATATAATCCTACCTTCACTTGATGCTGCGAGCGAGGACATCTTTCATTACATCAATAGACCGCATTCGATCATTGAACTTAATACCATTGTAGAAAGCTTAAAGGCGTTAAGAAATGAATATAAAGGTAAAATATGGCTTGAGGTCATGATGATTAAAGATATAAATGACGATATGGAAGAGCTTGATAAATTTAAAAGGATTATCGGCGTTCTCGGTGTTGACAAGGTGCAGTTGAATACGGTAACAAGACCGCCTATGGATAATGCAGCAAAAAGCATGTCGCAGGATGAACTTGAACGCATATGCAGGTATTTTGGAAAAGATTGCGAGGTTATCTGTTCTTTCAACAAGGCTGTTTTAGAGAGCGAGAGAAGAGAGGATAGCGCCCAGACAATACTCGATATGCTCAATAGAAGATCCTTGACGCTTGACGATATTATAAGCGTCACAGGTTTGTCGTTAAGCGACACAAAGCATATTCTAAAGCTGTTGGAAAACGAGGGAAAGATAAAGAGTTTTTGTTTTGATGACAGCACCTATTATATGCCAGAAATAAAGTGAAATATGACTATAGCTATGTTGTGATCGAAGGTTATCGTAAAAGATTGTTGTTGACAAATTATCGTACGTGAATTTACTATAAAACCCGTGTCGTTGTTCTTGTAAAAAGCTCGTTGAATTTTAAAAAGGGGGTATCGTTATGGATGTAAGGGCTTGGCATATCGAAAAGACTATCCAGAGAACGATAAAGGCACTTGAATCAAACTTCTTTGACGCAGCATCTTTTTCTGACAGGCAAGCACTTGTCGACAAAGTTATGGGTTTTGTAAAACCAAAAATGAAAATTGGTTTTGGCGGTTCGATTACAGTAAGGAGTCTCGGTATTTTAGAACGTCTCAAAGACAAAGATGTTGAGATTCTTGACCATTGGAAACCAGGTCTTACAAAGGAGGAAATCAACGAAATTAGATTTAAACAATTGACATGCGACGTTTTTTTATCGAGTGCCAATGCAATTACAGAAAAGGGTGAAATCATCAATGTTGATGGTAACGGCAACAGAACAAATAGCACAACTTATGGTCCCAAGAAGGTTATTATCATAGCTGGTTATAATAAAATAGTTCCTGACATAAACGCCGGTCTTGAGAGGGTAAAAAATGTGGCTGCACCGATGAACGCTAAGAGATTGAATCTGTCGCTACCCTGTGCAGAAACGGGACATTGCCATGATTGTAAATCAGAGGGAAGGATTTGCAGGATAATATCCATAATGCAAAGAAGACCTGGTGGAACGGATGTGTCTGTTTTTTTGATAAATGAAGACTTAGGTTTATAACGTAGCTTAATAAAAAAAATGGTTTTTAGTTTATGAAACTATGAGATATGGGCTAATAGGAGGAGGGTTATTATGAAGATTAAACGGGCAATAGTTAGCGTATCAAACAAGGCTGGTCTGTCTGAGCTTGCACAGTTTCTCAAGAGTTATGACGTGGAGATTCTCTCAACAGGCGGTACAAAAAAGTATCTTGACAGCATAGGTGTCAATCCGATTGAGATTAGTGCATATACCGGTTTCCCCGAGATTATGGATGGAAGGGTAAAGACGTTGCACCCAAAGGTGCATGGCGGAATACTCAACATACGTGATAACGCAGAACACCAGAAGGCAATGGTGGATCTGGGGATAAAACATATAGACATGATAGTTGTTAATCTCTATCCCTTCAAAGAGGTTATAAGCAAAGGCTGCAGCTTTGAAGAGGCAATAGAGAATATCGATATCGGCGGACCTTCGATGATAAGGGCGGCGGCAAAGAATTTCAAATTTGTGACAGTTGTCGTTGATGCTGATGATTATCCAAAAGTCATCGATAATATGAAGGCAAACAATGGCGAAACCACTGAGGATTTCAGGTTTTATCTTGCAAAAAAGGTATATGCAACTACGGCAGACTACGATAGGGCTATTACTGAATATCTGGCAGGAAAAGATAGTCCAATATTCAATGACTTATAGTTTATAGCTAAAAAACGAAAGGAAGATCAGGATGAAGGTGCTTGTAATTGGTGGTGGTGGGAGAGAACACGCGCTTGTGTGGAAATTATCCCAATCAAAAGATATAGAGACAATTTTTTGTATACCGGGAAACGGTGGGATTTCAGAGGTGGCCACATGTGTTGACATGAGTATTTCTGACTTGAACGGTCTGATTGCATTTACAAAAAACGAAAAGATCGAACTCGTTGTCGTTGGTCCTGAGAACCCGCTTGCGTTAGGTATTGTCGACGAATTTGAAAAATCAGATATACCTATTTTTGGGCCTAGACAGAAGGGCGCCTTGATAGAAACAAGCAAGGCGTTTACGAAGGAATTGTTGAAAAAATACGGCATCCATACTGCTCCATTTAAAATATTTTCCGATTATCACGATGCCAAGGCATATATCAAAGCATTAACCCCTCCTTATGTCATAAAGGCGGATGGCCTGTGTGCAGGAAAGGGTGCTTATGTGATAGACAACGAGGATGAAGGCGAGGTCGTCTTGAAAGACCTGCTTGTTAACATGATTCATGGGGATGCAGGTAAAAGGGTTATTATAGAGGATTTTCTGCCGGGCATCGAGGCATCTTATCTTGCATTTACCGATGGAAAGACCATACTACCTATGGTCGCTTCTCAAGACCACAAGGCCTTATTAGATGGTGATAAAGGCCCCAATACGGGCGGTATGGGTGCATATACACCTATTCCATTTATAAGCAAGGAACTCGAAGAAGTTATAAACAGGGATATAATGTTGAAGACGATTAATGCATTAGAAAACGAGGGTGTTGTGTATAAAGGTGTGTTGTATGATGGTTTGATGCTTTCGCATGGTGTTCCATATACACTCGAATTCAACGCACGATTCGGTGACCCGGAAACACAGCCGATTCTTTTTAAAATGGAGAGTGATATATTACCTGTGATTCTGGCATGCATAGAAGGAAACTTGGATAGGATAGATAATATAAGATGGAAGGAAGGCGTTTCTATTTGTGTTGTTATGGCATCCAAGGGTTATCCGGACAACCCTGAAAAAGGAAAAATCATCAGAGGACTTGAGAATCTGAAGAACAGAAGAGATGTTATGGTATTTCATGCAGGCACAAAAAAGGTCGGGAAAGAATTTTATACCTCAGGGGGAAGAGTGCTCGGCGTAACTGCGACCGGGAAAGATTACAGGGATGCTATAGATAAGGTGTATGATGCTGTTTTAAGTATCGAATTTGAAGGTATGCAATACAGAAAGGATATTGGCGCTAAAGCCCTGAAGTATGGTTAGGAAAATAAGTGATGTAAGATAACGCTAAGCAAAATGCGCTTTACGCTGAAGGCTAAAAAATATGGAGGAAAAATATGGGAAAAACATATAGCATAGCGGTAATACCGGGTGACGGTACAGGACCTGAGGTTATAACTGAAGGCATCAAGGTCATAGATGCTGTATCAAATAAATTTGGATTTACATTAAACTATAAATATTTCGATATCGGAGGGGAGCGTTATCTAAAGACCGGAGAGGTGCTGCCTGACAGCGTCCTCGATGACTTTAGACAATACGATGCAATATACTTGGGTGCCATAGGACATCCAAATGTAAAGCCTGGGATACTTGAAAAAGGTATACTGTTGAGAACGAGATTTGAACTTGACCAGTATATCAATCTAAGACCTGTAAGACTCTATGAGGGTGTTGATACGCCGTTAAAAAACAAGGGGCCTGCCGATATAGACTTTGTCGTTATAAGAGAGAATACCGAAGGTCTTTATGCGGGGGCAGGTGGGATATTGAAAAAGGGAACTAAAGATGAAGTCGCTACACAGGAGTCGATAAATACGAGAAAGGGTGTAGAGAGGTGTCTGCGTTTTGCCTTTGAGTTTACCAGAAAGCGCAACAAGGGCAAAAAATTGACCTTATGTGCAAAAACGAATGTGCTTACGTATGCATCTGACCTTTGGGCAAGGACTTTTTATGAAATCGCCCCTGAATACCCGGATGTTAAAACAGATTATGCACATGTGGATGCTACATGCATGTGGATGGTAAAAAATCCTGAATGGTTCGATGTGATCGTCACTGACAACCTGTTCGGTGATATTATTACAGACCTTGGCGCAATGATTCAAGGTGGTCTTGGCATAGCAGCAGGAGGCAATATCAATCCGGAAGGGGTTTCCATGTTTGAGCCTATGGGTGGGTCAGCGCCGAAATATACTGGAAAAAACGTAATAAATCCACTTGCGGCAATTCTTGCCGGTGGAATGATGCTTGAATTCTTGGGTGAAAACGCTGGCTGGAAAAGGCTGGAACAGGCTGTTCAAAAGGCATTAAAGCATGACATCAAGTCCCTTGACGCCGGCAAAATGGGTATGGGGACAAAAGAAGTTGGAGACTTGATAGTTAATTACATTAAAGAATTGCCTTAAATTAAAGTCAAAACAACGGCATAGAGGATAGGTTTTAATGCTTCTTAAGTTTTTTGCTTAGGGTGTTTCTATTTATCCCGAGGAGTTTTGCAGCCTTTGAAATGTTGTTGTTTGATATTTTCATTGCAGTATCGATAAATACCTTTTCGATTAATGTTTGAACCTCTAAAAGTATGTTATCATTATCATGAATCTTTGACAACAGAAGGTTATGTGCTATATGTTCAATCTTAACCTCAATAATATTGTATAACTCTCTGGTATTTAATGAATTATTGTCATTAACATACATAACTTATACATTGAAACATTTTAAAAACTAATTTTTGTTGACAAAGAAAATAATTAAATTATAGTTATAATCTTATTGTATACTGTATACAAAAGCATTTATACTCTATATTAAAATGATGCTATAGGTATTGTCAAGTTTTAAAAACTTTTATTGATTAGAAACGATATAAATGTGTGAAGAGTATTAGAATGCAGGGGGTTGAGACATGAAAATAGAGAAGATCGACCATATCTGTTTTGCAGTGAAAGACCTTGAGCATACAAAAAAGGTATATAGGGATGACTTTGGTTTGATCCCGGCGTGTGAATATACTGCAGAATCAGAGAAGATCAAGGTTGCGAGGTATTATATCGGTGAAGTGGCTGTAGAATTTATGGAATCAACTTCACCCGATGGAGAGGTTGCAAGGTTTATCGATAAAAGAGGTGAAGGTGCTTTCCTTATATCCTATAAGGTCGATGATCTGTCAAAGGCTATGCAGGAATTGAGGGAAAAGAACATCAAATTAATAGACGATAAACCGAGAGAACTTTTTGGGACCAGATATGCTTTTGTACATCACCCCAATAAACTCCACGGGGTATTGACAGAGCTTCTGGAAGGTGATTTTGACATTAATAAAAAATGATAATCGATGTCAATGGTATGATAGATTGAAAAAGGATGTATTATAGGATGTTCGTAATTTATATGCACAAAAGTTTGCGGTTGAAATAGTTTTAGAAGAGGAGGGAAAATGAAGGCATTGGTAATGGGTGGAGCAGGAGGTATGGGGCAGGGTGTTGCAAGGGATTTGATAAAGCAGGAACAAATATCGAAAGTTATTCTGGGTGATATAAACACCGATCCGAACAGATTGCAGGATAAGCTTAGGGCAAGTGAAAAGGTGTCGCTTGTAAGGATCGACGTAAACGACCATTCCGGTATGGTTGATGCGATAAAGGGGGTTGATGTGGTTGTCAACTGTGCCGGACCTTTTTACAAAACTGCCGTTGCGGTTGCCCGTGCTGCGGTTGAGGCGAGAGTTAATTATATCGATATCTGTGATGACTATGAGGCTGTTCCTGTGCTTTTCTCGTCGGACGACATCGATAAAGCTGCTAAGGATGCCGGTATAACCGTCCTGACAGGTATGGGGTCGGATCCCGGAACGAACAACGTTCTTGTAAAATGGTATGCAAATCAGTTAGAGCGTGTCGACGAGATCCATCTGTTTTGGGTGGTTAGCATAGCGGAGCTTGCAGGTGCAGCATGGGACCACAGCCTTCACATGGTTACAGGTATGATACCGCAGTATCTTGACGGCAAACTTGAATACGTTGAAGGTGGTACTGGAGAGGAGATAGCAGAATTTCTCCCGCCGCTTGGCACATGCAAGGTAAGATATGTTGGACATCCGCAGCCAATCACGATACCGCGATATATAAAAGGTGTCAAAAAGGTTGTTATAAAGGGTGCGCTTATACCTGGATGGGTCGACGAACTCATAAAGGAACAGAAGGAAACGGGTTTTCTCAGCTCGGAACCTGTTGAAGTGAGAGGGGTAAAGGTGGTACCGTATGATTTGACCTTGAAGCTATGGGATACAATTCCAAAAAACAGGGACAATGGGCCGGCAGCCTCAGGCTTGAAGGTTATTGTAAAGGGTGAGAGAGAAGGGAAACAGGTCATATACACTGCTGATATCGTAGGAAGAATGGCTCCCGGCACGGGTCTTCCGGCATCGATAGCCGCGCTTATGATGGATGCTGGTGAGGTTACGGTAAAGGGGGTTGTGGCGCCTGAGGGTTGCATCGATCCTGATAAATTTCTCATCCAACTGCTTAAAAGGGGTGCAAAAATACACCAGACGGAGACGATCAAATCGATGTTTGCATTATAAATTGGTCAGACAATAGCCGAGCGGGTAAAGTCGATTAGAGTGAAATTTCTCGCTAAGAAAAGGCTACTCAAAAAGAGTTTGATAAAATAAGGAGGGTTTCCATGAACGAAGCTAAAAAGTTAAATATTTCTAAAAGCCTGGAGCTTTTTGAAGAGGCAAAAACACTTGTTCCAGGCGGGGTTCTCGGTGCAAGAAAGCCCGGAGATTTTATTATGGGCGAGTATCCTATATTTCTTGAATACGGCAAAGGCTGCAGATTGACAGATGTTGACGGAAATGAATATATCGACTTTCTATGTGGATACGGGCCTATTATACTCGGATACAGAGAGGATGAAGTGGATGATGCTGTAATAAAACAGATAAAGGAAAAAGGTTTTTGCTTCTCCCTTACACAACCGTATCAAAATGAACTTGCCAAAAAGTTAAACAAATTGATTCCAAGCGCAGAGCTCAGCATCTTTTTAAAGACAGGTTCGGATGCAACCACAGCGAGTATCCGTATTGCGAGGGCATATACAAACAGGATAAAGGTTATGCGTTGTGGTTATCACGGATGGCATGACTGGTGCGTTGAGATGAAAGGTGGTATTCCTGAGAAGTTCTATGAGGATGTACATGAGTTCCATTACAACGACCTTAGACAGCTCGAGGAATTAATGGCAAAGCATGGCAACCAGACCGCCGCTATAATCATGACGCCTTTTGGTCATCATCTCCATCAGAGGATGCAGGAACCTGCACCTGGTTTCCTCGAAGGCGTGAGGGAACTTGCCGATAAATATGGTGCAGTTCTGATATTCGATGAGGTTAGGACATGTTTCAGGCTAAGAATGGGCGGGGCACAAGAGCTTTACGGGGTGAAACCCGATTTGACAGTTCTTGGAAAGGGCATGGCAAATGGCTATGCGATAAGCGTTGTAACGGGGAAGTCTGATGTCATGATGGCTGCGGCATCGAAACTGTTTATATCCTCAACGTTTTTCCCTAATAGTGATGGGTATATAGCAGCACTTAAGACAATAGAGATACTTGAACGCGATAATGTAATCGAGAAGATATGGGAAAAGGGCAGACGTTTTATGAAAAAGATTCAGGACGTCATCGATAAATACGATGTAGGCGCACAACTATCAGGTGTTGCACCGATGTTTTTCATTACGTTTGAGAAAGGAGACAACGAATCTAAGCGGGCTAAGCGCACAGATTTTTACACGCAGTTAATCAGGAAAGGTTTCTTTTTTACACCTCACCATCATGCTTATATATCGTATAGACATACAGATGAGGACCTTGATTTAACTATACGTGCAATAGATGAATCAATGGCATATGTAAAGGAGAAGCATTCTTCTTAAGCATAATATTATATTAGCTGTTTTGTTATTTGCTTGAAAACATAAACAGTTCATAATAATATACTTTATAGAGATGTGTCCGAAAATCAGAGGAGGACTTTTATGCGAAAAGCATTATTGCTTGTTTTGATCGTTGTATTGCCGTTGGGATTTTTGTCTTGTGAATCTATAGGTGGTATGAGTGATACGACAAAAGGCGCTGCAGTTGGGGCAGGGCTTGGTGCAATAGCAGGGCAAATCATAGGCGGCAATACCGCAGGAACCCTCATCGGTGTTGCAGGAGGTGCACTTGCAGGCGCCATCGTCGGTCATGAAATGGATTATCAGAAGGACAAGGCACAAAAACAGCAACAACAGCAGCAGAGGGCGTATGCTTCTCCAGATACGACACAACCTCCGCCCGGTCAGTGGATGGAAGTGCCGGGACAATGGGTTAACGGTAAATGGGTGCCTGCCCATAAAGTTTGGGTGCCTGTTAATCCGTAGATCTTTATAAATGTATGTATTGTTTTTAAAAAATGTTCGGGGGATACAGCATGAAAAAGTTTTTTGATATCCTGTTTTTTGCTATTATTTTGTCCTGTTTTTTGTTTGTCCTGCCGGTTTTTTCACAAGGCACTGCAAAAATAACTGTAACGAAGGATTTAAGGCTTTTTCAGGAAAAGGGTTTTGGGTATTCAATCCAATATCCTGCCGATTGGATTTACAAAAAGCAGGATGCGCATATACTGCTTTTCAGCAGAAAAGAGGGTGCAGACAAATATGTCCCTATAATAGGCATTCAGAACCTCCTATCGACAAAAGTAAAAGACGGTAAATACCGGAACATAATGGCAGTTATAGAGGATTTTCAGAATCAGCTTAAGATAACGAAACATGCGAAGGTCTTTCCTCCAGAACCCTACATATACGACAAAAGGGGCTTGAAACTTTCAGGACAGCAGTTTGTTGCCGAATACAGCTACAAAGGCATTGACAATAGACAGTTCCTTGTCGTTGTGCCAAGACTCAACGGTGATATTTTTCATGTATTTATATATTCCGCCCCTATAGACCAGTATGATACATATTACGACACGGCAAAGGCAATGCTCGATTCATGGATAATCGAAAAGTAATAACCTTAGACCATCCTTAGTGCAGAGCTCTAAACGAGATAATTGGAGATTGTCAAAACATATACCTTCGCATGTTGATGTTCAATAACAATCCAACAGATGCGAGGGTTGAGACAAGCGATGAACCTCCGTAACTGATAAATGGTAATGGTATCCCAACTACAGGGGCGATGTGTATAGCCATCATTACATTTATAGTGAATTGGAGAAAAATTATAGATGTAAGGCCGAATGCAATAATAGAACCCAGGTCGTCATGTGCCTCTTGTGATATTTTAAGACACCTGTAAATAAATGAAGCAAACAGGATAAAAAGGACGATTGAACCTATAAAGCCCCATTCCTCTCCTATCACGGTGAATATAAAATCCGTGTGATGTTCGGGGATAAATTGCAGTTTGTGCTGTGTTCCAGCCATGTATCCTTTACCAAACAATTTACCCGAACCGACTGCAATCATCGCCTGTTTTGCATGATACCCGAAGCCAGAAGGGTCGGCATCGATATTTATGAAGCTCAACACCCTCATTTTTTGATATGGTTTTAAAAGATAGTTCCAGGCGACAAAAGGGATTATCGCACCGATACCCATAATAACAGCATAGGTTGATTTCTTTAAGCCTACAAACCAGAGCGTACAAAGGCTTACCAAGATAATTATTATGCCCGTGCCGAGGTCGGGCTGTTTGAGTATCAATATAAACGGAAATAGGACGTATACCATTGGCAGGCAAATATCCCTTAAGCTAAGTGGGTTGTTGCCGCTTTTTCTCTGGTAGAGCATATTTGCAAGAAAAACAACGAGTATTGGTTTCATGAATTCTGATGGCTGTATGCTGATACCAAAAACATTTATCCACCTTCTTGCCCCACCTGCGGCCATTCCAATTATAAGAACGAGAAGAACCAAGAATAATCCAGAAAAGTAAATCCATCTCGAGTATTCAGCGATTAACCTATAATCATACTGAATTATGACGACTATTAAAACCATTCCTATTCCGAATGCAACTAACTGTTTGATCAAGAAATTATAAGAACCGCTGTAAAAAGAGCTGGTTGCACTGAATAGATTAAAAAGTCCTACCGCAAAGATGGCAAGTCCGTTAATGATGAGGTACCAGTCAAGGTGATATAGTCTTCTTTTATCTAATTTCATAAACCCTTGCCTCCTTTGTTTCAACCTTTGGGGTCAGGAGGTTTTCAGCAATCAATTTTGCTATAGGTGCAGCGGCGCTTGAGCCGTGACCCCCGTATTCGGCAAGTACGGATATTGCAACAGCCGGTTCTTCAGCCGGTGCATATGCGATAAACCAGGCATGGTCACCCAGATTTTTTCCTTTTTCGCCTACAGACTGAGCGGTACCTGTTTTGCCGCTCATGTTTATCATTTGTATGCGTGAACCGTAAGCTGTGCCGCTCGGCTCATTTACAACCCCTCGCATCCCATCCTTGACAATGCGTATTACATCCTTTTTTATTTTTATGTTTGCTTTTATTACGGGTTCAAATGTTTTAATGACCTTGCCCTCAGGCGACACTATCCTGTTTACAATCTGTGGTTTAAAGGTAACGCCTTCGTTGGCAACAAATGTTGATAATTGAAGAAGCTGTATGGGGGTGAGCCATACGGCCCCCTGGCCTATTGAAACCGATACCGTTTCCCCTTCAAACCAAGGTTGTCCATATGTCTTTTTTTTCCATTCGGAAGAGGGGACAAGACCATTCTTTTCACCTGGTAAATCAATGCCGGTTGCCTTTCCAAGACCTATTTCTTCGGCCATTTCGTGTATCCTGTCGACGCCGAGTTTTAAACCCACATTATAGAAGAATACGTCGCAAGATTCAACAATGCCACGATGGACTGCAACCGTACCGTGACCTCCTTTTTTCCAACATTTAAATACACGATTTCCAAAAGGAAATCCGCCTCTGCACGCAAAGCTTGTCCTTTCGTTTATGATGCCATCGTTTAATGCCTTTAAGGCTACCAAGATTTTAAATGTAGAACCAGGGGGATACCTGCCTTGAGTTACCCTATTTTGCAAGGGATGGGATTTGTCGGTGATAATTGCCTTCCAGTCTTCTTTTGAAATACCTCCGGCAAACTTATTTGGATCAAATGCAGGTCTGCTTACAAGTGCAAGTACAGCACCGGTTTTTGGTTCTACAGCAATGCAACCACCTTTTTTGCCTTCATATGCCTTTTCAACCGCCGTCTGGATTTCAAGGTTCACGTTGAGATACAGGCTGTTTCCCGGTATTGAATCTTTGATATCGAGTGTTCTAACTTCCCTTCCCGAAGCATCAACTTCAACCCTTTTTTCACCATCGATTCCACGTAGATAAGATTCGTAAGTCCTTTCAAGACCATATCTACCAATGGAATCTCCAGGGGAATAACCCTTAAATTCCTTTGTTTTAATCTCTTCGTCGCTGACTTCTGACACATAACCGAGCATATGTGCCATCATCTTGCCATATGGATAGTTTCTTTTTGGTTCAATCTGTATGCTTACCCCAGGTAGATATACCCTGTTTGCCTCCACCTTTGCCACTTCATCCATTGTAATGTCCGATTTTATCTTTACCGGAAAGGATGGCGGAAATCCACTCGACGCCTTCATCTTATCGATAATTTCATCACGATCTATGTTTAGGAGTTTTGCGACACCGTCTACAGTCTGGCTAAAATCTTTGATATCTTCGGGTGTTATATACATATTGAAAGAAGGTCTCGTATCTGCAAGGATCTTACCATTTCTATCGTATATGATGCCTCTCGGGGCTACTACCTTTTTAACCCTTATGCGATTCTGTTCAGATAGCTTGCGCATTTCGTTACCCTTCATGATTTGAAGGTCCCATAGTCTGACACAAAGGATGATCAAGGTAAACAAGAGCACCCTTTTGCACCATTTGTGTTTACCGCTGATAGCCGATTTATCGTCTTTGATGAAATTTTTCAGTTTGTTAGCCCTTTCAATTATTATTCTCTTTGCAGGAATCTTTCGTTAAAATATTCAATCATAACAAAAATGAAGATAGACACAAATCCTGTGAATATAGAATTTGGAATAATGTAAAACAGGACATTTACGGCATTTTTCAGTTCACCTCTGGAAAGAAGTGAAAAGATAATAAAAAGGAGCGATTCAAATATTACATAACCCCCGCATATGTATGAAAAACTGTATTTGGAGTCAATAAATAGGTTGCCTCTCATGAATATAACAAGAATGAAAGCACATGTTTTAGTGAAGATTATTGAGCCCTGGGGTGCATTTGAAAGTGCTTCTTGAAAAAAACTGATAATCAATGTTGCCAAAAGACCTGTCCCTGGACCCAGAAAGATTGTAATATAAACAATGAAAGGGATACCGATGTCAGGTTTAAAAAATTCTACAGGAAATACCGAGAACATGGCTGACTCTATAATCATCAGGAGTAAACAAATCAGAATATAAACAGATGCTTTCATTTTTTCTTTACTATGAGAACTTCTTCTAATCTTTTGTAATTATTGAATGGCATTACATCTATGTCTGCAAAGATGCCTGCTTTATTGCGATTTATCGTGATAATTATGCCTGCGGGAATTCCTTTTGGATATATGGAGTCCTTTCCGGATGTTATCAGTTTGTCTCCTATTGCTATTTCGTCATTTTTCAGCACATATTTCAGTTTAAGCGTTGTTTGACCTGTACCCTCAAGTATGCCCCTCGAATTTTTACCATCTACATAAACATCTACAGATGAATTCGTATCATTGATTATCATTACTTTTGAATGCCATTTGTTGACTTCAACTGCCTGACCCACCACGCCTTTCGGTGTAACGACAGGCATCTTCTCGTGAACCCCATGGTCCCTTCCTTTATCGATAATAATGCATTTAAACCAGTTTTTTAAATCTTCTCCTGTAACCCTTGCAGCCATCATGGTGTTGGGATGCTGCTCCATTAGATGCAAGATAGATTTCAGCCTTTTGTTCTCTTTGTCTAATTCGGCCAGTCTCTGATTTTCTAATTGAAGTGATTCAAGTCTTTTTTGCAGCTCATAATTTTCTTTTTTCACACCTATCAGGTTGATGTAAGAGTCAAATATATATTTTACAAGCTGTGTTGGTTTACTTATTAACTTTAGGGCAGGGCCTGTCGCCTCGCCCATGCCTATCTTGATCTTGGAGTAACCCTTAAAAAATGACGGTGTATTGGTAAAAACGAGAAAGGATATCACAAGAACAAGAACAGCAATGATGATGATTATGGTTTTTTTCAATTACCCACTTATATCAAAAATAGGTTGCTATTTCTTTCAAGAGTGCAACTTCGTCGAGCGCCTTTCCTGCCCCTTCAACAACCGCAGTAAGGGGGTTTTCCGCAATAATGACGGGGAGCCTCGTTACCTCTTTTATCAATAAATCGAGATTTTTCAAGTTTGCTCCACCACCGCTTATAACAATACCTTTGTCAACAATATCTGACGCAAGTTCTGGTGGTGTCCTTTCGAGCGCTATCCTTACCGCCTCAACAATTGAATTTACGGGTTCTGCTATTGCTTCTCTTATCTCTTTTGAAGATATTTCAAGTGTTTTTGGTATCCCACCAACCAGGTCACGACCTTTGACTTCCATAGTCAGTTCTTCATTGTCCATAGCAGGGTATGCAGAGCCGACGTTTATTTTTATCAGCTC
>ENA-UOYA01001781-UOYA01001781.1-activated-sludge-metagenome-genome-assembly--contig:-NODE-1781-length-21935-cov-6.661106_pt1 | contig 21935 bp, 15 predicted proteins | sample MGYA00238163_ERZ764804 | MGnify/ENA primary metagenome ERZ764804 (study PRJEB28919, sample SAMN05720223) | activated sludge metagenome | isolation source: Anaerobic digester | place: Hong Kong... | reverse complement strand
TAACCTGTTTCCTGCATACCACAACCTGTTATTGGTGTCCTCATGTCGATAAAGTAGGAGTTGGGGCTTCCCCTCCGAAATGTCGATCCAATAAATTCCTCCCGGCGAAGTAGCAGAGCGGGTAGTGAAAAGACAGGGCTTACCCTTCACTTTCACTATTCTGTCGCCTTCAATAAGGTCAGTGTAATAATTGGAGAGGGTCATTGTTCCTGTCGAGATCTCATAGGAATAAAAATCACCATTGAGGTTGTTGCCTTTGTAACTCGATAGATAATAAAATCCGTTATCGCCGTCTGCCACATCGGCAACATCGAAGTCCAACGGAATCCTTTTCTCCGAAAAGTCGGATAAATTAATTACGCTCAATTGTTTATCCTGACCGACCAACACATATTGACCGTTTTCCGATAAGGTGAGGCAATGGGTGTTGCCGGGCAAATCGTATTGAGTTACTTTCATGCCGTTATCGGTATCGTATACAAGAATTTTATCGGGTTGAGCGGTGGCAATATACAGGATGTTGCGATTTTTATCGAATTCGCAATCTTTTACCGTGCCTTCGATTGCATACATGTTTTTGGGATCGCTCACGCGGACTTTCACCTCAATTTGAGAAAGAGGATGTTCTTTATCGTTGCTTTCTATGGTGATTTTCCCCGAATATTCGCCCGGTGCTAATCCGTGGGTATTGACGTGCATAGAATAATCATTGCCGGTTGTACCTCCCGGCAACACCGCATAACCTTCCTCATTAGTCGCACTTTCGCTCGTAATCGTTATCCAATCGGGATATTCCACAATTCTGTATACCAAATAACTGTCGTAGTTGGCGTTGGATATGCTGAAAATTTTTTCTTCCCGGTTGAATCCCCACTCAAAAGTGGTGTCAATGAACGCTAATTTCGGATTTCCATAGTTGATAAAAAACAAATGTATTGCCATGAATCCCATATCTTTGACATTCAGCACAATGTTACCGCCGTTGTAAGGTGTGTCGCTAGCCGGCAGGTGGAAAAGATTATCTGCCTTTATTTTCATTTTCAGCAGTCCGGTTTCGTCTGTTTGAAAGTCAAAAGAATCGAAATGAATCATTTTTGGATATTGAAAAACATGAAGCGATTTGTTTTTAAGCTCAGGTAGCGTGATGGATACTTCAATAAAATCGGTTGTCTGTTCAAGAAATAGGGGAGCATTCAACGTATAGATGTCAATCTCTTTCTTATTTTCGTCAAGAAAATCGTTGCTGCATGCCGAAATAAACAACATTGCAACGAGTGCTATGTAATATATTCTCTTTTTCATGGCTTATTGGTTTATATAATAGCGAATTCCCATCCCTAAATTCATGTTGGAGGCATTGATCCGGGTATCCGAATCTAATTTCACTTCTTTTGTTTCGAATCCATCGTTCACGTTGATAGTGTAGAAATTACCCGAAAAAAAGCTCGCCGTTACTCCCAAAGAAATATGGGAATTAAGGCAATAATCGACCCCAAACTCGTAATTTGCAGCAAACGTTCCGCCGGTATACAAGTAATTGACCATTACTATTTTGCTTTCATCCCTTAAATGGGCATAGCCACCGGAAACGGAAAACAGCAACATCATTTTTCGATCGATTCCCAATGGCAAATAGCTGCAAGCAGAGAGGCCTATATAATTAATATAGAGCGATTCCGAAATATTTCCGACAAGATAGTGGATGTTGTCGTCGGCAGCCATGATCACATCTTCTGCCTCGGAAGAAGAGGTGTTGAGCAGATATTTCAACCCTAGTCCCCAATTGGATTTAAAAAGGTAATGTCCATCGGCATTTAGGGTTTTTGTCCATCGAAGATCGTTGGCAAACTTGTCTATCTTCTCTTGATTGACAAACGCGGTGCTGCTCGAATTTCCTTCTGCTGTTTGGTATCCCAAGCAGCCGGATGTGCTAAAACGTAGGCGGGGACTCGGTTTTTCTATTTGTGCCGATAAAATGGAAAAGCTCCCCATCACGGTACACAACAGAAGTAAGATTTTTTGTTTCATTGGAAAAATAGTATGTAATGGTGAATCGTTTTATATTTCGGTTTCTTTCATGCGTTCTGCATTTTCGCTGATGGTTAATTGATCGATCAGGGGTTGGATATTTCCGTCCATAAAGGACGATAAATTGTAGAGTGTGAAATTGATTCGGTGATCGGTAACGCGTCCTTGCGGATAATTGTAGGTGCGAATTTTTGCAGAACGATCGCCCGTAGAAACCATGGTTTTGCGGCGGGTTGCAATTTCTTCGCGCCGTTTTGTAAGTTCTATATCGTATAGTTTTGTTCGAAGCATTTGCATGGCAATTTCCCTATTTTGCAGTTGGGAACGTGCTTGTTGCGATACCACAACGATTCCTGTGGGTTTGTGCGTGAGCTGCACTTTGGTCTCCACTTTATTCACATTTTGACCTCCTGCGCCGCTCGACCTGGCAGTATGGAACTCGATATCGGCCGGATTGAGTTCAACATCAAATTCTTCAGCCTCGGGAAGAACGGCAACCGTGGCAGCAGAAGTGTGCACACGCCCTTGTGTTTCGGTAGCCGGAACGCGTTGTACCCGATGTACACCCGATTCGTATTTCAATGTTCCATATACATTTTCACCGGTAACCGTAAAAATAATTTCCTTAAACCCTCCGGCTGTTCCTTCCGTAAAACTAGTCACCTCCGTCTTCCATCCTTTGCTTTCGCAAAAACGGGTGTACATTTTATATAAGTCGCCGGCAAAAATAGCAGCTTCATCACCGCCTGTACCTGCACGAATTTCCATGACCACATTTTTTGCATCGTCGGGATCGCTGGGGAGCAGCAGCATTTTTATTTTCTCTTCCAACCGGGGGAGTTTTTCGGTATTTATCGCTAGTTCGTCGTTTGCCAACTGCCGAAGATCGGCGTCTGTTTCATGCTCCAATATAGTTTTGGCTTCCTGAATGGCGTCAAGTGTTTTTTTCAATTCGTTTCGCGCCTCTACAATTTTCTTCAAATCGCTGTATTCTTTGTTGAGTTTCACAAAACGTTTCATGTCCGATATCACATCGGGATCAGTAATTAAGGTCGAAACCTCCTCATAACGAGCAACTAAATGTTCTAATTTATCTAATAATGAATTTTCTGCCATATATACGACTCAAAATGATTGTTGGTTGGTTTTCTTATCAGCGGGCACCATCAGCTGTAGATGAATCTTCCAAATTCGCTTGCTATGATCAACTCTTTTTTCTCCGATTTTTCCACATATCCTACAATCTGTGCATCCACGTTAAACGACCGCGAAATATCGATAATACGCTGGGCATAAGGCTCCGGGAGATAAATTTCCATTCGGTGTCCCATATTGAAAACCCGGTACATTTCTTCCCAATCCGTACCCGATTGTTGTTGGATAAGCGAAAAAAGAGGGGGGATGGGGAAAAGATTGTTTTTTACAACCCTGAGCCCCTCATCTAAAAAGTGTAGGATTTTTGTTTGTCCACCACCGGTACAATGAACCATTCCGTGAATATTATTTCGCAATTCTTTGAAAATCAATGATATAATAGGTGAATAGGTGCGGGTGGGGGATAGCACCAGTTTGCCGGCATTTATACCCGGAATCCCGGTTTCATCCGTTAATTTCAATTTACCTGCATAGACCAACGAAGGAGGAATGGCGGGATCGTAACTTTCCGGATATTTTTGGGCAAGATAGTTGGCAAACACATCGTGTCGAGCCGAAGTAAGCCCATTGCTGCCCATGCCGCTGTTGTATTCTTTTTCATAAGTGGCTTGTCCATATGATGATAGACCCACAATGACATCGCCGGCTTGAATCGCTGCGTTGTCAATGACCTCGCAACGTTTCATACGGCAGGTAACGGTGCTGTCAACCATAATTGTTCGAACCAGATCGCCTACGTCGGCCGTTTCGCCACCCGTAGAATAAATATGTACACCCAGTGACGATAGTTCTTCGCACAATTCGTTTGTGCCATTTATGATAGCCGATATCACTTCGCCGGGAATGAGATTTTTGTTTCTCCCGATAGTGGATGACAGTAAAATATTATCGACAGCACCAACGCATAGTAAGTCGTCGATATTCATAATTAGGGCATCTTGGGCTATTCCTTTCCATACGGAAAGATCGCCGGTTTCGCGCCAATAAACGTAAGCGAGCGATGATTTTGTTCCGGCACCGTCTGCATGCATGATATTGCAATAAGCCGGATCTCCACCTAAAATATCGGGAATTATTTTGCAAAAAGCTTTTGGATAAATTCCTTTGTCCAAATTTTTAATCGCATTATGTACATCTTCTTTTGAAGCAGAAACGCCGCGTAAATCATAACGTTGTTCGTTCATGTGGAGAGTTTTTTTATTCGTATATTCAGTATGAAATATTCAGCTACAAAGATACTATTTTTAAATTATCCTGGGACGATTTCATTCACAATGCTTGTGATTTCAAATTATGTTGCTTTCATCTGCTCAATGTTGCTTTATCTATGTGGTGTAAGTTTTAGAGACTTGCGGGTTTTAAGGAAAATACGAATTCTATAGTATAATAATTATAATTCCCATTATGTTTAATCGTATTACAGAGATGTTCAGCAAAAACGACCAACAGATAAAAACAACTCGGCTTTCTACCCTTTTCACAAAACAAACTTTTTGGATAGACATAACGGAAACCATAAAGCCGCGAACAAAGAAGGCAAAAAATAAAAAAGCGACACCCTTTCTTTTTGATGTCGCTTTAATGATTTTGTTAAGCAAATTAATTGTTGCTTTATTGTTTGATATTCAATTCAGCTTCTACTGCTTGCAGTTCTTTTGATTTGTCGACTCCAAGAAGGCTTAAATTGTAATATACGTTTCTTAATTTTAATAATGCAGAATTGATTTCAGATTCACCTGCGTTACGAGCTTTCAGCATTTCTGTATATTTTTCCAATAATGGCAACGCTTTCTGATAAAATTCCAACGTTTTTTTATCGTTTTCAATTTGCTGTTGTCGGTCAGTCAAAGTTGCTGTTTTCTCTTTCAAATCCTGTGCCTGGAGAATGTAATTCACAGCCAGTCCCTCCAATGCTCGTTCACAATTCGGATCTTGAGCTAATGCTTTCTTGTATTCGGCCTCAGCATCGGCATAATTTTTCCTTTCCACCAGCAAGGCTGCTTTCACACTATTCAGATCACATGCATTCTTCGGATCATTGGCTATGGCTTTATCCAAATATTCCATTGCTTTTTCGTGTTCACCTTGGCGAATGAATATATTGATCAGATTAGGAATAAAATATTTACTTCCCGGGAATTTTTCTGCACCTTCATAAAGCACTTCCATATATTTGGTACTATCTCCCACCTGCAGATATTCGCTTGCCAATAATTCGTATAGATCGCTCAATTTATAAGCACTGTTTTCAATGAAAGGTTCGTTGATGGCCCGTTGAATCAGTCTTAGCGCCCTATCGTGATCGTTGGCCTGAATGGACGTGATAATGGCATAATACTTAATGATTTGATAGGTACTGTCTAAGTTGAAAGCTCCCTTTTCTTCTTCAAACATCGGCAAGGTGGGTATATCCCAGTATATTTCGAAAAAATCGGCTGCCTTGCCGTAATCTTTTTGCTCGTTATAATAAACTCCCCCATTAATATAAAACGGATGATTGGCTTTTAAAATGGAGGCAATATCTTTTCTTACCTTGTTTCTCACCTTACCTTTTTCGTCAGGCAATTGAGCTAAGGAATCTGCTTTAAGATAAGGTTTGTAACACTCCAATAAGCCATCGTACATCACTTTTTCATTTGCCGGTTTTCCCAACATCTGATTCATTCTTTCGTTATCGAAAGCCTTGTTTCCGATATCGCCGAATAGTTTCCATGTTTCCGGATCATTGGCGGTTTCGGGATGAGTGATTGCCTGTTTAATCAATGTTCGTGCTTCTTCCAGATTATTGCTGTCGAGAGCGCGCTTAGCATCTTTCAACACTCTTTTTTGGGCAAACACGGTGCCCGCTGAAAAGACTGCTATCAAGGTAAAAAAAAGAAATTTTTTCATTTTACTTATTTTTAATCGATTAATTAATTTCTTGAAATTTCTATATCATGTATTATTCTTCCAATTCATTAATATTTTCAGTATCAGCATCATCGCTTAATTCGTTAATTACGTTATCTTCCATATCTTCCGAATTAACTTTACAAACAGAGGCAATTTCATCGTTTCGTTTATCCAAATTGATGAGGCGTACCCCTTGTGTTGCTCTTCCCATGATGCGAATATCGGAAATTTTTACGCGTATAGCAATTCCCGATTTGTTAATTATCATTAAATCATTATCATCCGTAACGCTTTTGATAGCAACCAATTTCCCGGTTTTATCTGTAACATTCAGTGTTTTAATTCCTTTTCCACCTCGTTGGGTGATTCGATAAACCGGTTCCCCATCCTCATCGTTCAAGTGTGTCCGCTTTCCGTATCCTTGTTCCGAAACAACCAATATGGTATTTTCGGAATCCGGATCCATACAAATCATCCCGATAATGCAGTCTTCGCCGTCATCGTCCAGCGTCATCCCTTTCACTCCGGCAGCCGTACGCCCCATCGGTCGTACTCCCGATTCGTGAAACCGGATGGCGCGCCCGTTTCTGTTCGCCAATATAACATCTTTGTTTCCATCGGTTAACCGCACCGATATCACCTGGTCGCCCTCATTGAGGGTGATGGCATTTACGCCATTTTGGCGTGGACGCGAGTAAGCCTCCAGCAACGTTTTTTTCACCATTCCCTGCTTGGTGCAGAAAAGGAGGTAATGCGAATTGATATACGCTTCATCATCCAATCCCGGCACACGAACGAAAGCTGTCACGGCATCATCGGGGTCGATATTCAACAGATTTTGTATGGCTCTTCCTTTTGAGGTTCGGGTACCTTCGGGAATTTCGTAAACCCGCAACCAATAACATTTCCCCTTTTGTGTAAAGAAAAGCATGTAGTTGTGGTTGGTAGCCGGATAAATAAATTCCACAAAATCTTCGTCTCGGGTCTCGGAGCCTTTAGACCCCACCCCACCCCTGTTTTGCGTGCGAAATTCCGATAAAGGCGTACGTTTGATATACCCCATGTGCGAAATGGTGATAATCATTTCGTCGTCGGCATAAAAGTCTTCGGGATTCAATTCTTCCGACGAATAAATAATTTCTGAGCGGCGCGCGTCGCCATATTTTTCTTTAATCTCGATCAGTTCGTCTTTGATGACTTTCATGCAGAGGTCATCGTTGCTCAGAATTTCTTTTAAGTATTCGATTTGTTTTTTAACCTCTTCATATTCGGCATGGAGCTTATCCTGTTCCAGTCCTGTCAACTGGCGCAAGCGCATTTCCACTATGGCACGTGCCTGAATATCCGATAGTTGAAAGCGATCGACCAGTCGTTGTATAGCCTCTTGCGGATTGCTTGAGCTTCGAATTATGGCAATTACCTCGTCAATATTGTCAGAGGCAATAATCAAGCCTTCCAGAATATGCGCCCTTTCTTCCGCTTTTTTAAGGTCGAATTTTGTTCTTCTGATCACCACTTCATGCCGATGTTCCACAAACTGCACAATCATATCTTTCAGGTTGAGCAGTTGGGGACGTCCTTTTACCAATGCAATATTGTTTACATTGAACGACGATTGCAAAGCCGTGAGTTTAAAGAGTTTATTTAATACGACATTGGCATTGGCATCGCGTTTTATATCGACTACGATGCGCATCCCTTGCCGATCGCTCTCGTCGTTGATATTCGAAATCCCTTCGATCTTTTTATCCGTAACCAAGTCGGCAATGTGCTTGATCAGTTCGGCTTTGTTCACCATATAAGGGATTTCCGTAATAATGATTTGGTCGTGGGTTTTCCCGGTTTCAATTTCGGCTTTTCCGCGGATAACGATTCGTCCTCTTCCCGTTTCAAAAGCCTCTTCTACTCCCTGATACCCATAGATGTATCCTCCCGTAGGAAAATCGGGTGCCTTGATATATTGCATCAGACCTTTGACATCGATATCGCGGTTGTCGATATAAGCCACGATGCCGTCGATGCATTCCGTCAAATTATGGGGAGCAATATTGGTGGCCATTCCTACCGCAATCCCTGCCGAGCCGTTGATCAGCAGGTTGGGTATTCGTGTGGGAAGTACGGTGGGTTCATTAAGTGTATCATCAAAATTCAGTTGAAAGTCCACAGTGTCTTTATCGATATCGCGCAGCATTTCTTCGGCAAGTTTGTTGAGTCGTGCCTCGGTGTATCGCATGGCTGCCGGACTATCCCCGTCGATGCTTCCCATGTTACCTTGCCCGTCGACCAACGGATAACGCATGCTCCAGTCTTGAGCCAGACGCACCATGGCATTATAAACCGATGAATCGCCATGGGGATGGTATTTACCCAATACTTCACCTACAATTCTGGCCGATTTTTTATGGGGTTTATCCGATGTATTGCCCAATTCGTACATGCCGAAAAGGATACGTCTGTGAACCGGTTTAAAACCATCTCTTACATCGGGTAGTGCTCTGGAAACAATGACAGACATCGAGTAATCGATGTATGCCGATTTCATCTCATCTTCAATGTTAATCTGAATGACTCTTTCTTCCTGATCAATCATATTGTTTGTTTTACAATTTCTTTCTTTTGATATGATGTATTTACTTTATTTACAGACATCTATCAAATCCTGTCAGTGGTGTTTAAATATTTTACTAAGATACTGCTTTCTATCGAATTTAACAAATAAACCATCATAAAAATGTGCCTTGCAGCGTCAACACCTTCCTCGCACCAAGGCCGTACCATCCTCGCTCCATGCTTGCATCAGCCTTGCATCATCCTCGCGCACCGCTCACTCAGCGTGCGCCTCTGTATCCCGCTCTACATGCGGGATACATGTAGGTTTGTCTTACCCTCTGCACACGATATTTGATATGCTTGTCCCTGCCTTAGAGCGAACAAACAGCGAAGGAGGAGCGAAGGAAGAGCGAAAAAGAAGCGAACATGAACCGGGAATGGGTTGAATAGATGCCGAGGAAACATTAAAAAACCCGAAAGAGGGCGAAGATTTCTTCCGGGTTGTTTAACGTGTAAATTATTTCAACTTATGCATTTTGTCCGTGGCAATGTTTGTATTTTTTGCCGCTTCCGCATGGACACGGATCGTTGCGTCCGATCTTTTTTTCCACGCGTACAGGTTCCATTTTTCGTTCCTGTTGTTTGGGTGCTTCTTCACCGTCTCCGCCTTTATGGAGTATTCCGCCCATTTCATCTTTTCGCGTACGGTATTTACTGTAATCGGTTTTTTGTTCGGGAGCTGCACGTCTCACATTGTCGGGAGCCTGAATGGGTATTTGTCCGCGCATCAGAATAGATACGGCTTCGGTATCGATTTCTTCAACCATTTTTTTGAAAAGATCGAAGGACTCCAATTTATAAATCAACAACGGGTCTTTTTGTTCATACGTAACGTTTTGAACCGATTGGCGCAAGTCGTCCATTTCGCGCAGATGTTCTTTCCAATGTTCGTCGATCGTATGCAGCAAGATGGCTTTTTCAAACGCTTTTACCAACGCTTTCGAGCCTGTTTCGTAGGCTTCTTTCAAGTTGGTGGCAATGTTATAGACCTTCTTTCCGTCGGTGATGGGGATAAGAATGTTTTCGTACATTGCACCCTGACTTTCATAGACTTGTTTGATTACAGGTTGGGCAATCTCGGCCATTTTATCGGTTTTCCGCTTGAAACTACTTACCGCTTTTTCGAAAATCTTTTCTGCTTGTTGTGCCGGCTTCAACGCTTTCATCTCCTCTTGGGTGAACGGAATTTCGATAGCCATAATGCGATACAATTCCATTTTCATGCTTTCGTAATCGTCCTCGTTTTCTTCCACAATCCGATTAACGGTATTTTGTATCATACTAATGACATCCATCTCGATACGTTCACCAATCAGGGCGTGTCTTCTGCGTTTGTAAATGACTTCACGTTGGGCATTCATCACATCGTCGTATTCGAGCAACCGTTTACGGATACCGAAGTTGTTTTCCTCCACCTTTTTTTGTGCCCGTTCGACCGATTTGCTCAACATGTCGTGTTCCAGCACGTCACCTTCTTTAAATCCCATACGATCCATCAGTCCGGCAATTCTTTCGGTGGCAAACAGACGCATCAGATCGTCTTCCAACGACACGAAAAATACCGACGATCCCGGATCACCCTGACGTCCGGCACGTCCGCGCAACTGGCGATCGACACGGCGAGATTCGTGGCGCTCGGTACCGATAATTGCCAACCCCCCTGCTTCGCGAACTTCCGGTGAGAGTTTTATATCCGTACCACGTCCGGCCATGTTGGTTGCAATGGTAACCACCCCTTTCTGCCCCGCATTGGCCACAATTTCGGCTTCACGCTGATGCAGCTTGGCATTCAGTACATTGTGTTTGATTTTGCGAAGGGTAAGCATTCTGCTCAACAACTCCGATATCTCAACCGATGTTGTACCCACCAAAACGGGCCTTCCCTGATTGATCATTTCTTCGATTTCTTCGATAACAGCCGTATATTTTTCGCGTTTCGTTTTATAAATCCGATCGTTCATGTCGTTACGGATAACCGGTTTGTTCGTGGGAATCACAACCACATCCAGTTTATAGATATCCCAAAATTCGCCGGCTTCCGTTTCTGCCGTACCGGTCATACCTGCCAATTTGTGATACATTCGAAAGTAATTTTGCAGCGTAATGGTTGCATACGTCTGCGTAGCAGCTTCCACTTTTACCCGTTCTTTGGCTTCGATAGCCTGATGCAAACCGTCGGAATAACGGCGGCCTTCCATAATACGCCCAGTCTGCTCGTCCACAATTTTTACCTTATTGTCGATCACCACATATTCGTCGTCTCTATCAAACAGGGTATACGCTTTCAGCAACTGATTTATGGTATGAACGCGTTCCGATTTTATGGCATAATTTTGGAGCAGTTCGTCTTTTTTTGCCGCTTTTTCTTCTTCGGTGAGGTTTTCGTTCTCCAGTTCGGCCAATTGAGAGGCGATATCCGGCAAAACAAAAAACAAGGGATCGTCCGATTTTCCGGTAAGCAAATCAATCCCCTTTTCCGTAAGTTCTACGGTATTGTTTTTTTCGTCGATGACAAAATACAGCGGATCGGTCACAATGTGCATATTGCGCATCTGATCCTGCATATAAAATTCTTCGGTTTTAAGCATGGCCGCTTTTACGCCGGGTTCGCTCAAAAACTTAATCAGAGGCTTATATTTAGGCATGCCTTTGAAGGACCGATACAACAGCAACGTGCCTTCTTCTTGTTCTTTTTTGTCCTCCGAAGCCATTTTTGCTTTCGCTTCGGTGAGCAGTCGCGTTGTCAGATCGCGTTGCGCTTTTACCAACAATTCCACCCGCGGACGAAAAGTTTCGAAAAGCTGGTCGTCGCCTTTGGGTACAGGTCCCGATATAATCAGTGGTGTACGTGCATCATCGATCAATACCGAATCGACCTCGTCCACAATGGCATAATTGAGTTTGCGTTGCACGAGGTCTTTGGGCGAAAGCGCCATGTTGTCGCGCAGGTAGTCGAAACCGAATTCGTTGTTTGTTCCAAAGGTAATATCGGCCTCGTATGCCCTGCGTCGTGCTTCGGAATTGGGTTCGTGTTTATCGATGCAATCCACCGACAAACCGTGGAACATATACAGCGGTCCCATCCATTCCGCATCACGTTTCGACAAGTAATCGTTAACGGTAACAACATGCACGCCGTTGTGGGTAAGCGCATTCAAAAAAACGGGAAGGGTGGCTACCAACGTTTTTCCTTCTCCTGTAGCCATCTCGGCAATCTTTCCCTTGTGCAGAACAACGCCGCCAAACAGCTGTACATCGTAATGCACCATATCCCACGTAATTTCGTTGCCACCCGCCATCCAGTGATTTTGGTAAATGGCTTTATCGCCTTCAATACGCACAAAGTCGTGTGTAGTAGCCAATTCGCGGTCGAAATCGGTAGCGGTCACCACCAGCTCTTCGTTTTCTTTGAAACGGCGGGCGGTATCTTTCATTATTGCAAAAGCTTCGGGAAGAATTTCGTCTAATATTTTTTCGTATTTCTCGACAATTTCGTCTTCTATCTTATCGATTTGTTGCCAAATTTTTTCCCGTTCTTCCAGGTCCACATTTTCGATGTTCGATTTTAACTCTTCAATGCGGGCTTTTTCTTCGATGACATAATCCTGAACTCTTTTTTCGAGTTCTCTGGTTTTGGCACGAAGCTCGTCATTCGACAGTTTGCCCATTTCGGGATAAACTGCTTTTATTTTTTCTACAACGGGATTGATTTCTCTCAAATCGCGTTGAGCTTTGTTGCCAAATATTTTTGATATTAATTCGTTGAATCCCATAAATTGTATAGATGTAAACTATTGATAGTATATTATTTATAAATGATATTTAAAGAAACGATAAAGAAATGGTCTTGGGAATCGTGTTTTTAAAACAATTCTTTCAACACGCCTTCTTGTGCGGCATTGGGAGCGCGAATGCGCAACCGATGCGCAACCGTGGGAGCAATTTCGGTAGCTTCAATGGTTCGGTATATTTTTTGTGGTTTGATGTGGTTTCCGAAAAAGACAACCGGTGCCGATACAGCGTTGTTTCTGACCTTTTGGTTGTTATTCGACGATTGGTCGTCGGTTACGATCTGCCAGCCGGGTTGAAGTTCCACAAACAAATCGCCCGATATCCCTTTGTGGTAACCGTTCCGATAAAAATGGACCGTTTGGTTGTAAGCTCCGTGAAGCATTTGATGCGATGTTATCACGTCTTGCACACCGGCAAACTGCACCATAAATTCGGCCGCACGTCTTTGAAAATCGATGACATCGATTTTTTTGTCATCCAGCTGTTTACGGTCGAAAAACAATTGGCCGTCATAATATTTTTTTATCCATTGTACATTTCCATAGATAGCCATCAGATACATATTGAGCAATGCCCGGGTGCGTTCGGGATAAAAATTGCCACCTGCAAGCGTCAAATCCGGCGGATAGATTTCCTCTTCGTTGTAATAACCGGTAGGAACCACAAAAATCAGCGTATTATCCAATCCTACTGTTTTTTCTACGGTTTCCAACAGTTGGGCAATTTCCCGATCGAGGCGATAATAAGTATCTTGTATTTCAAGAGAATAGTTTTTATCCACGGCATTTTCGTAATTTCCGGCATAAAACGTCAATGCCAAAAAATCGGGATACGTATGTTTGCCGATGGTTCCGGCATTCAATATTTTTTCGGCCATCTGCCGCACTTCGGTATTAACCAAAGGCGATTGCTTAAACAGTTTGAACTGATTTGTTTTATCTTTTCCGAAATAATGCTGGAAATTATAAATGTTTTGTGTATACGGGAAAGCCTTGTAATTGGCGATATCGATAGCCGGTCGCCACATCAACGTGCCAATGGTGAGGCTGAGCGACTGGCTGCTTCTATTGTGCTGATCTACGATATATTGTTTGGTTTTATAGAAAGACGAACTTGCCCATTTGCCGTTGTAATCGTCAATCCAGTACACGCCGCTTGCCGCATGTCCCCCACTTGCCAGTGCGGCCGATGCATCCGGCGCAAAAGCAACGATATCGGATTTCCCGCCCGACGCAATTTGCAATTCATCCGTTAAGGTAGGTACTTTTATTGCTGTCGGCGATAAGGGGTCGGTAGTGGAAACCCCGCTATACTTGCTGTCGAAAAAAGAAGAGATTTCCCGGTCGGCATCCTTTGCATATTTTTTTTCGCCCACAATGCCGTGATAAAACGGATAGGTACCCGTATAAACGGTTGTGATGGCGGAGGCTGCATCGGGATGAGGGAAATCGTACTTGATGTCGCTGTAAACCAACCCCTCGTTCAGTAAACGTTTAAATCCGTCTTCTCCGAAAGTTTGCTTAAACAGCTGAAGATAATCTCCGCGCAATTGATCGATGGTAATGCCGATTACCAATTTGGGTGGTTCTTCCGAAACTTGTTGCGCAGATAACGATGCTATTGAAAAAATAGCGATAAGTGAAGAAACTATCCGAATCATTCTATATGTACTATCAAATCTTACGATTAAAATCATTATGCAAAAACCATGCTGAAAATTATTCTCCCCATCCGGCTTTCATATACTTGAACGATGCATACCGATTATTTTTCGAGCGTCTTTTTATCGATACCCACACGTTTGTTCCCGATCTTAACCACAAACTCATTGAAAACGGGATGGTTGCCAACGGCAACTGCTGGGGTATCAGCCACCACAGCATAAGGAACGCCGTTAGGACTACAAAGTTAATAAAATGATAAATATAAACCATTTTTTTTGCCGGTCTAACCCAAAATAAAATGGCAAAAATGAAAGCAAAAATATTTAACCATACAAAATTCCAATTCGGATTGGTGGCCGGATGTTCCGAAAAAAACAGCAGAAAGAAAATAACAGCCCCTCCTATTCCGGCAATTCCAAAGAGAAGGGTATCGTAAATTGTCGAGAATTTGGGATTACTGAGTTTTACGAGCTGAACAATCGAAATAAGTAAGGTAACAAAAAGCAACAACAGTGCTGCCGGTAAAGGAGTAAACCCGGCTTTATCGTTTTGTTGCTGCAAAACAGCTGTGTTTCCGGGTAAAACGAGTAGCGTATTTTTCACCAGCGGATAACGCAGGGTATCGTTTTTTACCACCCTTGCCTCCTTAAACGCATTCATCAAATGCATCGGCAAAAACATTTTTTCCCTTGTGTCGGCACGTCTGTCCGCCTCATTACCCACCAAGAGGTCGATACCGAATTCCAACCACGGATACGGATGCACACACTCGTGTATCAAATCCCTGAAAGTTTGTTCGTTGTTGTCTTGCGGATAAATTATTTTTCCCTGCACACATTTCTCCACCATGTCGCGCGGACGCGTAGCACAGTTGTCGTACAAATAATTATACCGATACCTTCTGTTTTCCGGTAAAGAATTTATATACAATGCCTTCCAGAGATTTTGCAACTCCTCCTGCGTGAGATTCAGCTCTTGCTCATACACGTTGACCCCTTTCTGCCGATACTCCGAAATAAAATCCTCATAGGAAGTCACCCCAAGAATATAATCGGTTTCGCCCCTTAAAAAGTGATAGATAAAATAAGGTTGGGTAGGATCAAAAAAACCGTAGTTGAATGCCGCATCCACTCCCGTTGAATCGTCGTGTACCCATAAAGCGGTATGTCCGAATAAAGCATAAACCGCACCCGGCCATGGTTCGCTGGTCATCAGACTAATTTTTGCACTGTCGCCCAATGGGATCTGGGCTTTTAACGGAATAAGGGATATTAGCAGCAAAAAAACCGCAAAAAAACTTCTTTTCATTCTCCGCTTTTACTTCATAAATTGATAAAATGAGTCTCCTTCAAAAAATCTGTTTAACGATTTGACGATTTGTAATATATTGAATATCAATATTCCTATAGATGAAATTACTGTAATCGACTTTTAAAGTGAACGCTAAAATACAAAACAAAAGTAGATAAAAAAACGGAGGATACGGATTTTACTTAATAATTTTTTATTTTTGTATTCCTGTTTTCGCAATTCATAACCGATTAAAAACAACCAAAACAATGAAAAAATTATTCTATTTATTAGTAACAACAATGATGATGACCAGTGCATTTCTTTCGGCGCAGGATATTCAGCTTCCTGCTCCCGTCAAAACCGGCGGGAAACCGCTCATGCAGGCATTGAGCGAAAGAAGATCAACGCGTGAATTTAATCCGGACAAAGACCTGCCTCTTACTACCTTGTCGAACCTGCTTTGGGCGGCAAACGGTTTTAACCGACCCGACAAGCGCACAGCGCCAACGGCAAACAACCGCCAGGAATTGGAGTTGTATATCTCCGTCAAAGAGGGTTTGTATTATTACGATGCCCAAAACCATAAGCTGAAGCTTGTAAGAAAAGGCGATTACCGAAAAAATACAGGCATGCAGGACTATGTGGGCGATGCATCGTTAAATGTAATCTTTGTGAGCGATTTATCCAAAGCTTCAAGCAGGAACTATGCGCATACCGATTGTGGTTTTGTGTCGCAAAACATCTATCTTTTCTGTGCCTCCGAAGGGTTGAATACGGTTGTCCGCGGTTCGTTCAACAAAGATGAATTGGGTAAACTGCTGAATCTTCCTCCCAATCAGGAAGTATTGTTGACGCAATCGGTAGGATACCCCAAGTAAAATAAAAAAAGCGACGATGCAAAAACCGTCGCTTTTTATCTTTTCTGCCTGAAGCAGTAGTTATTTCTTCTTGTTTCGATTTCCGTAACGGCTCATGAATTTATCGACACGACCTGCCGTATCTACCAGCTTCTGTTTACCGGTATAAAACGGATGCGATGCACTGGTAATTTCGAGTTTCACCAACGGATAAGTAACGCCGTCAATTTCAATAGTTTCTTTTGCATTGATCGTAGAGCGACAAATGAACATCTCGTCGTTCGACATATCCTTAAAAACTACAGGGCGATAATTTTGCGGATGAATATCTTTCTTCATTATAATTTTAGTTTTGATGTTTCGGATTGCAAAGATAAAATATTCCAATCGAATAAAAAAATAAATGGGATCTATTTTTCTTTTTGAAAAAAGTTCTATGTTATTTTGCATTATAATAAATGGGAAGGGAAACAACAATGAAGATTGAAATTATTACCATTGGCGATGAATTGCTCATCGGACAAATTGTAGATACCAATTCGGCATGGATGGCGCGTGAGCTTACCGCGCACGGATTTGAAGTCGTTGCCATTACCACGGTGGGCGACAATGCTCAAATGATAGAACGCGCCCTGGATATTGCTTTTGGCAGAGCCGATGTGTTGCTGCTTACAGGGGGGATAGGGCCGACCAAGGACGATATTACCAAAAACACCCTTTGCCGCTATTTTCATACCCGACTTGTATTCGACGAAAGTGTGCTGGAAACTATCCGCACCGTTTTTTCGCAGAAAAATCTCGAGATAAATGAACTCACCCGAAGTCAGGCATTTGTTCCCGAAGGATGTACCGTTATTCCGAATACGGCAGGCACCGCCCCTATCCTATGGTTTGAGCGCAACCGGCAAATTCTTGTTTCCATGCCGGGCGTACCCATCGAAATGAAAACGGCCATGACTAATGAAATCATTCCCCGATTGCACCGGCATTTTCCTACAGAAACCTATCTTAAACGCTCTTTTTTGGTTTCCGATATTTCGGAATCAGCCTTGGCCATTAAACTGAGCGATTTCGAAAAAGAGCTTCCCGAAGGCTTGTCGCTTGCCTATCTGCCGTCGTTCGGGATGGTGCGGCTAAGATTGTGGGCACGTGGGAATGAACACGAAGAGGAAATGCATGCACAAGCCGAGAAACTGATCCGCCTGTTAGGCGATTTGTTGGTTGCCGAAGGCGATGCTTCACTCGAAGAGTTGTTGGGGAATGCTTTACGCGAAAAACATCTTACTGTTTCCACGGCCGAAAGCTGCACCGGCGGTTACATTGCACACCGCATCACCACGGTTCCCGGAGCGTCGGATTATTTCATGGGAAGCGTTATTGCCTACTCCAACGAGGTAAAACGCGCTCTGCTGCATGTGGCAGCCGATGTGCTCGAGAAACACGGAGCGGTAAGTCGGCCTGTGGTTGAACAGATGGCTGCAAACGTTGCTTCGCTGTTGAAAACCGATTGTGGCATAGCCGTTTCGGGAATTGCCGGACCTTCCGGAGGAAGCGATGAAAAACCGGTGGGAACAGTATGGATTTGCACCTTTTACCAGGGCAAAAAGCATGCCCAACTCTATCATACAGGCACGCTTCGTGAAGAGAACATCTCTCGGGCTGCCAACATGGCTATGTTGCAACTATTGAAGATGCTGAAGTAAAAATCAATAGAATGATGAAGAATTTTAGAGTTTTTGACATGAATAATTTTATTCGAATAAAAAGAATAGCTATTTTTGTAAGCGAATAAAAGAGTGTATTTAGGTATAATTTTAATTAAATAAATTTTTTGCATTATGATTAAAGTAGGTATTAACGGATTCGGACGTATCGGACGTTTGGTTTTCCGTGCAGCTCAAACAAGAAACGATATTGAAGTAGTAGGTATCAACGATTTGCTCGATGTAGATTACATCGCATATATGTTGAAATATGACACCGTACACGGTCAGTTTAAGGGTACGATCGATATCAAAGACGGCAACTTGGTAGTAAACGGGAAAACGATTCGCGTTACCTCCGAAACCGATCCTGCTAACCTGAAATGGGGCGAAATCGGTGCCGATTACGTAGTAGAATCTACCGGTTTGTTCCTTACCAAGGAGAAAGCCAAAGGGCATATCACTGCAGGTGCCAAATATGTGATCATGTCGGCTCCTTCGAAAGACGATACCCGTATGTATGTATGTGGCGTTAACGAAAAAACGTACACCAAAGGCGAACAATTTGTATCCAACGCTTCATGTACCACCAACTGTCTTGCACCGATTACCAAAGTGCTTCACGACAAGTTCGGCGTACTCGAAGGGTTGATGACCACCGTTCACTCTACCACAGCTACTCAAAAAACCGTTGACGGTCCTTCAAAGAAAGATTGGAGAGGTGGTCGTGCAGCTTCGGCCAACATCATTCCTTCGTCAACAGGTGCTGCAAAAGCAGTAGGTAAAGTGATTCCCGAATTAAACGGAAAACTTACCGGCATGTCGATGCGTGTTCCTACCCTCGATGTTTCCGTGGTTGACTTAACGGTACGTTTGGCAAAAGAAACCACTTACGAAGAAATTTGCAAAGCAATGAAAGAAGCTTCGGAAGGCGAATTGAAAGGTATTCTCGGCTACACCAACGAAGATGTGGTATCGAGCGACTTCATTGGCGATCCCCGCACTTCCATCTTCGACGAAAAAGCAGGTATTCAACTGAGCCCGACATTCGTGAAAGTGATCAGCTGGTACGACAACGAATGGGGATATTCCAACAAAGTGCTCGACCTGATTGCCCACATGGCAAAAGTAAATGGTGATAATTAATCGAATTTTCTCGATATGCATAAAAAAGCGCCTCATTGCAGGGCGCTTTTTTTGTGCAGCATCGTTTCATAATCATTTTTACCGCCGCATTCCTCACCCCCGCCGGCCTGTGCTTCCGCCTTCTTTTGTGACCCTGCCGGCGGTTATTGAAATTAAACGAACCGACTCGCTATTTTCTTCTTCCTTATCATCGGTACTATATCCCACAATACAAAAAATCACCAGCATACCAAGCGACAACATAATGTGTTGACGAAATGGCCGATTTTGTCGATGAATTGCAATTTCTGCCAATATTATTCCTTATTGCTTCGGTATGATTTTATTGCATTTCGGTGCCGAAAAATAGCACTTGGATATGATTTCCGAATCGAAGGGCTTTATGATGCCTACCTTTGCACCAACAAAACAGGAAATAAAAATGTTTCTGATTTACTAACGATTAAATTGTAAAACAATGAAAATGAAAAAGATTTATTTAGCATGTTTATCGCTTTTAATGACAGCCGGTTTAGTAAAAGTTAATGCGCAATCGCCCATTAGTTATGGAGTTAAGGCCGAGCTTAATATGTCAAACTTCTTTCTGTCCGATCTGGACAATTATAGCAGCAGAATGAAAGCGGGTCCCAATCTGGGCGGTTTTATGAAGATTGATCTGCATGAAAATTTTGCCATTCAACCCGAATTGTCGTTTTTTTACAGAACTTCCAAAATAAAGAAAGAAGGCGCTAAAAATGACAATTTCGAACAGTGGGGAATGCAGATTCCTATATATGCAATAGGACAAACCAATCTGGGTAACGGTCGCTTCTATGGAGGAGTTGGTCCTTTTGTAGGCCTTGGATTCGATGCGAAGAGAAAGATTAAGGATGCCGATAATATCGATCTTTACAAAAAAGTGAATGGCGATAAAGAAATGAACCGTTGGGATTTTGGATTCGGTGCATTGTTGGGTTACGAGTTGAACAACAAATTTCAGATCAATGCCGCATATCAGGTGGGAGTCATCAATCAGCTTGACAGGCTCAAAGATGATGCAAAATTGCGTAGCCAGGTTGTTAGCTTAGGCTTAGGTTATCGATTCTAAATAGGTTTACCGAACAGATGATGGGGATGATAAGGATGGTTATTTTGGGATAAAATCATGTTCGGTAAATTGACTCGACAAACTGCTCATCGTCGGTATGAACAGTTTGTTGAGTTTTTTTCTCAAATTGGCAGTCACTGCCATTTGTTATGTATGCTGCAAGTGGCACTTTTTTTATACATTTGCTGCAAAGCAACCGGCAACGGCGGTAATAGAGTTTTTTCCCTCAAAAAAGTGAACATATGAAATTGCGTAAAGAACAGTCTTTTTTTCTGGGTTACGATAAGAAAACAGCCCTTACAGCTGCTATTATTTTAAGTTTTGTATTAGCCTTCATCCTACTCTCATCGTCTATTTACGCCATATCAATCGACAGCAGAATGCATATGCGTATTTCCGATCTGATATCCATAAAATCGGTAATATCGCTCCTATTAAACACACTGCTCTTTTACTTTTTGTTTCGGTTTCAGTTTTGGGCCATTACACGGTATACCAACAGCCGTCACCGGTATAAGATGTGGATACTGCTGGTGGTGTTGTTTCTTATTACGGCCTTCTTCAGTCCGGTGCTCTCTAAAATGCAATGGTGGTGGTATCGGGGCAAAGTGTCCGGAAAGATATATTCCACGCTTCATTATGTGAAAGATGTGACGATACTCATTATTTCGTTTCTCTTTACCGCTCTGATATATCTGATCAATCAGAATCAAAAAAATATGACAGAGAATCAGAATTTGGTTATTGAGAATCTTCGTAACCGGTACAATGCACTGAAAAATCAGACCGATCCCCATTTCCTTTTCAACTCCCTTAATACCCTCAACGGATTAATCGGGTATGACGATGAACGAGCCCACGAATATGTTGAGCAACTGTCGGCCGTTTTTCGTTACACAATGCAAGACCGCGCGGCAACAAAAGTTGCGGATGAACTGCAATTTATCGATTCCTATATTTATCTCATGAAGATCAGGTACAACGATGGGTTGTCGGTTCAATGCACCATCAACGACGATCACAAAGATTGCTTCATTGTGCCGTTTGGTTTGCAGCTGCTGATCGAAAATGCAGTGAAACATAATGTGATCAGCCGAAAGAATCCGCTCAGGATTGTTATCCAAAGTACACCCCGTGAAACAATACGGGTAGAAAACAATCTGCAGATTAAGCAGAGCGAACAGGATAGCCGCGGACTCGGGCTCACTAACCTAAACGAGCGTTACAGACTGATGTTTGGGAAAGAGATTCTTGTGGAGGCCGACGATCGGCATTTTGCTGTGGAAATACCGCTCATCAAAAGCATTGAAATCAGTAAAGATAAACAGGTTTTTTAATGTTGATATAAAAAGGATACAAGATGAAAGCTGTTATTGTGGAAGACGAATATGTGGCTGCCCGAAGTCTTGAGCGATTGATTGGACAGTTGGACGATACTATTTCGATTGTTGCCGTATTGCAGAGCGTTGAAGAGAGTGTTGAATGGTTTTCTGCCAATCCTTCCCCCGATTTGGTGTTTATGGACATTCACCTTGCCGATGGCGACTCGTTTGCCATTTTTGATAAAACAGAGGTTCATTGTCCGATAATTTTCACCACGGCTTACGATGAGTATGCACTAAAAGCTTTTGAGGTAAACAGCATCGATTATCTGCTTAAGCCCATCAACAGAAAGAGCCTGAGCAAGGCATTAGACAAGTTGAAAGTT
>ENA-UOYA01001777-UOYA01001777.1-activated-sludge-metagenome-genome-assembly--contig:-NODE-1777-length-21998-cov-4.923939_pt1 | contig 21998 bp, 26 predicted proteins | sample MGYA00238163_ERZ764804 | MGnify/ENA primary metagenome ERZ764804 (study PRJEB28919, sample SAMN05720223) | activated sludge metagenome | isolation source: Anaerobic digester | place: Hong Kong... | reverse complement strand
ACTTGCCTACAAAGCCACCAACAAAGAAGGAAAAATCGTCTCTGGCACCGTAGAAGCGGCGGACCGCGATGAGCTCATAACTTCTCTAAAGCGACAAAATCTGCGGCCACTCACCATTGTTAAAACCAACAAAAAGCCGGGAGAAAAAAGAAGCCTATTTGGCCCCAGTAAAAAGGTAAAGTTGCAAGATTTAGTGGTCTTTACGCGCCAATTATCTACCATGATTAGCGCCGGCGTGCCAATTGTGCGCAGCCTCTCTGCCCTGGCGGCAGATAGTGAAAGCCCGGCCATGCGCACCGCACTGATGCAGGTCACCAAAGACGTGGAAGGCGGTCACACCTTGGCGGAATCGTTAGCTAAGTATCCCAATATTTTTAGCGATGTCTACGTTAACATGGTCAAGGCCGGAGAAGCCGGCGGTATTTTGGACGACATCCTAAAACGTCTGGCCCTGCAAGTAGAGCTGGACGCTTCCATAAAGAAAAAGATTAAAAGCGCCAGCATGTACCCAATTGTTATCTTGTGCGTGACAGTGCTGGCTTTCTTTGGAATCATGCTGTTTATTGTGCCCAAACTGGCAGAAATTCTGACCGGCTTGGGCGGCCCCGGCGCCAAGCTGCCTATTTACACAGAAATCCTACTTAAGAGTAGTCACTACTGCATTATCCCCAGCATCGTGCAGCACATCCCGCTCATAAATATGATTCCTGGCATTAATAAAATGCCCAACCTGGTGCTGGGCATGATACTTATGGGCATAGGCCTGTTTTACCTAAAAAGGTACATCGACACTCCAGCGGGTAAGTACAAATTCCACTACGTCCTGCTGCACGCGCCTATTTTTAAAACAGTGGTGCTTAAGATTGCCGTAGCCCGATTTGCCCGCACCTTTGCCAGCCTAATGGGCAGCGGCGTCAGCGTGCTGGACGCCCTGAGTGTTACTGGCGGCGCTATCGGCAACAAGGTCATAGAAGCAGAACTAAAAGCGGCAGCTCAAGAGGTTAAGGCCGGCAAGCCGCTCAGCCAGCCCATTAGCCAAAGCAAGTACTTCCCGCCTATTGTGGCCCAGATGCTTCTGGTGGGTGAAGAAACCGGCCAAATTGACACCGTGCTGGTTAAAATTGCCGATTTCTACGAAGAAGAGGTCTCTGTCCTGATTGACGGTTTGGCGGCGCTGATTGAGCCGCTGATGATTGTCGTGTTGGGCGCCGCCGTGGGCTTGATTGCTGCTTCGGTCATGGGGCCAATCGCCAATATGTCCAAGGCCGCCAGCAGTACCGAGTAAAAACTAGGCTTGACTGCTTCGCGCTTATGGTTATAATCAGAGGCAGATAGTCTCGGTTCATGCCGGTGACAATCGATATTAAAAAATTATTAAAAAAGGAGGGTGGGTCCTCATGAACCTACTTAATAAGAAACGCGATCAAGGCGGTTTCACCATTGTGGAACTTTTGATTGTTATTGTGGTCATTGCCATCTTGGCCCTATTGGTTGTTACAACCTATGGTGGCGCAAAAGCTAAATCTCGCGACGCCAAGCGCGTCAGCGACCTTCAGGGTATTCAGACCCAGCTAGAGGCATTTTTTGCCAGCAACGACTACTACCCAGCCGCAGCCGACCTAAACAGCGCTACCTGGCTATCTAGCAACATGAAGAGCCTAGACGCCAACCTGCTGTCTGACCCTTCTGACACCGCTAACAAGACCGTCTCTACCAGTACGGCTACCGCAACTGGCAAGAAATATGGCTATGTAGCAACTCACTCTGACGGCACCACCGCCTGCACCACCGGTGACACGCAGTGTTCTCAGTACGTCTTGAGCGCCTACCTAGAAGTACCAAAGAGTGTTACTTCTAAGAACAGCTTGGGCAGCTAGTCCGGGTACGTTCTCTACAAAAAGCCCCGCTCCGGCGGGGTTTTTTGGTGCGCCTGAGGCCTTATGGCCGAGTTAGGACTTCGCGCCAGGCTAGAATGGACGACCCGCCGGTTACGGGGAAGCCGGGTGGCGGGGTTGATAACAGATCGTAATCGTAGGTGGTGGTGTTGCGCATGATGCCCGATATGTACCCGTTGGTGGTGTCGTAGCCAGCGTCGCCGCACTGCATGTTGGTCTGCCAGGTCCACGTCCAGGTCTGACGGCTGGCCACGGCGCCGTAGAAGTTAAATGTTTGGCCGGCGCCGGTCCAGCCGCGGGTGCAGCGACTGGTATTGGCGCGGTAGGTGCCACGGTAGTAGACAGATCCGGTTTGCGCCAGTAGTGCCCCGTTTACTTCAAAGGCAAAGTTGCCGCTGGCCGGTGGTGCATACGGCGCAATATCGATATCACCTTCGCTGACTAAACCAATTACGTTGGTGCCGTTTTTGGCGGCATAGGTCAGGCTACCGACAATGCTAATGTTGGGTACGGCCGTGTCGGCTAGCCGCCCCGCGCCAATGCTAACGCGGCCGTTAAAGGCGCCGTTGCTCCGGACCCAGACGTTATCTTCGGCAAAAATGACGCCGCCCGGTGGCAATGGCACGTTGGTAGCCAGGCTGGTCAGGCTCAGGGCGCTGGTGTAGGGCGTGAGCAAATCGTTTTCCCCGTTTACGGTGGAGACGTTGTACGTTTTATTGGAGTTGAGCTCTATTAAATAACCGCGCGAGACGCTGTAGGTAGTGCTGCGGCGCGGCAGGTAGGCGGCCGTCCGAGTGGTTGGCACCTGGAGCAGGCAGTGGATTGAGTGGCTAGGGCGGCGGTGGAAGGGTCATCGGCAAAGGCCGTTTTCTTCATGCTACAGAGGCTACCGGAAACGCGGTTAAAATCGATTGAAGCCACCGGATAATCCCACGCCGCCTTGCTGCGCGTAGCACAATTAACAGGGGTGGTAATGGTTAAGCCGCACCAGACGCCGGGGTGACTCGCGCCGTCGCCGCCGAGCTGGCCAGAGGGTACATAGGTGGTATTGGCGGCGCTGACATGATCGGAATTGGCGCCGTCCATGCGCACACCTTGGTTGCTGTGGACCGGCCCGTTGGCAGTTTCCGTGTTGCCAAACCAGAGTGCCGTATCAGATAGCACGGCGTAGCTCGCAAAACTGGTGGCGCCAATTTGCGCCTCTACCGTCCGGGTCAGCGTGCTGTTAACCGGCTTGCCGATGGAGCGCACCGTCACAATCGTGGAGCCATTACTAGGCGGCAAAATATACAGCGTAAAACTACCGTCTTTTTGGGCATTGCTATTGATGTAATCGTGCGTGTAGGGACCATAGCCGTAGGTGCCCAGTGTACCCGTGCCGGTGCCGTCCTTAAAATCGGCCACGTTATGGTTGAGGTGCCAGAGATAGTAGTTAATGCCAGCTTCTGCAATGTTAAAGGCGGTCTGACTTTGTCGATTATTCTTGACCACAAAAATGTTACCGTAGACCACCGTTAAGGTGGCCGCGGCCAAGAGGCCAAAGACGATAATGGCGCCAATCAAGGCGGGCATGAGGAAGCCGGTTTGATTTAGTTTGCGGCTCATAGATTAGTCTTCTTATTTCTTAAATTAACCTGCAAACTCAGCGATTGGGTGGTGCTACGCGTATCTTTGGCGGCCAAGTTTATTTTGACCATTTTTATGGCATTTAGGTCGCTAATGGGCTGTGTTAAGGTGTTGCCGGACGCATCCAGATAGTTAAACAAGCTTGTCGTGCTGGAGTAATAGTACTGCGGAATAATGGTGTAGGTCCTGGTCTGGCCGGCTAAGGGCGAGCCTTGCGGCGGGTTGGCAGACATAGGCGTTACGTCAACTTTTAATACCGTTTTGGTGGCATCCAGGTAATAGCGCGTCTGAGACACATAGGTATCAGAGGGATAAAAGTAGCTGTAGAGCTGCATGTCGTAGGCGCCAGCCGATGTGATACTGGTGGCGCCGCGCACCACTTTGGCGATGCGCTGCGACTGGCTGGCCATGTTGGCGTTGCGGCTGGCATCGGTCTGCAAACGAATATATTGGCCAATGCTCACGGAGGCAAACTGGAAAAAAATAGTCGCCACTAACACCGTAATAATAATCACGATTAAGAGTTCCACGATAGTAAAGCCGGCTTGTTTATTGTTCAAGGATCATCCCTCCCAACTGCGTACCACCCGGCAAATTGAGCGTACCAGCCGGCGTCTGAACACTCAGCTGCGCCACACTGCCGGCTGTAAAGCCGCTGACATCGGCCGTACAGCTCAGGCTGGTGGTAACACTGCTGGTGCAGCTGGCCGTTACAACGGTCGAGCCTTGGGTTAAGGTAACTTTGCTGGAGCAGCTGCTGGCGGTGGTGCTGCACGGCAAATTGGCACCCTTCACCGTAAACGGGAACGAGCTGCTGTTACCGGCCGACACGTTGGCCACCGATGGGCTGATGCTCGTAACCCGCGGGAAGTTTGAGTTCGTTGTTAGGAGGAGCTGCACTTTTTGCAGGTAGCCCACCCCGCCGCTGGTAAATGTTTGCGATGGCGGGTTGGCTGGATCGTAGGTAGGGACATTTACGGGGCTCAGCGACGTGGTGCCGCTGTACGGCACGGCCGCAGCCAGGTAGTAGGTGGTGCCGCCCACGGTGCAGCTGGCGCTGCCATCATCGCCGCAGAAGAAATAGGGGCCAGGCACCAAGCTCGTGAGCGTAGCCGTGCCAGTAGCATCACTGACTGGCCGTGTATCGGTGGTGCGAATGGTGTCGTAGTAATAGCTGGTGTCCGTGCTAGCCGTGTATCGTTTGTAGCCGCCCTTCACGTAAATTTTGGCATTGGCGATTGGCGTACCGCTGGTATCGGTAACCTGCATCAGCAAGCTGGGAGTGCCCATGGGTTTAATCACCAACGACAAGGATGATGATTGCTGGCTCAAAATAGTTAAGTTAGCAAATGTGGGCTGTAGACTGCCGGAGGGCGGCAGCGTGGCCAGGGTTGAATAGCTGGTCTTGCTGGCCGTGATTTTATAATCCGGGCTGGTATCTATGGGCAGCCCGTAGAAGATTGCCAAGCCGTTCACGTCCGTGGTATCGCTCAGTGCCACCGTGGGCGATGTTGTGCTGTTATTAACCTGTACCTGCGCGCCCTGCACCGGGCTGCCGCTGGCGTCCACCACTGTAATAAACAGCGCGCCGGTGGTGCTGGCCGTCTCTGCCACCCGGGCCGAAAATTGGGTGTTTATATCTGAAAAAACGCGGCTGCCGGTTATGTCGGTTACGGTTACTTGGGCCACTTTGTAGTCCGCCGGGTTGGTATCGATAGTCGACGGCGTGCTGGCAGAATAATTGCGGCAATACTGGGCCCGGATGGCTGGGGTTGGGTAGCTGGCGCAGCCATCGTAGGCATCGTCCACGTAACTGATGCTGGTGGTAACTTTGTACTGCGCGTTGCCAATTGTTTTGGTGCTCACTGCCGGTATGTAGTTAGCCGCCAAAATGCTGCCGCCGCTGACCGCCAGGTTGTCGTACGGCAAGGATTTAAGATATTCCATTTGGTTGGTAGCCAGCGTTAAGCCAACTGCTTGGCGCTTGGCAATAATCGTGCCCGCTACCAGGGATGAATACAGTCCCAAGAAACCCAAAGCCACTAAAGACGCCACCGCCAACGTTACGATGAGCTCGGCAAGTGAGGTGCCGGCAGAGTCTACTTTTTTCCACCACATACTGCTAGTGCTTATTATAGGCCATCCCCTGGCGTTATGCTATGATAAGCATAAAGATTATCGACGATGGGCACCGCACAAAAAACACCACTGCTTTTCACTGACAAACCACTGTTTGGCCTCGATATTGGCCGCAGTTCGCTCAAGATTGTCCAGCTATCGCACCAAGCCACCAAAATCAAAAAGGGCGATAAGCACAAAGGCGCGCGCTATCCCCTCCCCCACGTCCTCAGCTACGGCTCGACCGATTTTGACCCGGCCGCTATTGAAGACGGCGTGGTGGTGCAGCCAGAGCTGATTGCTCAGGCCGCCAAAAAATTGTTTGACAAGCGCCTGATTGGCGACGTGACCAGCCGCCGCGTGGCCATAACCATCCCCTCCTATCGCAGCTTCACTCGCTCCATCCAGCTGCCGCCCATGGACGAGCACGAAATGGAAGAAGCCGTCCGCCTAGAGGCCGAGCAGTACATCCCCGTCCCGCTCGACGATTTATACCTGGACTACACCCTGCTCTCCAGCGATAAAGACGGCGTGGAGGTATTGGCCGTAGCCGTCCCGCGCAATATTGTGGATTCTTATGTTGACTTGGCCGCTATCCTGGGCCTAGAAGCAGTTTTGATTGAAACCAGCGCCAGTTCCGTCGCTCGCCTATTTAGCCACGACGACCAGAGCGATGTGCCCACCATTATCATAGATTTTGGCTCAGTCAGCTCCGATATTAGCATCTACGATGGCGGCCTGGTAACCAGCGGCACCGTGGAAGGTGGCGGCGCCGACTTTACCAAAGCTATCCAAACGGGCCTGGGTGTAACAGGGGCCGAAGCCGGCATTATTAAGACCAAGTACGGCCTGAGCCGCAGCAAACGCCAGAAAGAAATTGAAATCGCTTTAGATCCAGTGTTGCAGAAAATTATTAAGGAAATCAAGCGCCTGGTGCGCTATCACACCGAGCGCTACGGTGCTGACAAACCTATCACCCAAGTTATTACCCTTGGCGGCGGCGCCAACATGCCCGGCCTATCAGAGTATTTTACAAGCAATCTGCGTTTAGCAGTTCGCTCCTGCGACCCCTGGCTGTACGTAGATAATCAGCGCCTGCAACCACCATCCGCCGCAGATAGAACCATGTACGCTACCGCCATCGGCCTGGCATTGGCGCCAGAAACAGAGGTCTTCAAATGATTAACCTACTTCCGCAAGAAACCAAACACGCCTACCGCTACGCGGCTGCCAACGTTAAGTTACTGCGCTGGAGCATCGCTATTTTCTTGGGGCTGATTGGCGCTGGTCTCATCGCCACTTACGGCCTCCTATCGGTGCAGCACGCTGTTAGCACGACCAATCAACAAATTATAGATACCAACATTGCCCTGAGTAACGCCAAGCAGGCCGAGACCACCAAAAAAATTGGCGACATTAGCGACAGCCTCAAATTAACCCAAAAAGTCTTGAGCCAAGAAATTCTGTTCTCTAAACTACTCAAGCAAATGGCCGTAGCGCTACCAGCTGGCGCTAAATTAACAGGTCTCAACATTGCCCAGGTTGCTGGCGGCAGCGGCCTAGACGTTACTGCAGAGGCGGCCGACACTACCGCTGCCACGCAGGTGCAAGTCAACCTTGCAGACCCCGCCAACAAAATTTTTGCCAAAGCCGATATTCAAGGTATCACCTGCAACAGTAAGAACGCGCCCGACGCCGCCTACCCCTGCACCGTCACCCTGCGCGCCCAATTTGCCAAAGATAACCCCTTCCTGTTCATTAACCAAAAGAAGGTCACGCCATGACATCTAAGCGACTTTTCTGGAGCCTGATTGCCCTTTTGATAGTCATGGTACTGGGACTGTTTGGCGGCGTTTATCTCTTGAGCGGCATGCTCAAAACCAAGTCGCAGGATCTGTCAGGCAAGCGCCAAGAACTTGCTACTTTGACGGCCCAGCAGAACGGTGTAGCTAAAGCTAAATCCCAAATTCAGCAGTACAATGACCTCTATAAAATTACCAAAGCGATTGTGCCGCAAGACAAAGACCAAGCAGAAACTGTCCGCCAAATTACCACTATTGCGGCGGCTAACGGCGTTTCGCTGAACTCTATCACCTTCCCTATGTCAGATTTAGGCACTGCCAAAGGTGCTGCCGGCGGGACCACCAATAACCTGTCCCAATTAGTTAAAGTGCCGGCCATCCCCGGGGTGTACAACCAGCAAATTACCATTAGCAACAGCTCGGATAACACCGTGAGTTTTGACCAATTGGAGTCATTCCTGCGCGGCCTTGAGAACAATCGACGCACAGCAGAAGTTGGTAGCCTGTCGATTCAGCCGCAGCGCGCCAACCCTGGACAGCTCACGTTTACCTTAGTCGTTAATAATTACATAAAGCCGGCATCATGAAAAAATCATTAAACCTTGGATCTATCAAACAACAAATGAAGGCCTTGCCGCGGCTACTTAACCGCTACAGTGTACTATTGTTTGTGCTCGTGCTCGCTGCTCTCTACGCCTATCTGGTTATGAGCATTGAAAAGGCCACCAATGTGCAGCCTCCAGCCGATGCCACTGCTGCTGCTGGCCCCCGGATTGATCAAAACTTAGTCAAGCAACTAGAGAACCTAAAAGACAACAGCGTCGGCGTGCAGGCCCTGTTTAGCGACTCCAGAACTAATCCTTTCCAGTAGGGCCTACTGGCCGGGCTGCGGCGGATACGGTGGCTGCTGCTGGCCTTTAGCGGGAGGCACGGGCGTGAACTGCACCATCGGCTCCTCCTGGCCAGGGAACGGCTGATCGCTGCTTTCTCTAATTGGCTGGTAGCTGCCCTGCGCGCGGTACAATCGCTGCTCGTGACCACTTGTCCGACCTTGCTCAAAATTCTCGCGCGCTGCCAGGATTTTTTGAGCATAGCTATCTGGGTCCGGGCAGTAGGGGAAGACAAACTTACTCCGCTCGCCGGCTGTCTCTACTTTGAGCATGCCATAGTTAAAGATATGGGGCAGAATACCATTTTTTTCTGATGTTACGTCCTCTAGGTTGCCCAGGCTTAGCTGGCTGGATTGCTTATCAAATAGGCTCAGTTGGTTGACTTGGGTTAGACTGTCATCGGTAATAATCCAGCGGTTGCCGTTGTAGACAATGGTAGCAATCCAGGCAAACAGTGAACTAAAGGTGGCCGCAACAATAACCAGCGCCAGGCCAATCCGATTAACTGACCCCTTATCAAACGTAGTCAAAACATTAGGAGCCATAAGGATGCCCACAAGCACCAAGAGCATGAGAGCGCCAAACGACGCGTAAATTGCAATCAGGCCAATAGGATGACGCTGGATTTCACAAATAATCGTCTCGTCCTGGCGCATGGTGGCCAAGGGGTTTTCTACCGGTCCTTCCAGCTGATTTTGCGGATGATCTGGGTGGAGCGTAGGGTCGGGTGTGTGTTTAGAACTAAACTGCATGCCCTGATTATACCAGCTTACCCTGCTGGTCAACGTCTATTTTCTTACCCAAATGCTGATACGCCTTAGGCGTCACCTTACGGCCCCTAGGCGTGCGCTCTAGTAAGCCGATTTGCATCAGATACGGTTCAATAAAATCTTCTATAGTCTGCCGCTCCTCCGCCGTCAGTGCAGCCAACGTTTCTACGCCCACCGGCCCGCCGCCATAACTATCAATAATCGCGTTTAGCAGATGTCGATCCGCCGGGTCCAGCCCCAGCTCATCAATTTCTAGCAGCTGCAGCGCCTGTTGGCTAATTTCTGTGTCTATGATCCCGTCGCCGTTGACATCGGCGTAATCCCGCACCCGCTTGAGCAGCCGATTAGCAATCCGCGGTGTTAAGCGCGCCCGCTCTGCCAGCTGCGCTGACGCCTTAGGCTTAATTTCTGCTTTTAATATACTGGCAGCCCGCTGAATAATCTGCTCTACCTCTGCTGGCGTATAAAACTCTAAGCGGTGCACATGACCAAAGCGGTCCCGTAATGGTCCGGCCAGTGCGCCGGCCCGTGTGGTGGCACCAATAATGGTAAACTGCGGCAAATCCAGCCGCAGACTGCGCGCACTTGGCCCCTTGCCCAGCATAATATCCAGTTTAAAATCTTCCATGGCACTATACAGTACCTCTTCTACAGACCGGTTGAGCCGATGTATTTCATCAATAAACAAGATATCACCGTCCTGCAAGTTGGTCAGCAGACTAGCCAGGTCCCCGGCCCGCTCAATGGCCGGTCCGCTGGTGATTTTAATCTGCGCCCCCATTTCATTGGCAATCACGCTGGCCATCGTCGTTTTGCCTAGGCCCGGCGGGCCATACAGCAGCACATGATCCAGCGCTTCTTGCCGCTTTTTGGCGGCCTTAATAGCCAACTGGATGTTCTTTTTGAGTCGCTCCTGACCGATGTAATTAGCAAAGTCCTGCGGCCGCAGGCTGTTTTCTAACTGCAGCTCTTCTGGTGCCTCTGGCTCTGGCGCACTGGCGTCGACTATGCGGTCTATCATAACCTTATTATAGCCTATGGCACGTGCACCGGACTCCAGCAGGTCCGCAGGTCCCGGTCTTGCGCCGCCAGCTGCTGCATATCTTTTGCATCCAGCTCAAAATCAAAAATATTTATATTTTCTTCTATGCGCGCTGCGGTCACGGACTTTGGCAGCACCACCAAACCCGTCTGTAGGCACCAGCGCAGCATGATTTGCGCGTAGGATTTTTGGTGTTTGGCCGCAATATTGGCCACAACTTGATTATCCATATCCTTGGCGTGCGCCAGCGGACTGTACGCCTCCACCACAATATTGTTTGCGGCGCAGTACTCTAGTAGCTCCGGCTGCTGCAAAAAGACGTGCAGCTCCACCTGATTAACCGCCGGCATGACGCTGGCGTATTGTTTCATTTCTTCTAGATGTTTAACCGTGTAATTACTCACGCCAATAGACTTTGCCCCGCCCGTTTTTTTGATTTCCTCTAGCGCCAGCCATGATTTCTTACGCAAAATTGGCACTGGAAAATGTAGCAGCAACAAATCCACATAGTCTGTTTGTAGTTTCTTCAGCGATTCTTGGAACGTCTTCTGAGCATTATTGTAGCCAAAATGTTCCACCGCAATTTTGGTAGTTACAAACAGGTCCTCGCGCTTCTGATTTTGCATGGCCGCGCCCAGGAACTGCTCGTTATCGTAGGCCTGCGCGCTGTCAAAGTGCGTGTAGCCGGCTTTGATTGCTGCCGTGAAAGCTGCATCAAATTCTGACTTGTCTTTGTTTTGCCACAGACCTAGGCCGATTTGCGGTATGCGATTGCCGTCGTTTAGTTTTATGGTTGGGGTAGTCATTTGCCCCCTTTGAGCGCCTGTTTAATCCGTTCTTCAGTTGGCAGTGATGGATCGATGTTTTGCAGTGCCAACGCAGCATCTGCTTCCGAGTAGCCCAGTGACAGGAGCGCCTGCGTGGCCTCATCTGCCATGTTAGCGGCCCCACGGCCAACCACATCTTCTGCAGCTGCACCGGGCATAAGGCCGACCTTGTCGCGCAGTTCCACCACCATCTGTTCTGCGGCCCGTTTGCCAACGCCCTTGGCGGTTTGCAGGCGCTTAACATCGCCGCCGGCAATGGCCGCCCGGACGTCCGCGGCCGTGCCTATGCCCAGCACCGCTAACGCCACTTTAGGCCCCACATTTTTGACGCTTAAAAGCTGCCTAAATAAACCCAGTGTGTCCTGCTGCGCAAAGCCGTAGAGGTCGTGTGCATCTTCGCGGATGTGTTCGTGCACGTATAGTTTAGCGGGCTGACCAGCGTGCAGCGAGCCGAAGTCAGCTAGCGTTACAATCAGGCCGTAACCCACGCCGCCAACGTCCAGCACCAAAACGTCACCCAATTTTTCCGATACCACGCCGCTGAGCGTCGCAATCATACCTGCTCCGGCTTAAGTTCTGGCTTAACCGTGTCCTTGGGTTTTGTCACGGGTCGCCAAAAAATAGTAATCGGCGCCAAAACAGACACCAATAGGCTCACCCAAAAAACGATGTTTGTCACCATTAGGGCCAAGCTAAACGGCCGACTGTCGTAACTGGTTTCATAAGCCTGCTCCCCGCTAGACTTAAAGGATTGCACTTCTTTATACGTAGCCGGGAAACCGCGGCGCGTAATCTTATATTCGCCAGCATCGGCCATTTTTTGCTGCACTGGGGGCGGCCCAAAGCCAAAACCTTTGCCTACTTGGAATGCATCGCTGCTGGTAATGCCAGCGCTCAGCGCCAAAGCCGCACCAAAACTTACCAACACAAGTAACATAAGAGTCTTGAGTCTCTTCATACTGGCTATTATACGCTGATTACCTGAAATTATAGTGCTTATGCTTAAATAATGATTATCATGCTTATGCAAGTTTTGTGGTATAATAAGTACATGAGGGATAACACGACAACTTACGCTTTCATAGATAGCCAGAACCTCTATAAAGGCGTTGGTGGGGATATTGTTAATCCTAAAACAGAGAAAGTTGAATACGAAGGCTGGGAGCTTGATTATCGCAAATTCAGACTCTACTTAAAAAATAAATACGGGGTTTCTAAAGCATACTTTTTTATCGGTAACCTGCCGGGTAAGGAATCTTTTTACACGCTCCTACAAGACATGGGGTACACCGTGGTCCTTAAGCCAACTCTACCCTTCCGTGAAAATGGAGTCAGCAATGTTAAAGGCAATGTGGACGCAGAACTAGTGCTGTACGCCAGCGCACTTACGTACAATCAGTACGATAAAGCTATAATTGTTAGTGGTGATGGTGACTTTTTGTGCCTGGCTGAGTATTTAGATGCACAGAATAAACTACTGAAGATTTTAACTCCAAACCCTAAGTACTCTAGTCTGCTGAATAAATTTGCTTCTAGAACACTAATCGTTGGCAGCATGCGTCAGCAACTTGAGCGAAACAAAAAGACTGGCCTTGCCGGTCGGTCGAAACCTTAGGGCTAGCCAGTCGTGGTAATAGCTTTAGTATACTACGACTTGACACAATTTGTCAAGTATATCATTGCTTGCTAGCGTACGGCAGCCGCATGCGTCAGCGCTGCCGCCAGGGCATCGGCGGCATCATCCGGCTTAGGAATTTGTTTTAGATTTAGCAGCACTCGCACCATTTCCTGCATCTGTTTTTTGTCTGCTTTGCCGTAGCCAGTCACCGCTTGTTTGATTTGCATGGGCGTGTATTCCGCAATAGCCAGACCGGCCTGCTGGCCACACAACAGCACCACACCGCGGGCTTGCGCCACGGTCATAGCAGTTGTTACGTTGCGCGCAAAAAATAGCTTTTCTACGCTCATGGCATCCGGTTTATGCAGATTGATTATCTCTGTGAGCTCATCAAAAATGGTTTGCAGCCTAATGGCATCCTGCTCATGCACCGGCGTCTTAATGACGCCGCCGTCCACCAGTGTTGGCTTACCTTTTCTAACGTCAATAACGCCAAAGCCTAGGATGCCAGTGCCGGGGTCTATGCCTAGGATTCTCATGCCAGTAGTATAGAATGAATGGAGTATGAAGACCAGAATCTACACCAAAATCGATTATTTAAATAGCTTAATTGCAAACATTCAAGCAACCAAGCCCGGCGATACAATTCTACTCGCCACCATGGATTTTGATGTCCAATTCCCAGTGTATGACCAGCTTTTATCGGCGCTGACAGAGGCTGCGCAGCGTTCCGTGAACGTAACGTTTATAGTAGATGCCTATAAGTTTTTGAACGGCCCAATACTACCCCCAAAAGCGCGAGTCAAACGTCACAAAAATTTACAATGGCTAACATTGTTAAAAGAGGCTGGAGTGCAGGTGACTATTTGTAACCAACCCATCCTGCCCTTAAGCTTTCCTTTTATGGGTCGGTCTCATCTCAAATGCTGCATAATAAATGACGTAGCATATCTTGGTGGCTGCAACCTAGATAATCCATCACTGCTTGATAGCATGCTAGAAATACACTCAAGGGAGTTAGCCGACTGGCTATTCGCCCAATTCATGCTAATTGTACATAGTGGCAGTACCCAGAAAGCCTTCCGCGGTAAGGACATTACTCTTACCTTATCGTCTGGTGACAAAATAATTATCGATGCCGGCAGGCGCAATCAATCGTCTATCCTGGAAGCCGCGCATGCCTTAATAGACGCCGCCAATGATTATGTTTGGGCAGCTTGCTACTACTTTCCAGGAGGCAACACAGGATTTCATCTCAAAAAAGCAGTATTGCGAAAATGTAATGTCATGTTATATTATAGTAATCCAAAAGCACACAAGAATTTTGGTTCAGTACAACGCTTATACGTTTGGACGCAAAGGCTCAAATTGCCGTCAGAGCTTTTTAGGGGGCAGCTGCGACCTGATGCGCCTATGCTCCACGCAAAAATGCTTTCCAGCGGACACTTGGCGATGATTGGCAGTCACAACTACGTTTGGCAAGGCGTCAAATTTGGGACAACAGAGATTGCATTCGTAACCCAGAGCCCTGAGATTATTAAGCAGATAGAAAATAGTATTCATGAACTCGTTGCGCCCTACAGATAGTAGCCCTGAAACAGACTTTACGCTGTACGATGGCCTTGGCTATGTAGAGGCCTTGACTCACTTAGCCCACCAAACTGAGCGTGGCGATAGGCTCGCCCTGTCCACTATGAGCCTTGAGCCATCTGAGCAGCCTGTAGATCAGCTACTCCCCGCATTGGCAGAATCGGCACGGCGTGGCACAGACGTTACCTTATTAGTGGACAGCTATGCTCTCTTGGTGGACTCTGGCTCCAGAGACCTTGGGCCTCTGCTTATACCCTACACCTCACGAACATTTGCTCAACGCCTGAACGCATTAGATAGTCTCCAGGAGGCCGGTGTTACTGTCGCTCTGACTAACGAGCCCCCTCATTATTTAAGCAACCCTTTTGCGGGTCGCTCACACATAAAGGGCGCTGTCATTAATGACAGCGTGTTTTTGGGTGGTCCCAATCTACACGATGTTGATCGCATTGATGCATCGATGCAGATTACTAACCCCGATTTGGCAGATTTTCTATACGACATTCTGGGCAGAATTGCAAAAAGCGGCCAGACAAAGCAAACAATCACAGATGGTAGACGTGCTTTTGCCGATGGCAGCAGCCTCTTATTTGATGCAGGATACAAGAACCAATCTCATATTCAAGGAGAGGCTCGGAGGCTTATCGCATCTGTTAATGAAGCTGACCAATTACTCTTAGCCACGCAATTCGTACCGCGAGGTGCTCTCGTAAAAGACCTCGCTGCAGCACATGAAAGAGGGGCTGATATATCATTAATTTTTACTCCCCCCAGTGGTAAAAACGCTGTTATGACGGCCAGTGAATGGTTCGCTTTCCATGCATTAAAAAAAGCACTCCCCAGCGCCCTTATGGACGAGTTAATTCTGCCAACTAACAAACCTGTTCACGCAAAATGCATTGTCACACCCCGCCAGGTATTAATTGGCAGTCACAACTTTGATCCGCGCGGCATAAAGTTTGGCACAGCAGAAATTGCCTACTTGCGTCAGTCAACCGACTTGGGCAAAATACTGGCCAAGCACCTGCTTGGGCAATGCTAATTGGGCTCCTGCTTTAAGAGCTCGGCGTCATTACCAGCAATCAAAATTACTTGGCCATCCTGCAATGTTTTATAGTTAATACAATTGGTCTTGAAATAGTCCACTACTCTCTCAATGAGCTCAGTCTCTGGATGCTCAGACCGATAGTGCGGCGCAATAGCATAGGGCACAATATCCAGGCCCTCCCAAACAATCTCTTCAGCATAGCCGCAGGGGACATCATTTGGGTCATCACACAGTTCTATGCCACGCAGTGATGGCGCCAACACGCACGCACCAGCGCTAAACCCACCATAAGCTAACGCATTTTCTGCTAAAAGCTTGGGTAGGGCTTGATCAAAACCGCTGTATCGCATAGCGCGTCTTAAGACAAACGAATTTCCACCCACAACCCAAATACCATCAAATTTTTTTAAGTCTGCTTCTAGCTCTGATTGATCTTCAAAGTAATTCCTTAAATCAAAAGTTTCAGGCTCAAGCCCTAACTGGCTGCAACTGTCTAAAACTACTTGGCATTTTTGCGCATATAATTCATTGGCCTCATATGCGTCGCTGGCGTTAAAAATAACTGCCACTCGGCGCTGGCCACCAACTAAATCAGCATACTCTTTACCGTATTTTCCAAAATGATAGGAGGATAGAAATAATCTCATCACTGACCTAGCCGGACAGCAGCATCCACAATTGGCCGCCAGTCAATGCTCGACGCGACATTTCTTCTGGGCAAATCCCATAATCTAGCTAGTTCAACCCACTCAGCGGCACGAGCGTACTCTTTTTCATAATCATCAAAGCCATCGGTAGAGATAGTCCCGCCAACAAAATCGCATGCAAAGTACATTAACAGTGAATGGACATTTTTGCCGCTACCTGGCAGCTTGAAGAAATTTGATTTTACTTCAATGATACGTGGATCTGCCACGTCTAAACCGGTTTCTTCTTTTACTTCGCGAATCACCGCATCGGAAGGGTCTTCGCCCAATTCAACTCCTCCGCCTGGTAGGTCATAGCCCTTAAACTGTGGCGATAGAAGAATTTTCTTGTCCTTAATAACTATGCCGTAAGCCGATGGGCGCCACTGCAAATCATTGATATTCACTTGCTCGGTATTTCCGCCCAAATCACTAACACTTACAAATTCAGTCATTCAAAAACTCTTCTGGAATATCAAAATTGACGTGTGTGTTTTGGACTTCGTCAATGTCGTCTAAAGCGTCCATGAGGCGCATAATTTTGCCGGCCGTGTCTTTGTCTGTTACCGGAACAGTCATGTTGGGAACGTAGGTTAGTTCTGCTTCCAAAATTTCTAGACCTGCTGCACGGAGCGCATCACGGACGCGGGCTAAGTCTGTGTTTGCGGTGTAAATAACCGATTCTGCGCCTTCTTCTTGGACATCTTCTGCGCCGGCGTCTAGGGCGACCAGCATTATGTCGTCCCCGCCGCCCTTAACGCGGATCATGCCTTTGTGGTCAAACTGGAAGGCCACGCTGCCCTTGTCTGCTATGTTGCCGCCATGCTTGCTAAACGCCAGCCGGACTTCTGGGTAGGTGCGGTTAGTGTTATCTGTGGCAACTTCTACCAAAATAGCAGTGCCGCCGGGGCCATAGCCTTCGTACAAAAGTTCTGTTAATTGGGCGGCCGATTTGTCTTTAACCCGATCAATAGCCCGCTGAATATTGGCGGTGGGCATGTTGGCCGCTTTAGCTTTGTCTATGGCCAGCCGCAGCGCAAAGTTGGTGTCTGGGTCTGTGCCGCTGCGCGCCGCGATGGCAATTAAGTTGCCGAGTTTGGTAAAAATTGCGCCGCGTGCTGCGTCTTTGGCGCCTTTTTCGCGCTTAATGGTTGACCATTTGCTGTGTCCGCTCATATGGGGTTATTTTAGCACTTTTACGGCTCAAAAGCCAGGTCATGCAGCCGATTAAACCATACACGCCCCACATCTGCGCTGCAGATAACCACACGTTTTGCCTAAAAATTCCTGGTATGCCCGATAACAAATGAGCCGTGTCTAACATATATGTCAGCAACCAAGCCGCCGGCCAACTGAGCCAGCCGGCCATCATGGGCGCAAACATACCCAGCAAGCCCGCAATCGTGCTCAGGAGCATGGCCAGCGGCACCAACGCTACCACCAGCACGTTGGCTGGCAGATTTACCAGCGACATCTGTCCAAACATAGCCAGTACAAACGGCAAGGTCATGATTTCTGCACTTAGGCTTTCTAGGAAAACGCCAACGATTACGGAATTTTCTAAGCGCGTTGGCAACCTTGCCTGCAGCAGCGGTCCGACTACCATCACACCATAAAATGCTAAGAAGCTTAGATACCAACTGGGGTCACCCCAAATGTATAACGGGTTAATCCAAACCGTTATAGTCGCCGCCATGCTAATCAGTAGTTCAGGGCGCATACTGCGGCCATAAAACTGGGTAACCATACTGAGGCCACTGACAATGGCCGCCCTAAAAATACTGGCAGACAGACCAGCCAGCAGCACAAATAGGGCCATAAGGCTAAAAGACAGCGCAAATGACAGCCGCTTAGATTTGTCTGCCAGCAATTTGCGGCTGGCCTGCAGCATGATAGTTAAGTTGTAGCCAGACACCGCAATAACGTGCGTCAGGCCTACCATAAGCAGGTCTTGCTTGATTTCTGGTGGCAGCGTGGCGCGTTGGCCAATCAGGAGGCCCATAGCAAACGATGCCAGTGGCTCCGGTAGCGCTGTTTGCATGCCGGCTGCAAAGCGTCGTCTAACATCCGCAATCCAAGATGGCTTGTGATGCAGCAGTGTAAATTGGCCATAGCTTACAAAGCCTTGGTAACCGCCAAGCCCACGAGCTAACTTGCCGTCTAGCTGCAACCGGTCGCCTTGAAAAATACTGTTCATCCCAAAGCCACTAACGCTCAGTTTACCGGGCAATTTTTGGCCAGACTGTGGGTCAAAAATGTCCACCGCAACAAAGGTAATCTGTGATTTTTTACCATAGACAGCATCTTCGTTAGCGGTGATTTCCAGGCTTACTTTATTGCCGTACAGGGGTTCATACGCCGTCAGCTTTTGGACATATACATCGCCCCGCCAGCTACCAAGTAGCGCGCCAAACAATACCGCAGCTACAAGCCGGGCCACTGGCGCCCGCCAAGCAGCAAGAGCGGCAGCAATACCAATAAGACCTGTCAAAAATGGCGGTGCCCGCAGTCCCCAGCCAAGTCGCGCTACACCCACTGCCACTAAAAAAGATAGGCAGAACATAAGCAGGAGCGTGGTGCGCCTAAATCGATAGAAAAAGAAGTCCATAGCCGCAGTCTAGCGCAGCTATGGACTCATCAAAACCACAAGCGGCAAAAAGTTAATTAAGTTTTAATTATCTCTAGAGGCCACTCAATGTGTTGTATTTTAGGCCTCTGGCTGTCTAATCGTAGCTAGGCGAGTAATAACACCGGCAATCAGCGCGTACACCGCCATTGCCACCAGCGTAGAAATTTCTACCTTAGAAACCCCGTACTCTACTTTGTAGCCAAACATACCAAAGAACGGCCATGCAAACGGATAGCTAATATTGTAAATAAAGTTTACAAACGGGCTGGCGGTGCTAGCTCCCAGAAGTAGCAGCACAAAGCGCAGCGCCAGCAGGCCAATAATAATCCCGGCAATCAACCAAACGGTTCGAGCTACAATATTAGACGGGCGGTCAACGGTGGCGGGCACATCGTCTCTAACAGTTACGGTGCTGATGCGCTCTGTGGCAACGTTGCCATCGGCGTCAGTTACCTGGCGAGTTTGTCTAACTTGTTCTGGCATTTTGATATCTCCATTAGTTAATGGTTTTACTGTACTGCCACGCGGTCCCCTAAAGATGTAAACTGCCTCACAAAATCCTCGTAAGCTATTTAACTGGCTCTTTTGGCCCCAGGTACTTAGGACCGGGGTTTAGGATGTTTTGAACGACCATTTTATCTGTAGAAAACACCTCTCGTAGCAAGTATGTGGCCGCCCAATCACGCTGGTCTGACTGCGCGGCTACGCCAATAACATTAAGTCCCTGGCGCTGACAGGTCACCACGGCGCGTGGCAAATGATAGCCTTGCGTGACCAAAATTGCATCGCGCACTTCAAAAACGGCCCAAGCCCTATAGCAAGTATCATAGGTGTTAAAGCCCGCGTAATCCTCTGCCAAATCTTTGTCCGGTACGCCGAGCTTTTTGGCGTAATTACTCATAACAAACGGCTCATTGTGTTCCACCGTACTGTTGTCGCCGCTCATTAAAATTTTCTGAACCCGACCTGCTTTGTAGAGTTTTACGGCCGTCTCTATCCGCCAGCGCAAATACGGCGTGGGCGCTCTGTTTTCATAAATACCGGCTCCAAAAACAATGGCCACCCGACGCTTTGGCACATCTTGCACGGCGACATGATCCAAGTTATACCGATTGCCGCGCGTAGAAATAAACGTGTAGAACGTTGGCGCCAACAAAACAACTACTAGCACTAGGACAACCCCGCTTGCTAGCAGCCGGAACCGTTTGTTACCCCAAAGTCCTTTTGCTTTTTGCATCTGTTTAAGTATACCAAATTAGCGGTACTTGGGTCTTACCGGCCTAGCAGCTCTGCAAACTTTTCCACGTTTGGAAAAAGCGGCAGTTTTTTCATGTCTTCAGGCGTAAACCAGCCAAGCTCTTGACACTCATCAGATGGAGAAAAGTCATAATTAGCTAGTTCCATCTGGTAGACAACATTTGCGGTGTAGCCCGGTTTGTTTAACCTGGGACAAGTCAAAAAGTAGAGCGGCGCCTCTGATATCCACGTTACTTCTAGGCCCGTCTCTTCCTTGATTTCACGCCGCAGGCAATCATGCGGCTCTTCGCCGTGGTCGATACCGCCGCCCATTAACTCCCACTTGCCATTGTCTTCCCTGGGCAGCAGATACTTGCCATCCTTAATCACAGCGCCCTTGATACTGATTCTGTAGTAGTTTTGGTCCTGCAGGCCTTAATCATAGCAGATTAGGTCCACTGGGATCGCAGCAACGAAGTTGCTGCTCCGCCGCTTGGCCATGCTGGGGGCAAACTCCTGCGCGTGGCCGCGCTCTGCCGAACCCAAAATGCTTCGCATTTTCTGGATTCATGTCCGCAGGACTGTTCCAAAAGAAAACACCTACCGCTTGGTAGGTGTTTTCTTTTGGAGGGCCCACTGGGACTCGAACCCAGGACACCCTGCTTAAAAGGCAGGTGCTCTAACCGGCTGAGCTATGGGCCCGCACCGCAGGAAAATACATTTTGTGTTTACATAAAATTATTTTCCGAAGATGTGGGTCGCATATGTGCAACGCACATATGCGCCTTCCGTCGTTTTAAGGACAGCGTTTATTATCTGTTAAACCACAGAAAAAGTCAATCGCTATGCTTGCCGCGCTTACCATGTTTCTGTGAGCCCGCTTGCGGCCGCTGTAGCCACAGAACCAGCAGACAAAGCAACGTGGTCACACCCACAATCATGACCTGCATTTTGGTCAGCTGGGACCATAGCGGGTTGGACATGATAGTGTGCGCCAAGCCGGGCGGCAGCAGTGGCACTGCTAAGAGTGCCCCCAAAAGCCCTACGCCTGCGGCCGGGATAACATTAAGCGCCAGCTTGCCGCCGCGCACTGTTCTAATCATAAACACAGCGGTTAGTACAACTGGTAGCAGCAGCAGGCCTAGCTTAATATTATTGGTGGTTAGGCGGCTTACATCGGCGCCGTGAGCGCTAAAAATGCTCAAAAACTGGCCAGCTTCCGGGGCTACAAACTGCATTAAGACAGACCCCAAGCACAAGCTCAAAAATACCAGTGTGGCGTTTATGCGCAGCAGCATCAGAAAGAGAAATGGCACCAAAACTAGGGCGCCAAGAGCAAGAGTATGGGAATCCATGTTCTTAGCATAGCATAAGCGGGTTAGTCGCTTTAGCGAGAGACAATTTTCTTGGTGCGCGGCTGACTAACTTTTATGACGACCGCTGTTTCCACGCGGCGGATATCGGCTAAAATACGGGAGCGATCTTTGTTAAATAAGACCAGGTCAAACACGGGGTCGTCGCCGTTACGTGCAAAATCGCACATGTCGCCAATTTTTTTCTTAAGTTGAATCCTAGAAAACGACTCCACTTTGCGAATTTTATTAATGCCCTCAAGACTAACTAATCGTCCTTTTTGACGTGCGTAAAACTGCATAACCACCGTGTAGCCCTTGGTTTTCTTTGGTAGAACAGGCTTCTTGGGCAGTCTGATTAAGATGTCGTTCATGGAGTGATCAATGCCGTAAGACAGCTCGTACATTTCGTGCCTAAAGCCGCCAATACGCGGCCCAAGCTCAATGACTTTCCAGCCATCTTCTGTTTTCATGAGCTCAATATGACAGTTAGTGCTCCGCAAATTGAGCGCTTCTACCGCTTTTTCTGCAACTCTGCGGGCGGCTTCAATTTTGTGAGGCTTTAGATTCACCGGTGTAATGCGCTGATAGCCAAAGAAATCCTCGTAGCCAACGGCGCGCCCAGTTTTAACATGCACTAAAGGCGTGTGATATGTAACGCCACGCTGGTTGACGTAAGTGTCAATGGAGTACATGGAGCCTTCCATAAACTCCTCCACCAAAATCTGTGGCTCGCCTCTACCCTTTTTCTTAGCGTAAATTTGGTCAATCTTTTTAGTGACCTTTTTTAGGCCGACTTCTAGCTCCTCCCGGTGGTAGCACAAGGTTACTAGTAAACTGGCGGCCAGGCCGGAGGGCTTAATAATAAG
>ENA-UOYA01001773-UOYA01001773.1-activated-sludge-metagenome-genome-assembly--contig:-NODE-1773-length-22019-cov-22.112093_pt1 | contig 22019 bp, 21 predicted proteins | sample MGYA00238163_ERZ764804 | MGnify/ENA primary metagenome ERZ764804 (study PRJEB28919, sample SAMN05720223) | activated sludge metagenome | isolation source: Anaerobic digester | place: Hong Kong... | reverse complement strand
TGCTGAACATATCCCAACTGGCGCAGGCCGGCGAAAGCAGCACGCAGTCGCCCGGTTCAGCAAGTGAATGGCATTTCATCACAGCCTCCCTCAGGTCCTTGACTTTATGTGTATTCATAAACCCATGCCTATGGGCTGTTTCTTCCAGCTTATCAGCAGTTTTCCCTATCAACACCATATGCTTGACCACATCCCCGAAGGCCCCGATGAAATCATCATATTCGCTTCCTTTGTCATAGCCCCCCGCTATTATTACGGTCGGCCGCTTCATTGCCTCAACAGCTTTAATAGAAGCATCTGTGTTGGTACCCTTTGAATCATTATAATAAATTACTCCGTCTAGTTCATCAACATATTCTATCCTGTGCTCAACACCCTTGAAGCTTTCCAGGGTATCGGCAATTACTGAAGCCGACACCCCTGCGCAATATGCCATGAGAGCTGCCGCCAAAGCGTTTTCCAAATTGTGGTTTCCGGGTATATAGATTTTATCCTTATGTATTATTGTTTCTTTATTATCCACTCTGATTACCATATAATCGTTTTCCATATATGCCCCCTGGGGCACCTCTTTCTTTCTGCTGAAAAAAAGCACCTTGCTTTTTGGCCTGTCTGCCAGCTTAAAAGTCTCCGGATCATCCATATTCAGTATGGTATAATCCTTGTCATCCTGGTTTGCAAAGACCCTGCATTTGGCATCTATATAATTTTCCATGGTTTTATGCCTATCCAAATGGTCGGGTGTAATATTCAGTATTGCCGAAATATTGGGCTTAAAGTCAACAGTGGATTCCAACTGGAAGCTGCTCACCTCCAGAACAAAAATATCAGACTTCTTTGCTTTATCCACCTCATTTATCATTGCAGAACCGATATTGCCGGCAACAAAGGTCCTCCTCCCGCTTGCCCGCATTATTTCCCCAAAAAGGGACGTAGTAGTAGTCTTGCCATTTGTTCCGGTTATTGCAGCAATGGGTGTGTTTGTCAGACGGAACGACAGCTCAATCTCACTTATGACTTCTTTGCCCATTGCCTTTGCACTCTGTACCGGCGGTATATCCAAAGGAACACCGGGGCTTATAACAACAAAATCGCAATCCTCAGCCAGCCTTGCCGGATGTCCCCCGGCCACCAGTCTTATGGGCAGCTCCTGGATTTCTGAGATTACCTCTTTAAGCTCCTCAACCTTTCTGAAATCATTCAATACAATATCCGCACCCAATTGACTCAACTTTCTAACCACAGGTACTCCCGTAACCGCAGCCCCTATAACCAGAACCTTTTTCCCTTTTATCTGCATAAGCTTTTCCTCCGCAATACTTTTTAACCCATAACCTGATTACGATAATCCCAATATTCCTATCAAACTTAATATTATTGAAGCTATAATGAAAACAGCTACTATTTTCGATTCTGCCCAGCCGCTAAGTTCAAAATGATGGTGGAGCGGCGCCATTTTAAAGAACCTTTTGCCTCCGGTCATCTTGAAATAAGCCACCTGTATTATTACCGACAGCCCTTCCAGAACATAAATCGCACCTATTATGAGAATGAATAAGGGAAGCCTGGTTATGACAGCAAGCGCAGCTATAGCGCCTCCCAGGGCTAATGAACCTGTATCTCCCATAAATACCTGTGCAGGATGAGAATTGAACCTTAGAAATCCAAGCAGTGCACCTATCATAGCCCCTGCAAACACCAGCAGTCCGGTATTTTTTGAAGCCAATGCTATTACCGAGAAAAAGCCAAGCACCACCACCGTAGTCCCCCCTGCAAGGCCATCCAGGCCATCTGTCAGGTTTACGCAATTTACCGTAGATATCAATACAAGAACTGTAAATGGTATGTACAGTATTCCCAGATCAATAAACTTTCCTGTAAAAGGTATCAGAACCTCTGTTCCGACCTGTGATATCCCCGAAGCAACAAAAGCCATAAAAACAGAGACCAGAAGCTGCAGTATTATCTTCTGATATGCCCTCAAGCCCAGGGATCTTCTGTTTTTTATCTTAAGAAAGTCATCAATGAACCCGATTATCCCAAAAAGCATAGTGGTAATAAGCACCAGAAGCATATCCTTATCCTTGGAAAAGGCCAGTGATACTATTACAGCAGGCACTGCAATTATTATACCTCCCATTGCAGGAGTCCCCGTCTTTTTTAGATGGCTCTGAGGCCCGTCATCTCTGACAATCTGTCCGAACTTCATTCTCGTAAGCACAGGTATGAATACCGGCCCTGCAACTAATGCCAGTACAAAAGCAGAGATTATGCATATGATATATATATCATATTCACCGGATACCAAATTGTACATTAAAGCTTATCCCCTCTCGCGTAAATAGTCAACTATGTATTCCATTTTCATTCCTCTGGAACCTTTAACAAGAACTGTATCTCCCGGCTTGATTATATTATCAAGGGATGCGGCAGCAGCTTTTATATCGGAAAAGACATATACACTGCAGTTCATTCCCGAGGCCATTGCTCCTCTTTTAACATCATCCGAAAATTCCCCTACAGCTATTATAACATCTGCTCCGGAGGAAGCGGCATACATTCCTGTTTTGCAGTGCTCTTCAGAAGAAAGATCACCCAGCTCAAGCATGTCCCCCAGTATGCATATGCCCCTGCCCTCTGATTTCATTGTACGCAATACATCAATTGCCGCTTTCATGGATTCCGGATTTGCATTATATACATCATTTATGAGCCTTACCCCGCTGCCCAGATTTATGATCTCCATCCTCATTCCCGACGGTTTGAAGCTATCCAATCCCTTTTGTATTTCCTCAGCTTCCATGCCAAAAAGCCTTGCAACGGCAATGGCAGACAAGGCATTATACACATTATGTATTCCCGGAAGCAAGACTCTGAAATCTGACTGTATCCCATCCAGATCCACTGAGAATTTTATTCCGGCTTCACCCTTTTCCTCTATCCCATAGGCAAATAAATCATTGCCTTCTTTCAGGCCATACTTAATAACCCTGAACTTATGGCTGCAAAAATCCTGGAGCATATCGTTATCTCCATTAATAACAGCTGTATTGTCACTATTAAAATATGAAAATATCTCAAGCTTTGCTCTCAGTATGTTCTCCCTTGAGCCTAACTTCTCGATATGGGTAAGGCCTACGTTGGATATTACGCCAATACCCGGCCTTGCAATATTCGACAGCAGGCTGATTTCTCCAAGGCTGCTCATCCCCATCTCCAAAACCGCAATCTGATGGCTGTATTGAAGCTTGAGAAGCGTCAGAGGCAGACCGATGGCATTATTGAAATTTCCTTCTGTCTTTAAGACATTGTATTTTTGCGAAAGCACTGATGCTACCATGTCCTTGGTTGTTGTTTTCCCGGAGCTGCCGGTTATCGCCACAACGGGTATATTGAACTTGCTTCTGTAGTAAGCTGCAATGTCCTGCAGCGCTTTCAGAGTGTCTTCCACAAGTATGTACGGTATTTTGCATCTCTCCGGCAGCCTTTGGGTCACTGCCAATACCGCGCCCTTCTCAATGGCCTTGTCAATAAAATCATGGCCGTCAAAGTTCTCACCCGCAAGGGCAATAAACATATCCCCCGGATTTATTTTTCTGCTGTCAATGCTTACACCCGAGATCTCAGATTCTCCTTCGAAATTCATGAGTATTCCATTTGCAGCCCTGGCAATTTCCCCCATACTTAAGGCTTCCATTATACTTCCTCCCTCAGAAGCTCCTCTACAATATCTCTCTCATCAAAGGGAATAGTCCTGTCCTTCAATACCTGATAAGTCTCATGCCCCTTCCCTGCCAGCAAAACTATATCGTCGGGTTTCGCCATGGCAAGAGCAAATTTTATTGCATCTCTTCTGTTTTCTATACAAATATAGTCACAGCCTGTGGATTTTATTCCAGCTTCTATCTGCCTGATTATATCCATGGGCTCTTCTGTTCTTGGATTATCCGAAGTAATTATGCAGTAATCCGACATCCTCCCGGCGATATTCCCCATAATCGGCCTCTTCTCCTTGTCCCTGTCTCCGCCGCAGCCGAACAGCGTTATTATCCTGCCCTTGGCATACTCTTTCACTGAAGCCAGAATGTTCTGAAGCCCGTCGGGAGTGTGGGCATAATCAATAATTACCGTGTAAGGCGTGTCTGTCTTTATAATCTCCGACCTGCCCGGAACATTATCGACTTTGCTCAGCCCTTCCCGGATTACGTCCCTGTCCAACCCCTCCGCATATGCTGCCGAGGCTGCAGCCAAGGCATTGTATACGCTGAACTTTCCGGGTATACTGATGTTCAGTTCTGCCTCATATTCAGGAGTAACTATAGTAAAGCCCACTCCTTTTGAAGTTATGTCAATATTTTTTGCCATTATATCCGCCTTATTGTCAATACCGTAGGTGATCAGCTTTATCCCGTTATTCCTCAGCTCGTCGGCGATTATTCTTCCATGCTCATCATCAATGTTTATTATACTTGTACCGTTTACCATATAAAAAAGCTTTTTCTTTGCGTTTCTGTAATTCTCAATGGTTTTATGGAAATCCAAATGATCCTGGGTCAGATTTGTGAATATCCCTATTTTGAAATTGCAGCCTTCCACCCTTCCAAGCTCCAATGAATGGGAGGATACCTCCATTACAGCATAATCGACATCGCTGTCCGCCATCTCCCTGAAAAGGCACTGGAGATCCAGGGCTTCAGGAGTAGTCCTTGAAGATATATATATCTTATCGCCGATCTGTGTTGAAATGGTACCCAGAAGCCCTATTTTTTGCTTGTTTGCTTCCATTATTGATTTTATCAGATATGTGGTGGTGGTTTTTCCGTTGGTTCCCGTTATACCTATCAGTTTAAGCTTTTGTGAAGGATCTCCGTAGAAATTGGATGCAAGTACCGGCATAACGGCTCTTGAGCTTTCCACCTTCACCACCGCTGCTCCCGGAACTTCAAGCTCCTTCTCTACAATAAAAGCAGCAGCTCCCTTCTGCAGTGCATCATTTATATAACTATGCCCGTCATACTTAAAGCCGCTGACACAGATAAACAGATCACCCTTCTTTGCCTTTCTGGAATCATATACTATTCCTTCTATTTCTATATCCAGATCCCCTTTGAAAGATACTATATCAACGCCTGTTAACAATTCCTTCAGCTTCATTTTCATCCTCCTTCATATACAACTATTGTTGACATGTTTTGGCATCTATATGCCGAATACACAGTTATCAGCTGCAAATCACTTTATTATTATCCATCACATTTTACAAAAAGGCAACCAAAATTAAAGGGTTTCTTTAATTTCGTTGCCTGGCAATAAAACCTCCGATATATGCTTAATATCTAATGCTATTTCTTTATTGTGCAGGTTTAGCATTCAAAATTACAATAGACCCTTCATTAATATCCGCTCCGGGCTTCGGAGTCTGATCAAGTATTGTTGATTCCATGCTATGCTCAAACTCTGCTTCCACACTGTATTTGAGCTTGCTCTTTGCAAGTTCCTTTATGGCATCCTTAAGGGCCATGTTTCTTACTTCCGGCACCTTTACAAGGGGTTTCTGCATAAGCTCCTGCTCTTCTGCAGTATACTGGGGTTTGACATCCATATATCTCAGGGTGTCATATATTATGCTCCTGGCTACAGGCGCTGCAATTACACCACCAAAGTACTGCCCCGCTCCGGGCTCGTCTATGACAACCAGTACAGAAACTTTTGGGTCATTGGCAGGAGCAAAACCGCAGAAGGAGGAAACGAACTTGCCTGGTACATATCTTCCCCCTTCAGCCTTTTGGGCTGTACCGGTCTTACCTGCTACTTTGTAACCAGGAATATAAGAGGATGCTGTAGGTGCTATGGCAAATTCCAGAATCTGCCTCATTGTCGCCGAGGTCTCCCTGGATATTACCTGTCTGACTGTCCGAGGCTGGAATTCATGGACTGTCTTTTCTTCATCATCAATTACCTTCTTGGCAATTCTGGGTTCCATAAGCATGCCGTCATTGGCAACCGCAGAGAAGGCGGTTATCAGTTGAATAGGTGTAACAGATATTCCCTGGCCGAAGGAATTGTTTGCAAGCTCAACCGGGCCAACTCCGCCCAATTCTCTTACTATGCCTTTTGCCTCCCCCGGAAGCTTGATGTTTGTAATAGAGCCAAAGCCAAAGGCTTTTATGTATTTGTAAAGCTTTTCCTTTCCAAGTCTTTGCCCTACCTCTACAAATACCGGATTGCAGGAATTCTTGACAGCTTCTGCAAAACTCTGGTTCCCATGAGGCTTATAGCTTCTCCAGCAGTTCATCTTCTTGCCTGCCACCGTTATATGACCTATGCAGTTGAAATGATCCTCCGGTTTGACCACGTTTTCTTCCAATCCTGCGGAGGAGGTTATCACCTTGAAGGTGGAACCGGGTTCATAGGAATCAGAAATAGCAGGATTTCTCCATATCTTATAGAGTACATCCAGCTGCTCTTTCTCACTCATGGTGCTCCATTTATCCGCAAGGCCCTCCGGAACCTTCCGGGGATCATTGTTATCAAAATCGGGTTTGGAAGTCATAGCAAGAATATCCCCTGTCTTAGGGTCCATCACTATTGCCGTAACCCGCTTTGCCTTATTCTCAACAAGAGCGTTCTCAACAGCCTTCTCAGCGAAATGCTGTATTACTTCATCAATTGTAAGCACAAGATTCAGGCCGTCCTGGGGCTCGTAGTACTTGGTGTCGCTTCCCGGAAGCATCTCTCCGTGGGCATCTGTCATTATAATATTCCTTCCGGGAAATCCGTTCAGGTACTTTTCATATGTAAGCTCTACCCCATCCTGCCCCTGGTTGTCAGGGTTGGTAAAACCCAATACATAGGAAGCAAAATTGCTCTGAGGGTAAAACCTCTTGCTGTCGTCATTGAATACAATTCCCTGCAGTTCCTTTTCCCTTAATAGCTTAACCTTTTCGGCGTCCACCTTTTTCTTGATAAGTACCGTGTCCTTTTTGGCAGTTACCTTTTGAGCCAAAGAAGCCTTATCCATCTCCAGAATTTCCGACAGGGCATTTGTGACCGCATCTTTATCCTTGACCATGGCAGGCCTTACATATATTTCATATGCTGTTGCGCTGACAGCCAGCTTCTTGAAGTTTCTGTCGTATATTATCCCCCTTTTGGACCTTATCGGGATATCCCTTGTCCACTGCTCCACCGCTTTCTGCTGGTACTCGGCACTGTTCACTATCTGAATGAAAGCCAGCCTTCCCAGTAGTCCTGCGTAAACCGCAAAAAAAGCAAAGAAGATAATTACAATTCTTCTTTTTATAGTAACTTTAATGCTGGACAAATTAACACCACCTTCAGAAACAGCCTTAAGCTAATCTAACACATTGAGGATATTATTTATCACAGCTTTGGTATATGCTATATATTTATTCTCCTGTAAATCATCAATGTTGTAGAAGTCACTGGCCTCATTGTCAGCTTGCTGTGCCGGCATCTCAACATTTACATAAGCGATCTGGTTCTGAATATCAGGATACTGCATCCCCAGCTCTTCGATTGCCTTTTTTTCAAGAGTCTCAAGACTGATTGACTTCATAAGCTGTACATTCAAATCAGTATTTTCTTTAACCAGAGCACTGTATTCCTTTTCCAGGTTTTTAATATTGTAGTTTATCTCCGCCATATAAGCATAGCGTGATATTATAAAAATGCTCAGTCCAAAAACAAACAATATACTCATTACATGAGTCTTGTGTTTTTCTTTCTTATGAACCTTCTTACGGGGGCTTGCAGCTATTTCCCGGACTTGCTCCATTTCCAGCTGTTCATATCTGCTGTAATCATATGCCGTATTGTCTGCTCTTAACATTATTATTCCCCCCTAACCCCTTTTAGAACTTACTCTTTCAGCCGCTCTAAGCTTAGCGCTTTTCGACCTGGTATTAGTCTTCAGTTCCTCCTCTCCTGCAGTCACGGGTTTTTTTGTAATCACTCTGAGAAGAGGCTCTTTTCCGCAGGCACATACCGGCAGCTGAGGCGGACATGTGCATGGCTTTTCCATATTATTGAATATTTTTTTAACTATCCTGTCTTCAAGGGAATGAAAGGTTATTACAACCAGCCTTCCCCCCGGCTTCAAAAGCTCCGCTGCGTTTGTGACTGCCTCTTCCAAAACCTGAAGCTCGTCATTCACAGCTATTCTCAAAGCCTGAAATGTCCTTTTGGCGGGATGTCCCCCATCCCTGCGGGCCGCTGCCGGAATTGCTCTTTGTATAATATCCACCAGCTTAAAGGTTGTATCTATCCTGCTGTTTTTTCTTTCTTCCGCTATGAACTTCGCAATCCTGACAGCCCATTTTTCTTCTCCATAATCCCTGAGTATACGGATAAGCTCCTGCTCCGAGCTATTATTCACTATATCCGAAGCATTAAGGCTGCTTTCGGTATCCATCCTCATATCCAGGGGACCGTCGTGCATGTAGCTGAAGCCTCTTTCCTTCTCATCCAGCTGGTGGGAGGATACCCCTATGTCAAGGAGTATTCCGTCGACCTCCTTAAATCCTTTTTGCAGGGCAATAGCTTTTATATTCCTGAAGTTGTCACGTACGATTACTACATTATCCTTATATGCTTCAAGGCGTCTTTTTGCAGCATCAATTGCATTGCTGTCCTGATCAATGCCTAAAAGCTTCCCTCCGGGAACTATCCTTTTTATTATTTCCGAAGAATGTCCCGCGCCCCCCAGGGTACCGTCAATATATACCCCTCCCGGCTTGGGATCAAGGTATTCCAATGTTTCATTCAAAAGCACGGGAGTATGTTCAAAATCCAGTACTGCCATCTGCTTCACATGCCTTCTCGCTATATTCCGAGCTGTGACATTTTCTCAGCCACATCTTCATAGCTAATATTTGCATCGTTATTGAATTTATTCCATTCTTCCTTGCTCCATATTTCTATCCGGGTTGAGACACCAATAATTACAAGCTCCTTATCGATATTCGCATGCTCTTTAAGGTAATTTGGTATCACCATCCTGCCCTGCTTGTCCAGATCACATTCGCAGGCCCCCGCAAAAAAGAATCTTACAAAGGCTCTTGCATCTTTGTTTGTCATAGGCAGGCTCTTAAGCTTATCCTCCACTATGCTCCAATCCTGGGACGAGTATATGAAAAGGCAGTTGTCAAGACCCTTGGTCATAACAAAGCTGTCCCCAAGCTTTTCCCTGAATTTTGAAGGCATGATGACTCTGTTCTTTGGGTCCAGGGTATGGTTGTATTCGCCTATAAACATATACTCACCACCTTTTTTCTCACATTATACCACTTTACTCCACTTTAGTCCACTTCTTGACATATTCTATACAAAAATAAAAATTCCTTCCTATTTTTAAAAAAAAGGAAAATTTTAAAAAAAATGATGCAAAAGACCTATGCTTTTGCATCGTTATGCTTAAATCAATTCGATTGATACCATTATTTTTCTTCATATAGTATTTTTCTTATTGCATAATGCTCCGTACAATTTTCCTCCGAAGTTGAATAAAAAAACGCCTGATAAAATAATCCCTCCGCCAACTATTGTTGACGGTTCGGGAACCTCATCAGCAATAATGAATCCTAACACACTTGTCAAAAATGGCGTAATAAACATATAATTGCTGACCTGCGATGTCTGATCCGCCTTTGCGAAAGCCCTCGACCATGCTACATAGGCAATCGCACTTGAGAATATGCCAAGTATAGCAAGGTAAAGCCATTGAATGGCAGGGGCATTTAAAGCTTCTCTCACAGAAACACGAATAAAAACTGCAAGCAGTATTGTGCCAAAGAAAATACCAAATGTAGTAGTCTGCAATGCCGAATAGGTTTTTGTCAGCTTGCGCTGCAACAGATTATAAAGGCTAAGTGCCAGAGCCGCAAGAAATAACCAAAGCAGTCCTATGTTAATGGATAAGACATCATTCATTAATGTCAGAACAGTCACCCCTGCAAATTCGATTGCGATAGCCAGCCATTGAAGATAACTCATCTTTTCTTTATAAACGACTCGCGCAATCAAAGCAGTAAGCACAGGAACGGTAGAAATCACAATACTGCCCGTAGAGGCTGTAACTGTTTTTTGCCCCTGGTTAAATGCTATCATGTAAAAGAAGAAACCAAGTGCCCCCGCAAGCATAAACCACGGTAAATCTTTTTTATGCGGTAATTTAATTTTACTTATTACAGCAACAATTATAAGAGTGCACGATGCAATAAAATATCTAAGAAAGCCCAAAGAGAAGGGCGTAAAATACTGCAACGATAATCTCGTCAGCACATAGGCCAATGACCAGAATAAAATTGTAATCATTGCATAAATGTGGAAACTGTTTTTTGCTTTCATATGCTCATTCATTATGTTCACTGTCCATTTGCTCAGTGTCATCCCCGGCTTTATCCTTATTCTTTTTCCTCAGATATACAATCATGGAGGTAAAGACTGCAATAATAACTACACTGATAATCTGAGCCTGCCTCATACCCATAAACATCAGGCTGTCGGTCCTCAAGCCTTCAATCCAGAACCTTCCCACAGAATACAGTATCCCATAAAGCAGGAATACTTCTCCCTCTGCCTTCTTCTTTCTTCTGTAGATGAGCAGGAATATAAAAACACAAATATTCCACAACGATTCATACAAAAAGGTCGGATGCACCTTTACTCCGTCCACCATTATGCCCCAGGGCAAATCCGTCGGCCCTCCGTGAGCCTCCTGATTTACAAAGTTGCCCCACCTTCCTATGGCCTGGCCCAGTATTATGCTCGGTGCAGCGATATCCGCAGTATTCCAGAAGGAGATCTTTTTCACCCTTGTGAATACATATCCGGTAATAACGGCAGCTATCAAAGCTCCGTGTATTGCCAGTCCCCCTTCTCTTATGTTTATTATTTTCATAATATCGCCTTTATAATAGCTCCACTCAAATATGACATAATAGAGCCTTGCACCGATTACAGCCGCCGGAACGCACCATAACGCAAGGTCGATTATATACTCTGGATCATACCCAAGCCTCTTTGCTTCATAATATGCCAGCAGTATGCCTGCAAGTATTCCTGCCGAAAGCAGTATGCCATACCATCTTATTGCTATCCCGTATATTTCAAAAGCTATAGGATCCATAGCCTCTCCTCCTGTTTTGCTTATGCTGCATATATGCAGTATTATCCTTTACTGTTTGATTATAAATATACCGTGATCGAATTGTCAAGTAATAAAGGGCTGCTGCTGCCCCTCATTCTGTTATTCACTCTGAATTAGGAAGGTCAAGGACTCCGTTGACGGTCTCTATAACCGACATGTAATTCTTGCCCTGCATATAATCATCATATGCCAGATACAGAGCCCATATCAAATGCCACATATCCCCATCGGCATATACTATTTTGAGCCCCAGATCATTCAATGCCTCTTTCCTGTTGATGCAATAACCGTGGGAGAAGTATTTCTCAGTCATGGTTTTGGTTACCGTCTTTGCCCTGTCCTTGTTGTCCTTGAACATATTATTCTCAAGGAGAGCTTCGGCATATTGGTAGGAAGCCTTGATAGACTTCTCATAATCTCCGAGTATCCATGGATCGAGCTTATTTGAAATCGGATACAGGACCGAAGCAGTGATTTTGGTATCCTTGCTTTGGGAAAGCTTTTCCTCCATGAAATCTATGCATAGCCTGATGGACTGGACAGGAACCCACAAATCGGTAAACAGCGGGTGCCTCACAAGGGGATCTATGGGCCCCAGTTCCGAAATAGGCCCCATCACAATCTCATCTGCACCGATAGCCACCATGGTAGCAGCACTCTTTGCCACAAAAGGTATGATAACGCTGAAGTTATCACAAAATTCCCTGATCAGGTTGACGATTTTATAGGGAGTATCTACAGCACCTCCATAACTGTTTAGAAAAAGGTCTATCCTTTCTGTCTTTCCTATGCTGCAAAGCTGTTTGTACAGAGGAACCAATACATAATCATCCATAGGGGAGAAGGATATATATGATAATAATCTGGAATTACGCATCTTTTCAATGCCCTTGAGCAGGTTCAGCCTTTTCTTGTTCGTTATTTTCAACACGCAAATCCCCTCTCGCTCACGAAAAACTGAAGACAGTTTTTTCTACTACACATAATATGTGCTTTCCGGTGTTTTGTGATGAAATCCATGTCAGGCATGCAAAAAGTATAAATAGAACCAATATTGAAATAATATGATGTAATCGCATATTTCTGCAAAGCATTCAGGAGGTGAAGCTTGTGCCGCTGCTCAACGATGGTGAACTCACAAGTATGAAGCTCTCAATTATCAATAATTTGGAAAAGACACTGAAAATCGTATATGAACATCAGTATAGGAATATATTGTCCAAAATTGTGAGCAATAAGAAAAGATTCATAAGGAAGCGCCTGCCTTTGGATGCCTCAGAGGATATGTGCAGATATAACTCACTGACTGTAGGGCTTACCAATTACCTGATAAACCTTTTTGACGTATTCGGTGAAAGTGCGGTGCTGAACGCAAAGAAAACCTTTGAGGAGAATGGATTTAAATGGGGAAAGAAGCTGCGGAAAAAGCTGTTAATACAATCGGATACTAATGATATAAATCATATTGTCAAACACCTCTATATAGATGTCCCTGAGATAGATTATATGGAAATATCCGATAACGGCCTGGTATGGCATTTCAACAAACTGGGCCACAGCAGCGTCAACGAAGGCTTCGTAAAATTTCATCCTGCCTTCTATAATATAAAATCAGCCTGGCTGCATTCCTTTATAAAGTCCTTTACCGCCCAGTACACCGGTATTTTTGAAAAGAAAAGCGAAAATGACAAGGAAATCGTCACCAGTATTGAGTTTAAAGAAGAGCAATGAGACACGGAGAGGAGACACGGGGACGTTTCCCCTGTCCCGCTTGCGGGACAAGAGAAACGTCCCCGTGTCTCCCCTTGCCTTTTATAATTCGTTTACTATGCTGACAGAAGCACTGGCCCCTATTCTGGTTGCCCCTGCTTCAATCATCTTTAGTGCACTTTCCAGATTTCTTATTCCTCCTGAGGCCTTGACACCCATATTGGGTCCTATTGTCCTTCTCATCAGTTTTATATCCTCTACTGTTGCACCGCTGACGGAAAAGCCTGTGGAAGTCTTTACAAAATCAGCACCGGCTTCCATGGAAAGCAGGCATGCCGTTACCTTCTCTTCATCAGTAAGAAGGCAAGTTTCTATTATTACCTTTAGCAGAGCCTTGTCTTTGCATACATCGACTACTGCCTTGATATCCTCTTTCACTGCATCCGGCTTGCCTGATTTCAGTGCTCCGACATTAATGACCATATCTATTTCAGCCGCTCCGTTTTCAATAGCCTGTGACGCTTCAAAAGCCTTGGCCTCCTTTGTTGTTGCCCCCAAAGGAAAACCTACAACTGTGCAGACCCTCACCTCTGTTCCCTGAAGAAATGAATAGGCCAGCTTCACATAAGAAGCATTCACACATACTGACGCAAACTTGTATTCCAAGGCCTCTTTACAAAGCTTAATTATGTCACCTTCTTTTGCATCAGGCTTCAACAATGTATGATCTATATAACGGGCCAACTCAAACTTATTCATTTATTCTCCCCCATTATGTGCATTACTTATCGTATTATCTCTCCCAATGCACCGTTCTGAATACCGGCGGCATTTCCTTCTTCTATATCAATATGCATATCCAAAGCATAGGTAGGATGAACCCTTACTATAACATTTTCCAACACTAATGCCCTTTCGTCACCTATTCTTACCTTTACAACATCTCTGTCCTTAAGGCCAAACCTTTCACTGTCGCTTGTATGCAGGTGAATATGTCTTGCCGCTACTATGACTCCTTCTTTTAACTCAACTTTGCCCTTAGGTCCGACAACGGTGCAGCCCGGTGTACCCTGAATTTTTCCTGAAGGCCTTACCACGCCTTCTACTCCCATGGTCCTTGCATCAAACATAGAAATCTCCACTTGGGTATCCGGTCTTACCGGTCCCAGTATCCTGACACCTTTAAGGGTTGATTTAGGTCCTACTATATCTACTCTTTCGTCACATGCATACTGTCCGGGCTGTGAAAGATCCTTGATATTGGTAAGCTCATGCCCTTCTCCGAACAGTATCTCAAGATGCTCCTTTGTGACATGGATATGTCTGTTTGACATGTTAACCGGTATAAATTTCTCCATAATAATTCCTCCAATCGAAATTTAATTTTGCAATTTTTCATATGCCTTAATCATTATTGCACACTCTATCCTCTTCTTCTGCAGTTTGCATTCAATGTCATAGGGTTCCTTAAGGTTATTATTGAAAGCAGCTGCATTTGCCTGGCATCCCCCGCTGCAATAAAACCTTGCCCAGCATTCCCTGCACTTCTTCTTATGGTAAACGGTGTTCTCAGAAAACTCCTTCTGCAGTGTCTTATTTGAAACACCCTTCCATACATCTCCCATCAGATATTCCTTTCTGCCGACAAACTGATGGCAGGGATATAATTCCCCGTCCGGAGTAACTGCAAAGTATTCCACCCCGGAACCGCAGGAAGACACCCTCTTGTAAACACAAGGTCCCCCGTCCAGATCCAACAGGAAATGATAATACCTGAAGCCTTTTCCTTTTTCATAATAGTCTATGTACTTTTCTGCAAGCCTGTCGTATTCCTGATAAATCCTTGGAAGGTGCTCCTCCTTGAGAGCATAAGCCTTTCCTTTTTCTGCGGCAACAGGTTCAATGGAGATTTCCTTAAAACCCTCGTCGGCCAAGTACAGCACATCACTGCAGAAATCCAGGTTGTTTGCAGTAAAGGTCCCTCTGATATAATAGCTTTTATCTCCTCTGGATGCAACAAAGCTTTTCAGCTTCGGCATTATATCATCGTAAGTGCCTGATCCGTCCGTAAACTTTCTCATCCTGTCATTTACCTGCTTCCGTCCGTCTATGCTCAGTACTATGTTGTCCATATTCTCATTTATGAATTCCGCTGTTTTCTTATCCAGCAGTGATCCATTGGTAGTAATGGTAAAGCCTATCTTCTTGCCGTACTCCTTTTCCCTTTCCCTGGCAAAAAGAACAGTCTCCTTTACCACATCAAAATTCATTAAAGGCTCTCCGCCGAAGAAATCCACTTCCAGCCTCTTTCTGTTCCCTGAACCTTCAAGAAGGAATTCAACAGCCCTTGAAGCTACCGAAAAAGGCATCAGCTTGCGTCCTTCATGATAATCTCCGGTGCTTGCAAAACAGTAGCCGCACCTCATGTTGCAATCATGAGCAACATTCAGGCACAAGGCCTTGGTATATATTTCCCTTTTGTCCTCAAGAACCCTGTCCATATATACATCACCGGAATTCAGGAGTCCTTGGCTTTCAAGCTCCCTTATCTCGCTCCATGCTTCCCTTATATCGCATTCCTTATATTTGTCCTTAAGTATTGCGGCAATATTTTCAACGCTGTCCGGATAGTGTTCCAATATATCCCAAGTCAGCTGATCGACGACATGCACCGCTCCGCTGTTGACATCCACAACTATTTTCAAGCCTTTCTGTTCATATCTGTGAAGCATAAGTGACCCCCGGATTCATAAAATTACACCGCTAAATTATTGGTTCTATTGTGTGTCAATGACTATTCTATAATAATTTGCCAGGTGTGTCAATCAAGCTGCTGCAAAAGTTAAGCCGTCCAAAGGACGGCAATGCTACTGCAAATTATTATTCAAGTCCTCCACCAGTTTTTCTGCATCTATCCGATATCTGAGAGCAGCCTGCTCTACTGTCATATACAGAGCTCCGCCTCATCCGAAGCACTTTATTCCGTGTTCCTTGAACACTGTCTCAAGCTGCGGATATTTATAAAGGATATCGTCTATAACCATATTCTTACTAAGCATTTTTTCACCCCTTTTTATTATATGTAATTATTAATATAATATATACCTATACGGGGTATATGTTATCTTAGTAATATTATATTATTACTCCCTTATACTGTCAATATTATTTTTTTCGAGATATCGCACTGCGCTCAGTGATGCCACATTTCCTTCTCCCACGGCTTTTGCAATCTGAAAAGGCTTACCGGTACAATCTCCGCAGGCAAAGACTCCCTTAATGCTTGCAGCCATATCCCTGTCCACCTTTATAGAGCCCTCATGAAGCTCCAATCCTTCTATAAGCTGGTTTACGGGAATTACATCCCTGACGATGAATACCGCATCCACCTTAAGTTCCCTATTATCGGTCGTAAGCCTGTTGACTTTATTCCCGTCCCCCTGAATTCCCGTGACCTTTTCCTTAAGCAGTTTAATACCGTCTCTAAGCTTCGGCTCGGTATGATAGGAAGGTATATAAAATACCTCGGAGCATATCTCGGAAAGAAAATTAGCTTCTTCTTCCCCTTCCTCATTCTCTGAAATTATAGCTATGGACTTGTTCCTGTATAACGGGCCGTCGCAGGTAGCGCAATATCCTACCCCTTTTCCCAGGTATTCCTTCTCTCCCTCAAGGTACTTTGCTTTTTCACGTCCTGTGGCAATAATAATTGACCGTGCATCATAGAACTCATTTCCGGCATTTATTGAGAAGTAATCTCCCATGTCAAGTATGTTATATGCTTTTTCCTTCTTTATTTCCACTCCCATTGAAACTGCATGGTCCCGGAAACTCTTAACAAGCTCTGCTCCGCTTATGCCTTTGAGTCCGGGATAATTGTCTATCTGAGGCGCTTTCATAAGTCCCGTGACATTTTCACTTCCCCCAAGCAATACAAAACTCTTGTTTCTTATTTTAAGGTTCAATGCGGCGGAAAGGCCGGCAGGTCCGCCTCCGATAACAGCGACATCCATCATTTTTCATCATTCCTTCTTTAGAAATTTATTGGTCTTTTTCCGTTTGTAATAAGTAGAATTTCCATAATCATCATTCCGATGAATATCAGGAGAGATATTAATAAAGGCCAGGATACTCTTATGTTGCTCATAGTACTTATGAAGCTTTCATCAGGCCTTTGGGGGGCCGTCTCCGGATGCCTGTCCTTTATCGCCTTCAGGCAAAATGCCATGATCATTCCTGCAAAGGGCAATATCAGCCCGAAAATAATTGAGGCGCCTATCAGGGATTGTGTGGTTATATCCCCCTGAAGCTGTTCAATATTCATATTTTCATAAAAGGGCAGGTTCATTATTACATAGCCCCAGGTAACTGAAACCGCATTGTTTATGAAATGTCCGAGCATTCCCGCATAAATCGAATTCGTCCTGTATACCACAAAACCAAGTATTATACCCAGAAAAAACGGTGCCGCCATGTTCTGAATATTCAGGTGCAATATAGAAAAAAGCAGTGCCGTAAAAACTATATCCGGCCACATTCCGAGCTTTTCATAGGACCTCAGTATGAAGCCCCTGAACAGTATCTCCTCGCAGATGCCTGCAGAACCCGCAATAATAAAAAGAAGCACTATATACTCCCTTGGGGTTTTCGCAAAGGGTATATCCGGTATAATAAGATCCCCCATCATGCTAATTAAAATTTCCGCTATCAGGTTAATGAAAACAGCCACAAAATATGCGGCAATGGCAGCAACAATTACAAGAATTGCATCAGTGAGGCTCAGGCTGTTGAACCTCATCTCTTTTTTCACTGAGGCACCGTTGATTTTCACATATATGATTGCAGGCAGGGCAATCAGCAGAAATTCGGTTATGAGAATTCCATAGTGAAAGCTCCTCTGCTGTGCAATATACCCCACTGTCACGAACAGAAACATTACTATCATATACAAAAGATTGCCCTTAAAAACAGATAACCTGCCTGAATCTTGCGGCTCCAATCTTAATCCTCCCGTAATCCCGTGCCTATTGCTTATATATCATACTTTCATTCCTTGTCAAAGGTTCTTCCACCACCATGTGCTCTATGCTCATAGGGCCTCCGTCCACTGTAGGCATTATCCTTTTGATATTCTCAAATTCTGTCAGTGAGTTGACTATGGAGTTAATGGTCATGCTTTCTCCTGCTGCTCCTCCCCAGTGATTTGTATGCATTTCCTCAGAAAAATCAACCTTAAGAAGATCTCCTTCCACCTCGGTATATTCAACCGTAACCCCTTCCGGTATTGTCCTGTACAGGTTTTCGGTATTGGGCCCCTTAATGAGTTCCTCGAGGACTATCCGGAAAAATTCGGCATCACTTATGTCCTTATTTACAAAAACAGTTCTTTTCTCCGGAACCACATACATAGCCTGAGAGTCGGCAAAATACAGAGTAATCTCTTTTTCAGTCATATCTCCGATGTTGAAATCGATGAACTCCATGAATCCGTAAGGCTCTCCGCTGGGAGCAATCAGTTCCTGTCCTTCAACAAGTATTTTTACTTTCTTAAGTTCATTAAACTGCAGCATTGTATCTACTACGGAAGATACCACTGCCGCTTCGTGCATACTCCCTGAAAAAACATTAAACTCCTTTGAAAAGTCAACTGTCAGTTTATCTCCTTCAACCTTGACGCCCAACACTTTTGTATCCTTGCTGATGCTTGTTTCGAATCTGCCGCTGTCGGAAGGGCCCTTCAACAGCTCCTCAAGGGTATTTGTGTATTTGCTTTTTGCATCCTTATATTCAATTTCTCTGTTTTCTATATCCAAGCCGGCATTGCCCTTTACAGCATAATACAGCTTGACGCTTTCCCTTTCTGTTCCCGGCATCAGAAAGCAGCCCGAGGTAAACAGCATAATAAAAGCAAGCAATAAACATAACCTTTTCATAATAAAACCTCCATGATAGTTTAATCAGACTTGACAAGCTTCAGAGCTATCAAGCTGCAAATCAGTATGGCAGCCATTTCTGCAATGTACAGGTATGATATGCTGAAAGCCATATCAGTAAAGAAATCCTGGGGAAAAATATTTATCAGCCTATCTGCAGCCGGGTCCATCAGCCACAGGTCATTTGTAAAAAATATCTCGTGAAATACCGTAAAGTACCTGTAAAAATCAACCTTCATCAGTATTATGAGCACTATAACCGGAGCAATACCCGCCGCCGAAACTGCAATACCGTAACGGGCAAGCTTCCTCAGCTGATTCCTGAAAGGCTTTTTCCCAAGCAAAAGCATAATGAATATTGCAATATAAATCAGCGAAATATTTCTGAACAAGTGCCCTTTGACAAAAAGCCCCCTGACATCGATCATATGCAGCTTATCCCTGGGGCTGAAGAATTCTTCCTCACCATGGTTAAAGGGAGCTTTGAAATTCAAATCATCCCTTTTATTTTCAAGGTATAAAAGAAGCTGCTCCGTTGATTCCATAAGATTATCCATGTTCATGCCAATATGCTCAGGGATACCGTATTTATCGTATTCAGCTCTGTAGTAATCCCGGTCATAAGCCACCAGCTGCACATCCGTAAGCAGCAATACCAGCGGCATTAATATGACAAACAGGACTGCAAAAACTACTCTTGCTGTTTTCATATGCATCTCTTCATACCCTTATCTATTTTCTCATATCTGATGTCCTTCCCCGCATAAGCTATTGCGCTCATTGCCAAAACCTCCAGAGAGTCTACGTAGCTGCTGCATATGTCAAACATGCCAAAGGCTATGGGAAGCTCTGTGCAACCCAGGATTATCACTTCGGCTCCTCTTTTTCTCAGAGCAGATACTACTTTGATTGTATTCTCCGGATTTATATCCTCCCTGCTTCTTTTAATATCATAGATCAATTCTGTTATATGCTGCTGTTCTTCAGCTTCAGGCACCAAAAGATTCAATCCCTGCTTTTCAAATACCCTCTTGTATATCCCCGAATTGCAGGTGCCTGCTGTGGCAAGCAGACCTGCACACTTTACGGTAGGATTGTTTTTGATTATATATTTGGCAGTTTCCTCCACCATGTTTATGACAGGAACTTTGACAAACTTGATAATCTCATCATAAAAATAATGTGCGGTATTGCAGGCCATTACTATTGCATCCGCCCCCATAAGCTCAAGCCTCAGTGCAGATCTGACCAACTCAAAGGTCGGATTATCTCCGTTGTTCAGTATTGCTTCTGTCCTGTCGGGTATATTTGTATTATTGTCAATTATTATTGGAATATGTTCATTATCGCAGCCGGCTTTTGTAAGAATGACAATCCTCTCAAACAGTCTTGCGGCAGCCAGCGGCCCCATTCCGCCTATTATCCCGATAGTCTTCATTTGCCTTCTCCCCCGTAATTCATGGTTCAATCATTACAATTATTATAACAAATAGAATCCTTATATAACAATACTTTATGAAGGGGCTCTATCAATATGCGCTTAAGAAGAATAATGCGGCGTAGTTATTAGCTTGCAATCATACTCCAAGAGCACTAGCCTTGTATATCAGCGAGCACTTATTGGCTTTGGACAACAGAATCGAGAGAAGATACGCAGTAAAATCCGTGGGATTTACGTGAGGTAAATCCAGCACATACCAACATGTGGGCTTTGCCCACGAATATATGTAGTCTTTTGTCAAGCAAAAGACCTGGAGGTTGGGTTTATGTGCGTCAGGATTTTTACAAGTATCAAGCTCTGATTCTGTCCAAAGCTAATATCGTGCGAGTCGGGATATAAGGCTAGTGCTCTGTAGGATGACTACAAATTTATAAATGTGTCACATTCTTCATATTAAGCGCAAAAAAAAATTTCAGTTGTATTCCATAATTGGAAAGATATTTAGCCGTCATTAGGAAGCTAAAGCCGCTTCTGAAATTATATTAAAGAATAATTAAGGAATAATAATGTTAAAGAGGTGATTACTTTGAATACGATAAAGCCTTTATATAGAGTAATACTTCCAATACTTATTATATTGTCATTATTAAGCTTTACTTCATGTTCCCCCCAGAAGAAGCCGGATTTGGAGAAGGCACAGAAAGAAGCAGAAGAAAAAAAGCCTCCTGATGAATTGGATAAGCTTAAAGACAGCATAAAAAAAGTGGAAAAAGCCCTTGAGGCAATACATGAGGAAAGCAAGAAGCCAATGTTCATGCAGCAGGAGAAAATTGAGAAGCAAGCTTCTGAAGAAGGCAAGAAAAAGGAAGGGGAACAAGGAGGCCAGTCCGGCGGACAAGAAGAAGGAGGAGGCAGCGGCGGCGGCGGTGAAAGCGGCGGCGGACAGCAAAAGGAGCAATCTCAGGCCCCAAAACTCACTCCTGAACAGCTGAAGATGAAGCTTGATCAGGAACGATACAAAAAGTATGAAGATATAAAGAAGGATGTACTGGAACTGCATAGTGCCTGGAACAGTTACGAAGCAAAAGCAATATCTGATTTTGCAATGCAGACAACCATTAACGATTTCGAATCGGCACTTAACAACCTGACCAAGACAGTAGAAGCGCAAGATGCCTATCTGAGCCTGCTGGAAATAAATCAACTGTATAAATACCTGCCGGATTTCTACATGCTCTATGAGTCAAAGGTTCCCCCCGACCTTGACAGGCTTAGGTTCGCAGCGAAGAAAATAATGCTCCTGAGTGAGAAGCAAAACTTCACCGGTGCAAATGATGTACTCCTGTACTTTGAAAATATATGGATGACAGCCAGGCCAAAGCTCAAAAGTGAAAACGCTGAAATTGTCAGCAAGTTCGAATTTGCCTTTGCCGATTTAAAAAATGCCGTTATCGCAAAAAATGATATGATTGTTGAAGCAAAATCCGAAGTCCTGCTGAAGCTTGTTGATGAGATAGAGAAAAAGGCCGAAAAATCCGGCAAATGATAAGAGCCCACGATTACTGGGGTTCTTATCATTTTATATTATATATGATATAATATCCGCATATCATAAATGCCGCTTATTTAATGGTCATCAGACGATTGAGTCTGCGGATAGGGGGTAACATATGAAATTTTTAAAGCTTATCCTGCCATTGATAAATATTCTGCCCGAGTCTGTAATCCGCTTACTGGGAAGAATAATCACCGGTTTTTTACTGTC
>ENA-UOYA01001770-UOYA01001770.1-activated-sludge-metagenome-genome-assembly--contig:-NODE-1770-length-22030-cov-71.546348_pt1 | contig 22030 bp, 17 predicted proteins | sample MGYA00238163_ERZ764804 | MGnify/ENA primary metagenome ERZ764804 (study PRJEB28919, sample SAMN05720223) | activated sludge metagenome | isolation source: Anaerobic digester | place: Hong Kong... | reverse complement strand
TTGGAAATAAACAGATTGATGAATGAGAAGCAAAATCATGAGAAAACTTAAACAAATATAAAACAGGGGAATGATCAGAGAATAATCACTCTGCTCCTGTTTCCAACACTTAATTCCATTTCTTCGTTCAGCCCATACCTGGCATATGCGTCAATGATCTGTATTTCGGAATCGATATCCAGGTCTTCTATCACATAGGCCTGTTCTCCCCAGAGAGTAAGTCGGATGCTTCCTGTCTCATCTTTTATCTGAAGGTTTGCGACAACATTTCCGGTTCCATCTTCTTTTTCAAATTCTCTGAGTTCTCCTATCTCGGAAACTTTTCCCTGTACAGAATAACTTTCCCCGGGGACAATGTCAGCTATATCAGTAAATTTCTCTCTGTAATCAACCTTTTTTTCACTTCTTTGAATTATTCCTCTGGCTCCCAGGCTGAGTTCAACCTGCTGGCTGAAAGTATTTTCCCGGGAATAAGCGTTAAGGACTTCAACGGTCTCATCAAAGTCAATTTCTTCAAGAAAATCGGTTTTTTCGTCCCAGACTGTCAGTCTTATTTTGCCTGTAGAATCGCCCAGAAGAATATTTCCCACTCTTCCAGTAGACCCATCTTTTTTCTCGAAAGTCCGGACTTCTGAGATATCAAGCACCCTTCCTGAAATATTAATATTATTCATGTCAGCTTTTATATCTGCAATAGGGGTGAATTCCTCTTCATATTCGACTTTCTTTTCACTTTTCCTGATTATGCTCCTGTTCCCTATCTGCAGTTCAATTTTCTGAGTAAAGGCATTTTGCCGGGCGTAAGCGTTGACGAGCTCTACAGTATCCCCATACTCAATCTGATTTAGAAAATCAGTTTTTTCGTCCCAGAGTGTTACTCTGAGTGTACCTGTTTCGTCCCCAAGCGTAAGGTTTCCGACCCTTCCGCTGTTGCCATCTTTTCGCTGGAAGGTCCTGACTTCGGAAACTTCAAGTACCTTTCCGATAACGTTGAGGTCTCCCATACCATCTTTTATATCTTTTATTTTCTGACTGCTTGAAACCACATCAATCTCTTCTTCACTTTCGGTCAGGACTCCATTATTGCCTATGTTGACTTCCACGCCTGAATATCCCTGCTTTGCAAATCCGCTGATCTGGACGGTTTGCCCTACCTTTACTTTTTCCGTTTTAATCAGGTCTGCCATGTTGTCCCACAGGGTTAACTTTATTTTCCCTGTCTCGTCTCCGACGATAAGGTTTCCCACCCTGCCTATGGTCCCGTCGTTTCGTGTAAACTCTTTTGTATCGAAAACTGAAATAATTCTTGCAATAAAATTAACAGGTCCACTCTCGGGGGTAATATTTTCTATTTTTATGCTGTCTCTGCCCGCATCCGAGAAACCCAGTTCATTGGCGACCAGCATGGCAGCCATTGCATCGTCACAAAGCCCTCCCATGTTCTCGACCTTTTCCTCTATGCGCTTCAGGAAATCCTCTCTGCTTATGACGTGGCTGAGCTTTTTATAAATAGTTTCAATATCGGTCATGTTACTCCCTTGAATAGTTGATGCTCACTTTCAATGCTTGATGATACTTTTTTCGATATATGTACTTACCTTAAAATCAGGTTTTATTCCTGAAAGAGCGTTAATGTGAACTTTATTTCAAGACTCAAAGCGTTTTCAATGTGTGAGGTATTTGGAAATCAAATATATTTCAGGGGCAGGTTTGGTATAAAATTCAGGTTGAATATTTTTAAGTTTAAGGCAAACTTTCTCATTATTATATGCGAAATAACCAGACTCTATACGTCCTTTTGCTAATGCGTAATAAGAATATCCCTGAAAATTAAATATTATTTGGTAAGTCCTCTCCTTTCAGGTTACTTCTTCAGGTTACTTTTCAAAGATCGTTGTCTTTTAAAGCAAAGATCGTTATTTTTTAAAGATCCCTTGATACGGTATGTAAGGTGTCTTACAAAAGATTAGCGTATGCAGGGTGAAAGTATTCTACACGCGACACTATCTATTATATAATGAACACCTGAAATGAAAAGTGAAAAGAAAATAACTGAAAGGAAGATGTCGGAAGTTTTAAGGTAAAGCTTGAAACTCTCTTTTCAAAAACCAGTTCTAAGAAATAAAGTTAATTAAAACAAAACCTTATTTATGGTAAAGTTTCATTATGTACGTGATATCATGATTCGAAAATGCACTGAGCACGGCTATTTTAGAGGAGGCAGCTGTCAGCAGTGTAAACGCCCTGGTAGGTACGTGCTTGACGACAGCAGAGAAGAAAAGCTTGGCAGGTTCGTATCGGGTACTCTCCGGCACTTTCCGGCATCTGCAGGAGTTAAAATGGATAAGTACGGCTGGGTGGACCTTAATGTTTTCTGCGAGATTATGAAAAGGCGTTATAACTGGATGAGAAAGGAATATCTTTATGCCCTTGTCGAGTCCGATGAAAAAGGGAGATATCAGATCAGCGGGTCCATGATCAGAGCGCGTTACGGCCATTCAGTTAATGTTGACCTTGACTACGAGGAAAGTGATACTCCGTACGTGTATTACGGGGCAAGCCCCGAGGAAGTCGATGTCCTGCTTGAAAATGGAATTTTCCCTATCAAACAGCGCTATGTACATCTCAGTACTACATATGAAAAGGCAGCTGAAGTTGCCCTTATTCACACTGAAAGTCCTGTTATCCTGCAGGTTGATGCCTTCAGAGCTCAGGAAGATGGAATTTCTTTAAAACTTGCAACGGATTACATCGTGCTTGCAGAAAAGATACCTCCTGAGTACCTTTATGTACTCGAGGACTGATCTCTCCTTACTTTTATTACTTTTTTAGTGTTATTTTTCTATTTTTTTCTTCACTTTTATCTTTTTATCAATCTACCGATACTTTAAAAAAACCTTTTTCTTCCTCTATTTTGAATTTCACATCCAGAAACTGTTCTGTAACCCAGATATTTGTTGCAGCATGCAGGGTCAGCTCCCTTACAGTGTAGGAACTGTTACCTGCAAGTGCCATGTACGGGATCAGCTGGTCTGCCAGATGAATATCCACAGCAGTTCCTGCTTTGAGTTCTGCAATAACTTCTTCTGCTGCGCGTCTTCCTACTTTTTCAGCAGGCAGCCCCTTCTCTCCAAGAGCGCTTCCCCCGCAGTAACCGCTCCAGAGAGTTATCCCGCTTCCCGTGGAAAAAAATTCGCAGGATTTGATATCTATCCGGGAAGTGTACCCGGCTTCAAGAAGAAGGGATCTGGCAGCTTCAGCCTGGCGGGATGGCACATGGGCTGGAAGGTTCGATGCATGTGAAATTCCCATGATTTTTTCCTTCTGGCTCTGCTCCCCCTTCAAGCTTTCTTTGCCTGCCAGTTTTTCCCCTGACCTTTTATTTTCTTCAGTCACCCGAAAATGAAAACCATGAAGTTTACAGGGTTCAAAAATAGCCGAAACCTTTCCTCCTCCCCTGGGGTAGTAACCGCGCTCTTCCAGGGTTACGCTGCCCGCATATCCAAACTGGTCAAGTGCCCTGAGGGTTACATGCTGCAGGTAGTCTATTGTGGGGGACCAGGCAACGTCAGTTCCACCTCTAATTGTTAACTCGACTTTTTCTTTTGCAAAAGGCAGGGACGGCATAATGCATTGCAAAAGCAGGGTTATACTTCCTGCGGTTCCGATATCAATATTATACTTACCCCCCTTTATTTCCACTGGAGCAAAAAATAACTCTGTAGATCCCGGAGAAAGCCCTGAAACCCGTGCCCCGCAGATACTTGCCGCAGTTTCCAGGGCTTTAAGGTGCTGCTGTTTCAAGCCTGGATTTGGCCTGTTTTTCCTTATATTTGTAACCTTTATTTCCTCTCCAGTTACTGCAGAAAGGGCAACAGCGGTTCTGACTACCTGCCCTCCTCCTTCACCATAAGAACCGTCAATTTCTATCATTTCCCTCTCCCCATTGTTCACTTAACTTTTCATTCAGCTTTAACTCAGCATTTTTTCATCTTTTCATTCAGGTTTTACTTCAATTTTTCACTCAATTGCCTTATTTTTGTGATTTAACCGTATTTTCAATTTAATTTCTCAGCCTGATACTTTTCATCTGCCTTAACTTCCCGCATATTCCTAACTGCGGTTTTTATAGCCGGGATTAGAGGGTCAACAAGCATGGAAACCGGAGGTGCATAGCAGGTTTCAAGGCTGAGAAGGTCTTTTATTGTTGTTTTCTTTCTTATTGCAAGAGAGAGGGCATCAATTCTTTCTTTTATACCTTCTCCTCCTGCAAGCTGTGCACCTGCAAGGCAGTTGCCTTTAAAAAGAAGTTTTATGTAGAGGTCTTTCCGTCCAGGATAGTAAGAAGCTCTTGTGCGCCCCCGGGAAAAGCCTGTTACAACCTTTATTCCCTGCTTTTCAGCCTGACCGGATGTGAGTCCTACTCCTCCGAATTGCAGGTCTCCGGCAACGGCTACCCAGGGATCTGCAAGGGGGCCGAAAGTGGAATGTTTGCCTGTTATATTGTTTCCTATCACATCTGCCATACGTCGTGCTGTAGTGCCCAGCTGGCTCAGCCTTGTTTCCCCGGTTATAAGATCAGTAACCTCAGCACATTCTCCCCCTGCATACACATGGGAGAGGAACTTTTCTCCTGCTTTTACCTGAAGCATTTCATTGACGACTATTCCTCCCGATTTTCCAATAGTTATTCCCGCTTCTCTGGCAAGCCAGATTTCAGGCTTTACGCCGGTTGCCAGAAGAACAAGATCTGCATGGAGTTTTCCGTCCTTTATAAATAAGGTTCTTTGTTTCCAGAAGCTTTCAGGCAAAACTACAGGTTCTTCTGTGATAACTTCCACACCAAGAGCTTCAAGGTGTGCCCTGACAATCGCAGACATATCGGAATCAAACTGCCTGGAAAGCAGGTTTTTGCTTCGGGTTATGAGTATTGTCTTGATCCCCCTCTTTATCAGGGCTGAAGCACATTCGATTCCTATAGTGCCTCCGCCTATGACACAGACTGTCCGGGCAGTTTCAAGTGCTTTTCCAAAGAGTATACCATCAGCAAGGTTTCTGAGCGTAAAGATCCCGTAAGGTAAAATATTTGCCCTGCTTTCGCGGAATATAAAGGGAAGGCTCCCTGTAGCAATTACCAGCTTATCAAAAGGATATGTACTTTCTCCTGTAACAACAACCTGCCCGGTCAGATCTATTGACCTGACTTTCTCGTTCAGTTTTACGTCGATTTTGTTTTCCCTGAAAAAACCTGGAGGCTTTACAATTAGTTTTTCAAAACTTTCAATTTCTTTTCCCAGGACGAAAGGAATTCCGCAGTGACTGTAAGCTGTGTGAGAGTCCCATGAAAGTACGGTTATATTGAAATCACTCTGCCTTCGAATTTTGGTGGCAGCTGCCATCCCACAGGCTCCCCCTCCTATAATTACTACTTTTGTAAGCTCTTTCTCTGTCCTGGTATTTGCGGAGGCATTTTCAGAGGTTTTTTCCTGAATTTCGCCTGCTGTTCGAGGACTTTCACCTTCAGTATCTTTCGCACCAGAATAGCTTCCCATGCTTTTCATAATAGTGCTTCGCACCTATTATAAGTTTTTAAATGCAAAAGATAAATGCAAAAGAGCTTTCCGAAACTCTTTAAAAAGGGATTTTTTATAAACGATTTCCTTTGAAGATGTACTTCTTTTTCTTAAAATATCCAGTTTAAAATAATTTCCAGAAAATAATAAGAGAATAATTGATTTTAAGGGGGGGTCTGAACGAGCGAGTTGGGAGTGGGGGGGTTAGTATATAAAACAGTGTATTTGTCTCGCTCGTTCAAATTTTTAGACGTCTTTTGTTTTATAAATACTTTTCTAAATTTTTCCAATCCGGCACTTTTTAGAATCTTAAGAATCTTTCCAGAAAACTACTATACTTAAATTTATCAATCACAAATTAAAAAATTCAGGTTTAGCTAACTTCCTAAATAACCACAAAGTTCTTAAAGCCTGCGGGCATTAAACATATGAATTTAGGACATGTGACTTACAGGAGTCCTGTTTTGCCGAAGTTGCTTTAAGGCGGGCGGGAGCTGTTATGTCCGGTCATATCATATATTAACCATTTCATCCATTCATCACTACTGGATTCGTAAAGAATTTCACGTAACTAAACCTATACAAACTTAATAGAAATTTCAGATTATACATATTACCAATTCAGGGCTAATTCCTCAGGTCCAAAAATAAACCTTATGCATTAATCACCCATGAAGTGAAAGTCAAAAAGTGCTTTCAATAAACCTGATGCATTCACTACTTTGCCACTTATCGTTTAAGGATACTTGTTTAAGATAAAAAAGGCGTCAGGGACACTCACGCCTCAGTTTTATCCCATCTATGGGAATATCTCTGGAAGTCTTCAGACATCAGGCGATTGAATCATAACACGTAATTTGACTTACGGCTCTGAGAATTGTTTCAGATCCCTCATAAGCTTATGTTAGGGCTAAGGCCTTCGGGCAGGTACAGAATCTCTGTAGATATTGCAGTGTCTGTTCATTCTGGTCGAAAGTAAGAACAGCTTATCTGTGAGAGCTTTAAAACCAGACTTTCATTAATCTGGTGATTTACCTTGCAGGTAAGAACTTTCATCAAGAAACAGGTCAGGAAGTATTCCATCTGTTAATTCTCCTGGCATAAGCGCAACAGGCAGTTGCAGATGTTCCGGAATCCCTTTTTCCGGTTCATATCCGCCTTTAATTCTGAATCTGCCTTTTCAAGGGTGTATTATCCCTGACCTGGTTTTAATCTGATTTTGCTATTACTTTTGTATCTCTGGTTCCTATGGTTTCCGGAACGTTTCCAGGGATATAGGATGGTCCTGTGCTGTCAAAAAGTGCTATGGGCCTGAAGTCGGAAAAAATTGTACACCGTGTATGAAAGGCTATTTCCTGTCAATTAGCCAGAAATATCACTTAAGAAAAAAATCTTTCATAATACATATATCATGATAAATCATTATAATAGTTCTGGGAGAATTTACATGCAAAATACGGATACCACAAAATACATTATTCACTCTAAAATCACTGCTGATGGGGTTATTGAGCGCCCTGATATCGTAGGCGCGATTTTTGGTCAGACTGAAGGACTGCTCGGAGCTGATCTTGATCTGCGCGATCTTCAGAAAACCGGAAGGATCGGAAGGATTGAGGTAATGGTCACCGCAAAAGGCGGAAAGACCAAAGGAAATATTTTCGTTCCTTCGAGCCTTGACAAGGTAGAGACATCAATTCTTGCAGCATCTCTGGAAACCATTGATAGGGTAGGTCCATGCAGTGCCAAAATCGAGGTTTTCCAGGTGGAAGACGTAAGGGCCGTAAAACGTAAAAAGATCATTGAAAGGGCAAAACTCATCTTTACGAAAATGTTCGATGAAACTGTGCCCGAATCTCAGGAACTTGCCGATGAGGTCAGACAGTCCGTCAGGGTTGATGAGCTGACTTATTATGGCAAATCGAGAATACCCTGTGGACCTAATGTGCTTAACTCAGATGCTATCATTATTCTCGAAGGCAGGGCTGATATCCTGAACCTTCTCCGCTATGGGATAAAAAATACCATCTGCGTAGGTGGAACTAACATTCCGCCTGAGGTTGCTGAACTTACTAAAAAGAAAACAGTAACTGCTTTCACGGACGGAGACCGGGGCGGAGAACTCATTATACGCGAACTTCTGCAGGTGGCAGATATCGACTATGTTGCACGTGCTCCAGATGGCAAATGTGTAGAAGACCTGGTTCAGAAAGAAATTATTAGAGCCCTTCGTCGCAAGGTTCCAGTGGAACAGATTATTGAGAAATACGGAATTCAGGAAAAAGAAAGTGAAGACAGCGCATGCAGGCTGGAACGTGTTTCCAAAAGAAAAATAAGGACACCGGAAATCGCTCCTAGGATTGCTGAAAAGAAATTGCACAAACGTGTGAAAGTCCACAGGGTATCTCCGAAGTCAGAAATTCATGAAGGGGAGTTCCCTGAAGAAATGGAAGAAAAGGTCCCTGAAACACCTCAGGAAAAGATTTTCGAAAAGGTTTCGGAAAGAATTCCCGAAAGATCTGCTGAAAAAGCTCCTGCTGCGGCAGAAAAAGTTGAGGCAAGACCGGCTGTTGCAAAACCTGCAGTTATGGCAAGGGCAGTTCCTGCTACCCGAGTTCCCCGGGGAAAGCCTGCTGCTGAGAAAGTCCCGACTGTGAAGGTACCTGGTGGAGAGGCAGTAAGGGTTTCTCCGGCTCCTTCCAGACCAGTGGTTCCGGTTCCAGTCTCTCCGGAAGCTGTGAGATTCAGGCCGCATGTTGACGCCCTTAAAGGGACATTGACAGCAAGGATTCTGGACTCCGAAGACAAGGTAATAGAGGAAATTGCGGTCAGAGATCTTGCAAGCAGATTAAAGAACTATAGAGATAATGTGAAAAGTGTAGTTTTTGATGGCGTAATCACACAGAGGCTTGTTGATATCGCTTCGAGCAATGCGATCAAGAATCTTATAGGCGTAAAAATAGGAAATCTAGCTAAAGTTCCTGCAGATATGGAAGTTTTGACCTCCAGCATGCTTTAAGGAGGTTTTTCACTTCTTTTTTCTCTATTTTTTTCATTTTTTCTATCTTTTTGTTTCTTTCGGAATATTATTTGTTATCGAGCTTTCTTCAAGCAGTAATTTTTTCCTGATTAAACAATTATCTCATTTTTTTTATTTTATGTGCAACATTTATGTATGTCCGAGGTGAAATCACCACGATTTGGTATGATTTCACACTATGGAACTAAAGTTCACACTCATATCTGTAATCTTTCATTATTTTTCATATACAATATATAGAAAAATTTATTTACTAAAAATAGGAAGCATCATTCCTCGGGTAATTCTTTTATTCGGTTCCAGATAATATTTAATTGATCTTGTAAAATTGTAGGTCTGTTCGCTATGCACAAGGAAGAACTAATACAACTGCACACATATATGGCTCAAATGAAGAGGTACTTTGAGAGGCACGGTGTAACGCACGAGTTCGACGACTACAAGGCTTTATCGATAAGCCCTGTCCACATCCACAGGAGCAAGGCGGATCACAAGCGCGCAATTTTTATTTTAGGAGGCGAGCTTGCCACTCTCATGTCGCGGGATGACCCTATCTTTGAGGAAGCATCTGCTCATATGAGAGATTCCATGAATTCCGTCATTAAGCTCATCGGTAATAACTGATAGGGCCCCTAATTGTAGTGAAGAATTCGTTGTCCGAAAATACGGGTTCGAGATATTTTTGTTTTGAGACCAAAAGACGGTATGGGTGCAGATGCATTTTCATTACCATACCGTCTTCTCCATCGGAATAATACTTTTTTTCAGTCCAGCATGGTGTGAATCCTATAGATCTGTATAATTTTTGTGCATCAGTATTACTGGTTCTTACTTCAAGTCTTGCGTATTTAAGCCCATTTGCGACAAAGATTTCGCATATGGCATGGATCAGCCCTGTACCTATTCCTCTTCCCCGGTATTCTTTTTTAACGCCGACAGAAAATATATGTCCTTCGTTTTCTGCTGAACGGTAACCTACCACATACCCCACGACTTTTCCATCCTGTTCTGCAACCAGAAAGCCGTCCCCAACCATTTCGTAAAAATTCATATACACCAGGGAGTTATGCTCCGAGAAAGCCTCTTCTTCAATTTCGACTATTTCCTGGAAATCCTCAGGTGTGAACCGTCTTATCATAATACCATTATATATTTCTACCATTTTATTACTTCTTCGAGGGGAAAACTGTTCTCTTGCGAGAGACCTGTATTAAAGTTTTTTGACGTGCCTTACGTCTACTGCAACACCTCTGTCTGACTCTTTCATTTCTCTTCCGCTCATCGCAGCCCTTCCCACACAGAGTGCTTTTTTTCCAAGCACTATTACCTCATCATTCGGCCTTATTCCGGGGTCTGCCTCAAGAACCCCGGGAGCAAGAATGGAACCTCGCGGGACAAAGTCGTCAATCCTTACAACATACTTTTCACTTTTCAGTACCAGTTCCGCTCCTTCAGGAGAGAGGGCAAGCATCCCGTACTGCGGAATTAAAGTTGCAAGCTGCTTTTTTCCGGCATAGAGCTGGTACTTCGGGAAACGACCTTTTACCACAGGGTTTCCGGCTTCTTCAGAAAATAGATACTCTGCTCCCCCTCCGAACTGATAGCCTGCAACCGCTTTTACGAAATTCTTTTTCTCTTCTTCTGCATTCTGGCTTTTTCTGCTGAAATTTTCGGATGTGCAGATTGATTCAACAGTATTTTTCAGGTTCGAAAGAGATTCGTAGGAAGTGAGGCTTTCCCCGGCAGTATAAACTATTTCAAGTCCCAGTTTTTCAGCTACCCTTTCACATATTTCTCTGTATGCTCCTTCCACATGGGCAACTATCGCTTTATAGCTGTGTTTTGAGAGATAATTTTCAAGGCAGCTGGAAACCCAGGATTTTTCTTCTTCATCCCAGTGCCCGGTAACTGCAGTATCGTAATGGGCTGCCGGATAGGTCAGCTCTAATTCTCTGGGCACGATTCCCAGGGGCGATGTTATGATTACTTCATGGATAAACTTCCGGTATTTGCCAAGAGTAAGGATGAATTTCTGATGGGACTGGGATGTTGAGTAGGGTTTTCTGGCTGCGCAGGGAAGGAGCAGAAGGATATCAAGATCAGGAGGTGTATATCTTTCCTGTATGCGGCGTGCAAATCTCACCACTTCGATCCTTGAAAGGGCTTCAGAAGTATCTGCAAGGAGCTGGTTTTGCCGGAAAGCAGGAACCCTTTCTTCAAGGTAATAATATTCGAAGTCCCCAAGGCGCAGCAGGGCTGTAAGCCAGGGCTTTACCCTGCACTGCCCTTCCACATACTCGCGCAGGTTTCCTGCCCGGATCTTTTCCCTTACAAGGGCAAGTTCGGAATCGAGAGCATCCCTGTTGTGGGCTGCAAGAAGCTTTGCCCTTTCAGCTTTCGGAAGAGCCCTGAGCTCTGCGGGCGTGGTTGAAGCACATACCCGGCACCTGCAGGGGAACTCTACAAGGGAATCAAGATAAAAACTACCGGCAGCAGTAAGGTAAACATCAGAATATGCTGCAATTTCTGCCTTTATATCATCCATTACATCGATTCCCATGTAGGCAAGCATCGCTGCATTTTCAGGAAGAGCCAGGTTTGGCGCGTACAGGGCAGTATCCGGAGGGATGCGGCTTTTAAGCTCTATTAAAACCTCCAGAAACCTGCGGGCGTTATTTTCCAGTGTCCCTGCTCCTTCTATTATGTAAAGGTCGCTCTTCTTAACCTCTCCGCCTATCCGTAAAAGAGAGCCAGTGGGACCATCATTTTCGGCGCTTTCATCACCGAGAGAAGTAAATTTTTCTGTTTTTCCGAGCGAGTCGGCTGGAACAGCAGGCGGATAAGCCTGATGGGGAAGAATTATGAGAGTTCCTTTTCCTGTTTTTTCGCGTATTTTTTCTATACGTGCTTGAAGTTCTTCCAGGTTAGCAGTCCAGAGGCTGCCAGCATCAATCACAGGTCCCGGGTTTTCAAAGTTTCCGAGTGCTGCCGTATGCAGGGCACAGGGTGTGCGGAGTTCGGGAGAGAGCAGGAGTTTTCCTATACGTGCTGCTCCATCTCTATTTTCTATTTCAAAGTACTGTGTCATGTTTGTCCTCTTATGTCTATCAGGATGTAAAGGTTTGCCCTGCATTTTTTTCTGAAAAAGTTCCTTTTTTCTTCTCTTCTTTATTTTCTCTTCGCCTGATCTGGAAAAGCTGTAAGCATTTTCTGGATTTCAAATGTATCTCTGGAGGAAGGAGGATGGTATATTCTTATATATTATTAATATTGATTATCTGCTGCAAATTATCTCTCATTTCTGTCCCAACGGTGACAGGTTTTCTATTTTTCACATCTGAATTCCACATTTGAGGTCTATAATGGATATAACTGCAGAGCTTCGAAAAATCGTTGGCGGACGGCTCTCGGTCTCGCCTTCTGAACTTTATTGTTATTCTTCTGACGCGTCCCAGGTCAAAGGGATGCCTGATTATGTGGTGCGTCCCAAAAGCACCGACGAGGTCAGCCGCATTGTCAGGCTTGCCTATGAAAATGAGATCCCTGTAACCGCAAGGGGAGCAGGCACAGGCCTTGCCGGTGGAGCTGTCCCTGTTAGTGGAGGCATTGTGCTGGACATGTCGGGAATGAATCGCATTCTTGAAATCGATATTGACAACATCCAGGTAGTCGTGGAACCCGGAATAATCCAGGACGCCCTTAATGAAGCTTTAAAGCAATACGGCTTTTTCTTTCCCCCTAACCCGGGAAGTTCTGCGATGTGTACCATCGGAGGCATGATTGCTTATAACGCAAGCGGAATGCGCTGTGTTAAGTACGGCACAACCAGAAATTACGTCCGCGACCTGGAAGTGGTGCTTGCGGATGGGACTGTTATCCACACAGGCTCAAAAATGCTGAAATCAGCTGCAGGCTATGATCTGACCCAGCTTATTATAGGCTCTGAAGGCACGCTGGGAATTGTCACAAAAGCCAGCCTGAAAATAGCCCCTCTCCCGAAGACCAGAAAACTTGTAATCGCTTCCTTCAGAAGTGCTGAGGTTGCAGGGCAGGCAGTTGTAAAGACCTTTTCAAATGGGGTTATCCCTTCAGCCTGTGAGATCCTTGACCGGGTTTCCCTGCAGGTTCTTAAACGCTATGATCCTAAACTTGTGCTGCCTTCTGAGGGCGATGTTATTCTTTTCGAGGTCGATGGCACGGAAAACTCTGCGCATGAAGCTGCAGAGCAGATAATAGAGGTCTGTTCTCCCCTTGCCCTCTCCATAAAGCTTGCGGAAAGCGAAAAGGAAATGGCAGACATCTGGGCAGCCAGAAAGCTTGTCGGGGCTGCGGTTTCCCGCCTTGACCCTACGAAAACCAGGATTTATGTCGGAGAAGACGTTGGGGTTCCCATAAAGAAGATTCCGGAGCTGCTCAGAAAGGCGCAGGAGATTTCTGAAAAATTTAACCTGCCTGCCATGAAATACGGGCATATTGGAGATGGAAACCTGCACCTTGCCCTTTTTATTGACGTCCTGAACAATGACGAGTGGGACCGCCTGAACCGGGCTGCCGACCTTGTTCACAGGACTGCGATCGAGCTTGGGGGCACGGTCAGTTCCGAACACGGTGTTGGTGCAGCCAGGGCTGAATACATGCAAGCCCAGTGGGGCCCTGCTCTTGAAGTAATGCGTGCAATCAAGAAAGCCCTTGACCCGAAGGGAATCCTGAACCCGGGCAAACTGGGGCTGTAAAATTATGAAAAACGAAGTAAAAAAGAACGAAGTAAAAAAAGAAACTGTGAGGGCAGAGAAAGTGAATGGAAATGAAATCGGCGAGAAAAACAGCAAAGAGCTGCCCTTTGAAGTTGACCGCCGTTCTGTTTATAAATGTGTGCAGTGCGGAACCTGCCGCTCAGTCTGTCCGGTCTTTGAAGTGGTCGGCTGGGAATCTGCCAATACGCGCGGAAGAATGCTTATCATTAAAAGCCTGCTTGAAGGAAGGCCGCCTTCCGAAGATGTCCTCCCAAGCCTGGCTTCCTGCACGACCTGTGGAATCTGTGCTGCTAAATGCCCTGCCGGCGCAAACCCTCCCGAAGTGGTGGAGGCTGCCCGTGCCCAGCTGGTAAAATGCGGTGTAACAACCGAAGCCCAGGAAAAGCTGAAAACTGCAGTTACGACAAGCGGCAACTCCTTTGGGGAAACAAAAAGCCGTCTTCACTGGCTTTCTGATACAGAACGTTCAAAGCTCCCGGAGAAATCCGATTATGTCTACTTTGTAGGCTGTTTTGACTCCTACCGCTATCCGGAATTTGCAAAAAAGACCTTTGAGGTTTTGCAGCATTTCGGAGTCACCCTCCTGTCGGACGAGCAGTGCTGTGCTTCTCCTCTCCTCCGTACTGGTTTCAGGGAAGATGCAGAAAAGATTATGGAGCACAACCTTGAGCAGATCCGGAAGGTGGGAGCTCACACTATCATCACAGGCTGTGCCGGCTGTTACACAACCCTCAAAAACAACTATCCCGACGAGTTCAGGGTTATCAGTCTCCCAGAATTCCTTGCCGAGCACCTGGAAGAGCTAAACCTGAAACGCCTTGACCTGACAGTCACCTATCATGACCCCTGCCACCTGGGCAGGCACAACAGGATCTACGACGCACCCAGAAAAGTCATCCAGGCTATATGCACCCTCAAGGAAATGAAAAACATCAAAGAAAATTCCCGCTGCTGCGGCGGAGGAGGAGGGGTAAGGATCGGATATCCTGACATCTCTCTTGAACTTGCCAGAAACAGGCTCGAAGATGTTCCTGAAGCTGTGGACTATATCGTCACCTCCTGCCCCCTCTGTGTGAGGAACCTTAGAGATGCAGGCGGAGATATCGAGATAATCGATATTGTAGAACTCGTGGCAATGGCAATGGAATAAGTTCAGGTATTTCTGAATTAGCTGTTTGTTTTTCAGATGACCTTTACTATGGGCCGGTTTTTTCCGGCTCAAATCTTTTTTCTATCTTTTTGAATCAATTTTATCTTTTCAGGTTAGGCAATAGTAATTCTCTGCTTTCTACTAACAGTATATTTTTTATCTCTGGAAAACGACTCTTGTCTACTGAATTTTACTGCCAGATATAAGCTTTAGAAATAGTTTGGGAAGATAAGACGATGAGCTGCAAACCGATAACGTTTCGTAATGTCCCGCCTGATACGTTCAAATGTATGAAGAAAAAGCTTCAGGAGGCAGGAATTACTGTCCCTTCAGGGAACAGAGGAGAACTTTCGGGATCCGGGATTGTGGCAGATTTTGAATGGGATGGGCAGTCCAATCTGACGATCACAATCACGGAAAAACCGTTTATTGTCAGCTGTGAAGTTGCAGCCATGAAAATAAAACAATTCGTAAGACAGTGCCACGGTTCATAAAAGAAATATAGGAACCTGATATGAATATAGGCGAGAGAAAAATTGACACTGAAGGCTGCCAGGGCATCAAATTTAGAAATGTAACTCCAGAAGTTTTTTCCTGCATGAAGAAAAAACTCCGCGCCTACGGGATCGAAACTTCATCGGGAAATTACGGAAAGCTTGAAGGAAACGGCATAGTTGCCCATTTTAGCTGGGACGGGGAAGCAAACCTGCTAATTGAGGTCAAGGAGAGGCCTCTGACTACTTACTGCGGGCAGGTAAGCGGAAAATTGAGAGCTTTCATGAGAGAGTGTCAGGGATTCTGAGTAAATAAAGGAAAACATGTAAACAAAGGAAAGTGTACTTTTCTGTCATTATTCAGTTAGGGGCAAAATTTGCGTTTTCTATATCTCTTCAAAAAACAAAAAATTTTTATACACTTGTGATCTATCTGTTTTAATTATTTTATGTTGTATTGGAGGTAATGTTTCATTGAGGTTGTTATGACCCCGATATTTTACTCAAATGATGTTATCTCTTTGTGATTTTAGCCGAAATACAATTCTTTCAATAATTATAGGAGGAAAAAATATGGGATGTAGCCCTGTAACGTTTCATAACGTCACACCAAATGTATTCAATTGCATGAAAAATAAACTTGAAGCTGCTGGCCTTCACGTGCCTTCAGGAAATAAAGGAGAGATCTCAGGCCATGGAGTTGTAGCCGATTTTGACTGGGATGGTGCGTCAAATCTCACCATTACGGTTAAGGACAAGCCTTTTTTCATCAGCTGCGGCACTGCAACAGGAAAGATCCAGGACTTTGTGCACCAGTGTGGAGCTTGATAGAAAGAGTTAGGAAAAGTTTGCAGCTGATTTTATCATCAGTAAAATTACAGAGTTATACAGAAGCATTTTTATCTTTTAATTTTTTTCTCAGGTTTTTATTCAAATTCGGGATATCGAATTCTTTTCGCATCCCGGACAGCGTTATAATAAAGCTTATTCTTTTCTCCTTATCAGGCACTTATGGGCGTTTCCCACAAGATCGAGCCTTCCTGCCTTTTCCAGAGCCTCATATACAAGCTCATAGTTTGCCGGATTCCTGTAATGCATAAGGGCTCTTTGCATTGCTTTTTCTTTTTTATCCCTTGCAACATACACTTTTTTGCCCGTAAAAGGGTCAAGTCCTGTGTAATACATGCAAGTTGACACTGTCATTGGAGTTGGAGTGAAGTCCTGAACCTGCTCGGTATAACCTCCATGGTCCCGGACATACTCTGCCATCTCAATCATATCTTTAAGAGTGCAGCCCGGGTGGCCCGACATCAGGTAGTTTACAATATACTGCTCCTTGCCGCATTTTTTGTTAAAGAAAGCAAACCTGCCTGCAAATTTCTCATAAACTTCCCTTCCGGGCTTGGACATTACATCGGTTACCCGCCTTGAGAAATGTTCAGGGGCAATCCGAAGCTGCCCGCTGATATGATGGGCGCAGAGTTCTTTCAAGTATTCTTCATCTTCAAGGGCAAGGTCATAGCGCACACCATATCCTGTAAAGACCTGCCTGATCCCTGGAAGCTCACGCAGGCTCTTCATCAATTCAAGTAATTTTTTGTGGCTTGTATCAAGCGCGGGGCAGATGCGCGGGTAGAGACAGGCTTTATCCAGGCAGGCTCCCTTCTTTTCCCAGGACCTGCACCCCATGCCGTACATATTGGCTGTGGGACCTCCGACTCCGTTGATTATGCCCTTAAAATCGGGTTTTTCCGTAAGCTTCTTTGCCTCCCGCAGGACGGACTCAATGCTGCGGCTCGCAATCATGCGCCCCTGGTGCTGGGTGATGGCACAAAAAGAACAGCCTCCGAAACAACCCCTGTGCGTCGTCAGGGAGAATTTCACCATCTCAAGGGCAGGCACGGGCTCGGTATATGAAGGATGGGCTTCACCTGTATATGGCAGTTCATACACGTGATCAAGTTCCGCTTCTGTAAGAGGCCTCATTGGCCTGTTCTGTACAATAACGGTTTTCGGGTGAGGCTGGATGACACCTTTTCCGGTAATCGGGTTTTGTTCCAGGAAGTATGTGCGGAAAGCCTTTGCAAAGGCCGCTTTATCCTGAGAAACTTCAGAAAATGAAGGGATTTCGATATATTCCTTGAAAAATTCGGCTGTTTCCGGGGCTGTATCCTGAACCGCATCCTTAGCCTTATTTCCGGATCCGCTCTCTTCTAATTCTTTTTCCTCTTTTTGTTCTTGTTCTTGTTTGCCCTGTTTCTGCCTATCCTGTTCTTCGGCTCTTCCTTTGCTTTTTTCTTTAAGCTCTTTCCAGGCTTTAACTTCCATCTTCCAGACTGTTCCCGGGATGTCTCTGATTTCCTTTATATCCTTTCCAGCCTGAAGGCGCTTTGCAATTTCCACAATCTGGAGTTCACCCATACCGTAAACAATGAGGTCAGCAGGGGCATCAGCCAGAATTGACTGCCTGACCTTATCTGAAAGATAATCATAATGGGCGAAGCGCCGTAAGGAAGCCTCTATTCCTCCGAGCACTATAGGCACATCAGGAAAAGCTTCTTTTATCCTGTTTGAATAGATGATCGCCGCGCGATTAGGGCGAAGTCCAGTTTTGCCTGCCGGGGAGTATGCATCCTTATCCCGGGGCTTAAGTCCGGGGGTCAGGTTACTTACCATGGAGTCCGTATTTCCTGCGCTTACGGAAAAGAAGAGTCTGGGTTTTCCCAGTTTTTTGAAATCTTCAGGATTTTCCCAGCGCGGCTGGGCAATTACTCCCACTCTGAAGCCGGCTTCTTCAAGGACCCTTCCTATTATTGCAGTCCCGAAACTGGAGTGGTCCACATAGGCATCTCCGGTGACAAGGATAATGTCAAGCTCCTTCCAGCCGCGGGCTTTTACTTCTTCAGGGCTCATCGGGAGGAATTTTGACAGAGGGAGAGAGGAGGAAAATCTTTTTTTCTGCTTTTTTTCTTTTTTTACAGTCTTAACCTCAGATCTCGATTCTGCTTTTTTTCCTTTTCCGGCGGAGGCTTTCGAAGATTCCGCTTTTTCAGGCTTTCTTGCGGAATTTGTTCTTGATTTTTCTTCCGTTCCTGTTTCTACCTTTTTCGGAACGAAAGAGCTGGCTCTCTTGCCAGTGATTTCTTCAGCCTGTTTTCTATCCGCCCCTTTTTTCAGCTTCACATCCTTTTCCCTATCTGATTTTTTTCTGCTGAATTTCCTGTTTTCTTCAGGAAATATTGAATTCGTGTCTTTTGATGCTGTATCTTTTGCCATATTCTTTTTCCGGGCTCTTTGCCTTCTCCTTGGTTAAGCAGTCGGTTTTGTTTTCAGGTTAGAGTTCCCTCATGCCTTTAGATATTCTTATTCTCCCATCATCATTTTCAGCATCGTGTACGAAGCCATAATCTGTTTGTTTCCGTCCCTGTCTGTAGGGGCTCCGTGACCGGAGTACAGGGTTTTTACATCGAGTTTTGTTAGCTTTTCTACAGATCCAATCATCTTGTCTGGTTCTGAGCCCTCAAAGTCCATTCTCCCAAATCCTCCTCCTGGAAATACGGTATCCCCTGAAAAGAGACTCTTTGAGACAGGCTCGTAGAGGCAGATGCTTCCTCTTGAGTGGCCCGGGGTGTGAATAACTTCAAGGTATTCACCGTCTCCAACGTCAATTTTATCTCCCTCTTCATATGTAATTGTGGGTCTGACAGCAGGTGCTCTGTCTCCAAAAAGGACGGAGACGCTAAGATATTCGTCGTTTACACCTTCAAGATCAGCTTTGTGTATTCCAACCGCTGCCCCGCTCTTTTCTGCAATTGCTGCTGCTGCTGCTGTATGGTCATAATGGCAGTGAGTCAGGATGATGAGTTTCAGGTCTGTAAGTTTGATGTATTTCTCTATTTGTTTAATGATGAGATCACTGTTCATTCCCGCGTCTATGAGTACTTTTCCGTTTACAAGATAAACGCTGGAATCGTAAGCTGTGGGGCAAATGTACCGGACTTCCATGTTTCTTCCTCTTCTGCTCCTTTTTCTTTTTTTCCTTGCTTTTTCCGCTTCTTCTCTGTTTTCTGTTTCCCTCTTTTTCCTGAAGTATTTTAAAACTTTATATCCTGAAAACCCTGCGCGCATTTTCGGTTGCAAATTTAGCAACTTCTGCAGGTTCCATTTCCTTAAGTTTGGCTACTACAGGAATTGAATCAACGATAAAAGCGGGCTCGTTTCTGCCTCTGCGCGGGGAAAGGAAAGGACTGTCGGTTTCCAGAAGCAGGTTTTCGAGGGGCACTTCTGCTGCAAGAGTCTGGTGATGTTCGGAAAAACAGACAAGTGTTGCCAGGGAAATAAAGTATCCTGAATCAACAATTTCCTGCATCGTCTCAATAGAACCGCTGTAGCAGTGATAAATTACGGTATCCACGTCTCTGACAAGTTTCAGAACTTCAGCTTCAGCAAGCCTGGCGTGCACCACAAGAGGTTTATTTAGTTCTTTTACAAGCTCTATTACCTTTTTAAAAGATGCTGTTTGCCTCTCACGTTCTTCATTCGTTTTACAGTCCTGAAAATCGAGGCCGGCTTCTCCTATGCCAACTGCTTTTTCTGCATTGGCTTCTATCTGGGCAATGATAGCATCCACATCTTTGTCACTGCCTTCCCTGCCTATGTCAGGGCTCAGACCCAGAGAGGCATGGATATCCTCATTCTTTTCCGCAAGTTCAAGACTCATGCGGTTGCCTTTGAGTGAAATTCCGGAGTTGACCATTCCGACAACTCCTGCCTTCCGGGCGCGGAGGATAGCCTCCTCCCGGTCAGGGTTGAATTTTGGAAAATCTAGGTGACAGTGAGAATCAATAATTGGATAAGGCATGGGTTTGTATTCCATTTCATTTTATTTTACTTTATCATCTTGAGGAATACAAACCCGAAAAATGAAGAGGCATCTGCCTTATCTGAATTTCACTTTTGAGTTGATTTTAGATTTTTTCTTTCTTATACAGCAGGTTCATAGCATTTACAAGAGCTTCCACGGAAGCCATAACTATGTCCGGGTTTGCAGACCGTGCAGTCACAATTCTTCCTTTCTCGTTTTCGAGACCTATGTACACATCGGCAAGAGCGTCTGCCCCACCAGTGATAGCATCGATCCTGAATTCCTGAAGTTTGAAATGGTTGCTCTCGCCAAGGATATCCCTTACTGCATGGAGGGCGGCATCCACTGGTCCGACTCCGGTTCTTGCTGCAATAATTTCTTTTCCTTCAATATCTGCTTTCACCACAGCCGTAGGTGTGATGATGTTTCCTGTCATGACGGATACTTCTTTGAGTTTAATCAGCTCTTCATCAGAGCTTGCTTTTCCGAGCACTGCAGAGGCGACTGCATAGAGGTCGGCATCTGTTATCTGTTTGCCTTTGTTTGCGATTTCTTTGATCCTGAGCACAATCTCATCGAGCTGCTTATCACTGGTTTTTATGCCAGCAGACTCAAGGGACTGTTTGACCGCATGTTTGCCGGTGTGCTTTCCAAGGACAATGCGCCTTCTGTGCCCGACCATTTCTGGGGTCATAATACCGGGTTCGAAGGTATCGGATTTTTCAAGCACTCCCTGACTGTGGATTCCTGACTCGTGCGAGAAGGCATTTTGCCCTACCACAGGCGTGTTTGGCGGGAGCCTGATTCCTGTATAATTTTCGACCATTTTCGAGGTTTCTACAAGGTATTCTGTTCGGATATTGGTTTTCGCACCGTAAATTGATGTAAGGCTCATAACTGTCTGGGCAAGGTCAGCATTTCCTGCCCTTTCTCCTATGCCGTTTATAGTTACCTGTACCTGAGATGCTCCGGCCTCAACAGCCATAAGGCTGTTTGCAACTGCAAGCCCGAAGTCATTGTGGCAGTGTACGTCTATCGGTATCGTTATTTCAGCTGCAATGTCTTTTATCTGTCTGTACATTGCAGACGGAACCATGACGCCGACAGTATCCGGCACGTTAATGATGTCGCAGCCTGCCTCCTGGACAGCCTTGAAAACCTCTATGAGATATGCGGGGTCAGTTCTGGTGGCATCCATTGCGGAAAACATGCACTTAAGCCCGTGGTCTTTGATGTACTGGACAGCTTCTACAGCCATTTGAATGACTTCTTCCTGGCTCTTTTTGATGGTATAGATCCGCTGTACATCCGAGGTTGGGACGAAGGTGTGCACAAGGCCAACATCACTTTCAAAACAGGCATCGATATCTTTTTTCAGCACACGAGCAAGTCCGCAGACTGTGGTGTCAAGTCCGGCATTAGAAATCGATTTTACGGATTCTTTATCTCCTTCTGAAGAGATGGGAAATCCGGCTTCTATTATGTCTACCCCGAGTTTGTCAAGTTGATGAGCAATTTCCAGCTTCTGGGTAGAAGTCAGGGATACTCCCGGGGTTTGTTCTCCATCACGCAGTGTTGTGTCAAAAACAGTTACTTTTTTATTCTGCATGGGTTCGATGTAAAAATCGATCCCTTCTTTCAGTGTGTACATTCATAGTAATCACCTACATGGATGTACACTTCTGGTATATAAACTTCATGTATATTTTTAAAAGTTAATCTGAACTTTTACTTTTCTGAATTTTTGATGGAAAATTATTTATAGTAGATGTGCCATTTTAGGGTTGCTTCTCGGGCGTCACAAGACATCCCGAAGGTGAAAAACGGAATTTGAAAAACGGTGTTCGAAAAACGGAACAGGTACTTAAAAACGAAATCTTAAAAACGGAACAAATAGTGCCTGAGCGATTTATTTTTCGTAATGATCGCTAATAAAAACGGACGAAGGTAAGGATTCAAAAGGCAAACTCCTTTGAAATCTTTTAACCATTCATCTTCCATCTTTCAAATTTGTTTACCCTTCTTTGAAGGAAAACGCTTATATATGAGAAATGCATTGTAATTCTCCTCCCACGGCATGAATTTGCTGAGGGGGAAGACACAAAGCTTTATATACAAGAAATGTCTTGTATGTATCCCTCACACAGGTCAAATG
>ENA-UOYA01001769-UOYA01001769.1-activated-sludge-metagenome-genome-assembly--contig:-NODE-1769-length-22039-cov-5.768513_pt1 | contig 22039 bp, 19 predicted proteins | sample MGYA00238163_ERZ764804 | MGnify/ENA primary metagenome ERZ764804 (study PRJEB28919, sample SAMN05720223) | activated sludge metagenome | isolation source: Anaerobic digester | place: Hong Kong... | reverse complement strand
TGTTTTTTGCACGCTGCTTTTTAAGTCCTGTATGAGCTGTTAACTCAGGGTCGGCCCTGGGCAGATCTTTTATAACTATTGGTCAAGGGGAATAGATTTTTTCCATCTTATCGCCCACAAGTACCCGCACATGGTCCATGTCCAGTCCGAAGAAGAGATAAAATCTTCAGATATTCACTTACAGAGAATAAAAGAACGGGTAATTTTTAAAAGTCTCATTATTGATACGATTTTCTGGATCCCCTCCCTGATCCTTGCAGCGATGTCAGGATCGGTAACCTTATCCACCGAAGCCATTAAAAAAGGCAATGAAATCCTCTCCACCTTTTTTGCCTGGTTAGCCCTGAAAAAGATGTCAGAAGGGGGAGCTCATGCCTATGATTATGGTATGGGAAAATTTGAGAATATGACCGGTATCGTGACCGGCATCGTCATGATCCTCTCACTTGTGCTGGTTTTCGGGCTTACTGTCCTGAAACTTCTCAATCCCCACATGCTTCATGAAGAGGTTACCATCGTGGCAATGATCATTATGTTCACCGGCATCTGTGTCAGTACTATTCTCTGGAGGGAGAAGGTTCATATTGCAAAGATGGAATATTCCCCGGTTATTGAAGCCCAGATTACTCTCTTTAAGACAAAAGCGATCACAGAATTTGTGGTTCTTGCGGCACTCTTACTGGTATTATTTATTGAGGATAATCCCTGGGAGGATTATATTGATCCGGTTGCATCATTCATCGTCATCGGTTTATTTCTCCTTTCCGGATACCGGACCATATCATCCTCACTACCTGACCTGCTGGACAAGACTATCGAAGAGGAACTGCAACTTGTGGTAGTCAGATCCCTCGCAGACTTCTTTGATGAGTATGAAGCCTTTCATGGCGTCAAATCAAGAAAGTGCGGGAATGATATCTTTATTGAACTCTTCCTTGAGTTTGACGGAAACAGACTGATGGATGATGTCCAGAAGACAATCTATGCCATAAAAGATTCACTGGAGAAGGAGATCCCCAGAAGTTCGGTGACGATAATGCCATGTACCGGTAAATTTGGAGGGAAAAAGAAATAAATTCAGGAGAATAGAAAGAATTGAGAAATAACCTGAATGAGATAAACATCTCTTCATACTGGAAATTCTCATCATCTCACTCCTTTTAATTTTTTGATCAGCGTGGTCCATTTATCATCCCGGATACCATCTGGATCCCGAACTCCCTTTTCAGAGAATTCAGATATTTCCTCTATTTATCATCGATTGGGCTGGTTTTTCATTCTCCGGCATCCCGTATATACCATTGCCAAACCACTCCCAGTAATCCTGTATGGGGTGTTCCGGGTATTCGGTTTCAGTCATTTATTTACCTTATAATCTCCTTCCTTTTTTATGGCATTTCGATCACAATATCCCCTCCTTTTTTTATTTATTGTCGCTGCTCTCCTCATTATACCGGTCATGGCAAAAGATACCCATAATCCGGTACCTGAGTATGAAAAACAGATGGCAGAGTTCTTTTATCCAGACAATGCCGTATCTCATATCTATCATGCTACCATCGAACCCCACTGGATTCGATCTGATGCATTCTGGTATGCTGATACCGGCCGTGATATGACCCGGTTCTTTCTGGTTAATACCTCACAGGGCTCCAGAAAGAAGATTATTGATGCAAACCGACTTGCAAAAGTCCTGGAATCTGCAACCGGGAAACAAATTTCACCCTCACTCCTGCCCATCCAAGAGATGGAGGTGTCATCAGATGAAAAGACCCTGCAATTCACCTCTTTTGGCTCATCATGGACCTGCGATCTCGTATCGTATGCCCTGACAAAGAATAACCTTCCTGATGAGATAATCTCTGGCATTCCGTCGCCTGATAACACGAAGATCGCCTATGTCAATGGCTCCAATCTCTGGCTGTATACGGTAAGCTCAAAAACCGCTTCTCCCCTGACTACTGATGGAGTTCCTGATTATTTCTACGGAAAGCGATCTGACACGGTCAGGTACCCGGTTTCTGAATTACGTCTTAATTCGACTCCTGCACCATACCTGGTCTGGTCCCCGGATTCATCAAAAATTGTAACCTACCGGGTTGATCAGCGAAATGTAAGTTCCCTTTCGCTTGTCCAGGATGCACCTGGTATTGGTAAGAGGCCTCTATTGTATACCTACAAGTTCGCAACTCCCGGAGATCTGCATATTCCAAAGTATGAACCGGTTGTCATTGACACATCGGTTCGGAGTGTGACTCCTCTGAAATTCAGGGCACAGCCTGAGGTGAGTCTGATGGATACCGACCAGGATATCCTGCAGTGGTGGGATAGTACCGGGAATATCACCTACTCGCTCTTTGTCGAACGGGGAGAGAAAACACTTCGGCTCCTCGCAGGAGATGCCCGGACCGGTACCGTTCGGGAGATACTCAATGAAACCGGTACTTCGTATATTGAGTCAAGCCTTGAATATGCCGGCACCCCGAATATCCATGTCCTCGCGAATGGAGATATCATCTGGTTTTCAGAACGGGACGGATGGGGACATCTGTACCGGTACGATGCCAATGGAACCCTGAAAAAACAGATTACGAAAGGACCCTGGGTAGTCAGGGAAATTCTGGCTGTTGATGAAAAGAATGGCCACATATACTTTACTGCCAGTGGGAAAGAAGAAGGAAATCCTTATTACCACTATCTCTATCGGGTCCAGACCGATGGAAATGATCTCAGGCTCCTCACACCCGGTCAGGCCGATCATTCGGTTTTTCTGTCACCCGACCTCACCTGTTTCATTGATGCCTACTCCCGTGCGGATCTTCCAACGGTTACGGTACTCAGATCCATGGATGGAACCCTGCTTATGCATCTTGCAACCGCTGACGATTCCGATCTTCAGAGAAATGGCTGGTCTCCTGCTGAACGGTTCACCGTAACCGCCCGTGACGGAAAGACTGAACTCTATGGGCTGCTTTTTAAACCAACGAATTTTGACAACACGAAGAAGTACCCGGTCATTGATGTGGTTTACCCCGGCCCCTATACTATTGTCACACAAACCGCCTATCCCGCCTCTCTGACCTGGAACTCTAAAATATACTGGACCTGCCAGATGCTTTCAGAGCTGGGATACATCGTTGTTACCATGGACGGGCTTGGAACGGCGTACCGGTCAAAAGAATTCCATGATGTCAGTTACGGGAACCTGAGTGACTGCGGTCTTCCTGATCATATCACAGGTCTTAAACAACTGCAAGCACGGTATCCATGGATGGATCTGAACCGGGTCGGTATCTATGGGAAATCAGCCGGTGGGTTTATGGCAGCCCAGGCAATGCTCACGTATCCTGAATTTTTCAAAGTCGGGGTCGCTGCATCAGGGGATCATGATTGCAGGTTATATGGTTCATTCTGGGGAGAAAAGTATGAGGGATATCCGGTTACTGACCGGTATCTGGAGCAGGTAACGGCACTCAAGGCATCAAACCTCAAGGGAGATCTTCTTCTCATGACCGGAGATATGGATGATAATGTTCATCCCTCAATGACGATGCAACTGGCAGATGCCCTGGAATCAGCGGGGAAAAAGTATGATCTTATGGTGTTTACCAATAAGAATCATGACCTGAATTATGATCCCTATTATCTGAAGACCATGATGAGGTATTTTGTTAATAACCTTTGAGTTTTAACTTTTCGATCATAAGGAGATATTATGGAACCTCCCCGATAATCCATTTTTTTGGTTCGATTGGAGCAGGCATATCATACATCTTCGCATCCGGATAATCCTGTGAGATCTTCTTCCAGACTCCGGCTGCTGCATCATACCAAAGTTCGAGATCCTTATAGGGAGTATTGCCCATATCAACCGGAGAGAAGGTATTCTGCTCTGATTCATAGTCCAGGTATTTTTCCATAAGTGTGAGAGTGTAGGACAGGAATGATACGATCTCTTCTGCCCGTGGATACTGTTCCTGACTGATATTCATCCTGATAAGGGTGTAATATGTCTCAGCCAGGGAGTCATGAAGAGCATTATTTATCTTTCCGACCGGGAGTGATTCCCCGGTGCAGATCTGGTATATGGTTGTATTTACCCGATCAAAGAATTTACTATCGTCAAATGGTGGTTCTTGTGCAGGTGGGGCAAGCGGGAGTTGGACCTTTGGAAGGGTGGTCATGACTGCATTTCCGGTTGATATCAGACTTAAAAAAAGCAGGCCCGACATGAATAAAACCACTATACGGCTCATAAACATCATGAGACGGTATGTGCCAAAGGGTTGCCGGTTTAGAGGTTTAGAAAAAAGTAGGTTCAGGCCCGGAAAAAAGGACCTGTTTGGTTTATTTTATGCTGGTGTATGCCAGGTTACTTCTTTCGGAAGGGTGACATTTTCACCATATATCCCAGAGCCAAGCCACCAGGTATCATCTACTGCCTCTACATACCCAAGTTTCTTCTCAACGGTATTGTTATGAGCAGGATTTACATAATGAAATACCACAAACCCTGATCCGTTCAGTGCTGCGTCACGGAGGTTCCGGATAAAGTACTCATTGCTCGCATCAAGCTCTTCCAGTCTGCTCTTTCCGATTAATTCGGTCTGGAGCGGGTGGGCAAGGGTAATCCCGTCAAAATCATAGGCATAGATGTAGAGGTTTCCTCTGAAGAATGATCCGTTCCGGTTCCTAAATTCAGCAAGGACATCTTCCTTTTTATTATCCCGGGCATATTGAACTGCCTCCTGAACAAATGCCACCATTTCTGCAACAGGTTTGTCCAGTGAATCGGATGTCATTTCATTGTCCGTTTGTAATTCTGATTGTGATTGGTTTTCCGTGAGGTTGGTTTCTGTAATAGTGATTGGTTCCACCCTTGCAGGGCTATCCTGCATATCTGCTGAAAGGGAAGTAATACCGCACAAAAAAACCAAACAAATAATCAAATAATGAGTCATGATTTATTTATTGGATATGATAATACATGGGATTTTTGATTCAGGATTCCATTTGGGCATGCAATAGAACTCTGATCTGAAGCTCTTTTGGAATCTCAATAACCCGGAGTGGACATCTAATACGCCATTCAGGTACACGCGTATATCGTTCTAGCTGGTCACAACCAGACATGATCTTTTCTCTCTCATAGGACTTTATGCACTTTCATGGTCATTGTTATGGAATGGAAGATCTGAGAACTGATGTACAGCGCACCCCATCTGACAAGATACTGACCGATCCACCCTTTTATCTTCCTGAATTCGAGGCATCCTACCGGTACATCATTGATGTGTATGAGGTGCCCCCTCGTGACATTGCCATATTTATCCCCTGTGCGGTTCGAAAACCATACAGTACCAGTCCGAGTCACCGGATCATGCGAGCTATCATCGATAAGGTTCTGCAGCCGGATTCATTTCATCTCGTGATCTTTGGAACCTGTGGTATCCTTCCTGCAGAACTGGAGACCATGTACCCCTACGCTCATTATCAGTACATGCTGGGAAAAGTGAAGGATCCATCTATACAGGAGGATTTTCTCAGGATTGAAACCGATCGGGTGGCCGGGTATCTTCAAAAAACAAAAGATACGTATAAAAAACGGATTGCCTATTGTATTGGTCCGTTTCGGAGGGCGTTAATCCAGGGATCCGAACTGGCAGGAGTCCCTATTGATATCATCATGCCAGGAAAGGATGTAATTAATAAAATAATGGAACTTGACTGTCCTTTCCAAGAAGGAAGTCTGAATATGGAAGAATATCTTGAAGAGTTCTATAAAGGTCTTGTTTTGATTCGAGACTCTTTATTGTGAATATAATAATTATAATATATTAATAAATGGGTCCTTTTACCTACCGGAAACGATCCGGGAATAGTGTTTGAATATGTGATTCCATAGACGGCCGCTATCGTGACTCTGGAGCCTGACCTAGGTCAGATCAGGTGTCTTAAATCCTTAAATTGAATTTATTTTCAATAATACGCTTAATTTTTGGATAATTTGAATGAATATGGTACTCTTTCCATTCTGGAAGGGAAGGAGGGGGGTGAAAAAAGTTATTCTTCAAGGGTAGAGATATCGCCTGGATCCACTCCCATCTCTTTTGCCTTGAGGACACGTCGCATGATCTTCCCGCTTCTCGTCTTTGGCAACTTATCCATAAATTCTATGCCGGATGGCATGGCGATAGGGCCGATGGTCATCCGTACATGGTATGTCAGTTCAGAGACGAGCTTCTGACTTGGTTCATATCCCTGTCTCAGGATAACAAAGGCCTTGACCGCCTGTCCTTTCACATCGTCCGGAACACCGATGACGGCAGCCTCTGCAACCGCTTCGTGGGAGACCAGCGCTGATTCCACCTCTGCCGTTCCCAGATTATGGCCAGCGACGATGATGATATCATCAGATCTCCCCAGGACCATGATGTATCCGTCCTCGTCCTTTACTGCAAGATCCCCGACTGTATACCAGTTTTTAATCTGGTTCCAGTACTGTTTATACCGGTCCGGATTATTGTAGACGGTCCGCATCATCGACGGCCATGGCTCTTTGATGACCAGCAGACCTCCCTGCCGTGCAGGAACCGGATTCCCTTCCTTGTCCACCACATCTGCCACAACTCCTGGTATAGGAACGCCTGCAAATCCTGGTTTCATAGGCTGTCCGATAGGGGTTGTGATCATGTGCATGCCGGTTTCGGTCTGCCACCAGGTATCAAGGATGGGGCATCTGTTTCTTCCGATAACGCGGTAGTACCATTCAAATGCCTCCGGGTTGAGAGGTTCACCTACCGATCCGATGATCCGGAGGGAGCTGAGGTTATACTTATCCGGCCATTGCTCCCCTACCTTCATGAACATTCGTATGGCGGTTGGAGCGGTATAAAAGACCGTTACACCAAACTCTTCAATAAGGCTCCACCAGATTCCCGGGTCAGGATAATCAGGGGTGGTCTCGGTGATGAGCACCGTTGCTCCTACAGAGAGCGGACCATAGACGATGTAACTGTGTCCGGTGATCCAGCCCGGGTCGGCAGTACACCAGTGGACATCGTTCTCTTTGAGATCAAAGATATATTTGCAGGTATAATGAGCTCCGACGAGATATCCTCCTGTGGTATGAACAATCCCTTTTGGCTGCCCGGTTGTCCCGCTTGTATAGAGGATAAAGAGCGGGTCTTCACTGTCCATCTCCTCTGGCGGGCATTCCTCACTGACTCCTTCCTGGATAGCGTAAAAGTCCACTTCCATCTCTGAATAGAGTTCCACCGGACACCGTTCCCTGCTCAGTACAACAATCTTCTCAACACTGGGAGAGTTCTTAACCGCATCATCCACGATACTCCGCAGTGGGATTAATTTACCCCGTCTTACTCCGACATCCGCAGTAATGACAATTTTTGCCTGTGCATCCCTGATTCGTGCATGGAGAGCCTCTGCTCCGAATCCGGCATAGACGATGGAGTGCACTGCACCAATCCGGGCACAGGCAAGCATGGCGATGATATGCTCAGGGACAAGGGGCATGTACAGGCATATCCGGTCTCCCTTCTGAACGCCGAGTTTTTTCAGGGCATTGGCAAATCGCATGACTGCCCGGTACAGCTGACGGTATGTGTAGATCTCCTCTTTCTTCTGCTCACCCTTCCAGATCAGGGCAAGTTTATTTCTCCTTCCGTTCTTTACATGCCGGTCCAGACAGTTTGCGGAGATATTGAGTTTTCCTCCACAAAACCACCGGGCATTCGGCCAGTTCCACTCTTTTACCTTATCCCATGGTTTTATCCAGTCCAGTTCTCTGGCTTTACCTGCCCAGAATCCATCCGGGTCTGATAAAAACTCTGCATATGCTTTCTTGTAGTCACCAAGAGCAGAGTTTGCCTGGTAGGACGGGTTTGGGATATAGGTTTTGTTGTCAAGTTTGACATCAAAGTTTTCAGCCATTGTTGTTCCACCATCTGGTTCATGTGGGGGCATATCCGGCCGGATCGATGATCTTCATATCCGGCTGGATTCAGATCGACAATCAGATGATTGCTGATCGTATGATCAATCGTGTAGAATTGAAATGCATATAATGATGCATTTGTCGTACAGATATGTAGATCATTATACTGCATATGATATTAGAATAAAATTTCAATCTAGCTGCAATTTATCGATTTATTGGTTGTCAGAAAAAAAGAGAAGGTCAGTGAATAATATGGTCTGCAAACGAGAATTTGTAACTCGCGCAATGATCACCATAATCTGTCGGCCATAGGGTTTCTCTATTCTATCGGTTATTTAGTGGTACATATTGCCTTTGCCACCATGTTTGGATATGCAGGCCCGGAGCAGATGAAGATGGATTGAATCAGATAAAATACTTCAGTATCTTCAAAAGTACCACCATATCAGTTTCAGATAGGATCTCTCATACCATGATGAGTCCGGGATTTGTTCCCGTAATGCACCGCCCCCTCCCTTTTGAAACCACAAAGGTGTTCTCAATTCCTACCATTCCAACTCCTGGGATTCCTTTCTTTGGCTCAAGGGCAAATACCATATTCTCTTCCAGTGGCTCATGAAAACCCTCAGCAATCACCGGGATCTCATCAATTAACAGACCGACGCCGTGGCCAAGGAACTTTACCTTCCGGTCTTTATATCCCATGAAATTCTCTAAAAATTCAGGCTCTAACGTTGCGATTACATCCTGGTATATCTGCGATGGGATATTACCCGGGACAAGGAGAGAAGCAAGATGGTTCTGTACATCCACACACCGGTTATGCTTCTCAATAACGTCATCAGGAAGTGATGCACCAAACATATAGGTCATGGTTTTGTCTGTATGATACCCGCCAAACCCACATCCAACGTCAACAAAGACGAGGTCTCCTTTTTTCAGTCTCCTCTTCCGGTCACCAAGGAGGGGAACGGCAGGGCATAATCCTACAGATCCACCAGGCCCGTCAAAATATGTCGGATAGAGTGAGTTTTCTCCAAATCCTATCTGGCCAAGAAGCATTTCGGTGTTAAACATACCAAACCGTGCAATCCCATGATGACCTTCATTAACCAGATACCCATACAGTTTGGTGGCGAATTCGCTCTCACGCATCCCTTCAGTCAGCATATCCGGAACGCTTTCTTCCAGCACCCGGGCATGAATTCTCCCTGACTCTTCCATGAGGGAGATTTCAAATGGGCTCTTCACAGCCCTGACCATTGAGAGTTCACGATCCACTGATTCAACGTGCGATATTGGAAAATACTTTGAAAACCGCTGGTAAAGAGCGAGCGGAACGATATCAGTTTCAAGATGTACTGTGTCAGGAACGTCCGTATATGCCCTGGCAGCGTCACGAAAACTTCCCATTCTTTCAATATACGGGAATTCAGATTCATGTTTCGCACGTTCATAACTCTTCCTGACCCAGAGGGTTGGTTCTCCGTCCCGTGGAATGCAAAGCATGCTGTCCTGCATGGTACCGGTAAAATAATAAAGGTTGATATTTCCAAAAATTACTACCAGTTCATAGTCAGGTTTTTGATCCTCCATTCGGGCTTTAAATCGTTTCATCCGTTGTTCTAACTCTGATCCAGGTACCCGGCTGTCCATAGTACACATTTGGCGACAACCATGATAGGATCTGTCATGGTGCAGGTGAAATGTTCTTCATACCCCCTCCCTTTATTACTTTGTTCATACATGATCTTACATGGTTTCTCTCTTTTCGGTCAGTTCAATCAATAAAAAAATACTTTATGCAGGTTCTCTCTCTCTTCTTGTTGTTGCCAGTGTTATTATTCTGTTTGCAGCATTTTCTACATATAACACCTCTGTATCAGGAGCTGAAGATGAACTTAAAATTCTCGCAGATGCACAGGCTGAAGCAATAAAAGGAGTATTACTTGAACCGATGCACTCGACCGAATCTTTGGCTGAAGTGCTTCTTGGGCCATATAGTGCTGGAAAACCACTGCCAAGAGAGGAAGTTGAGTCAATCATCGGTGGAATATTGAAGAACCATCCTCTCTATAATGGGGTTTACACGATGTGGGAAGAGAATGCGTATGATCGTGCTGACTCCCGGTATGCAGGTAAGAACGGGTTCTCCAGTACAGGGCGGATGAATATGTACTGGTACCGGGAAGATGGTGTTGAGCAGCGGATGATATATGAGTCGGATTCTGTAGACACAGAGACTGATTATACACAGGATTACTATACCATTCCTGCACAAACACACCAGAAACTCCTGACCAATCCGTATGTTGAACCATCACAGAGTGTCCCGGTCCTGATGGCATCAACCATCGTTCCAATCCTCTATCAGGGAACTTTTCTTGGGATAACTGGTGTCGACGTCACCCTTGGTATCCTGATCTCCGCTGGTGGAGTAGGGCTGCTTTATATTGTTGCACGATCCATCAGTCGTCCGATACAGGAGATCACATATGCAGCCGGGCGCCTGGCAGAGGGTGATCTTTCCTGCCGGATTAATCCTGATGGACATGATGAGGTTGCTATCCTTGGGAGAACCTTTGATACTATGGCTTCCCGCCTGCAGCAGACAATGGATACTATCACCAGGGATGGAGAAGATCAAAAGGCGGTCCTTGCAGAGATAAACGGGATAGCACAGGCGGCATCAAATGGTGATCTCAATGTTCGTGGAGATCCAGCTCATTTCTCCGGTGAGTACCGCCATGTCATCGAAGTGGTGAATGATACTCTTGATGCTGTCGTCCGGCCGGTTACTGAAGCAATGACGCTTGCCCGTGAGTATTCAGCAGGGAATTTCTCTGCACGGTTTGACCCTGGTGTTCCAGTATCAGGAGACTTTATTCATTTCAGGACGGCGCTTGATACCATTGGTATCCAGATGGGGTCCCTTATTGGTGCTCTTTCTGACGAGGTACAGGGCCTGATGACCGAGATGGAAGAGTCCAATGCTAGTGTAGAGGAGATTGCGTCTGCATCCCAGGCGATTGCACGGGGGACAAATAAACTCAGTATACAGGCTGATCTGTCAAAATCCGGAATCACAAAGATTCAGGATACGGTCAGTTCTGTGACATCCATCGGTTCTGATATTGCAAGTCAGACCGCAGAGGCATCAGTTCTTATCAATCAGTCACAGCAGCTCTCTCACAAGGGATCTGAAAGCAGTACCCTTGCAGATATCGGTATGAAGTCCATTGTAAAGTCGCATGATGAGACCGGCAGAATCATTCATGAGATTAATTCGGAGATGGATAAGATCGGTGATATTGTCGGTATCATTACTGATATTGCTGATCAGACAAATCTCCTTGCACTCAATGCCGCAATCGAAGCCGCCCGTGCAGGTGATGCAGGGAAAGGGTTTGCAGTAGTTGCCGGAGAAGTGAAGGCACTTGCACTTGAATCACAGAAATCTGCAGAGAAGATCAGTGGTATTATATCTCTTCTCCAGGAACGGTCGGCAAAGATGAAAAGTGCCATTGATGCCTCACGACAGGATATCAATAATGGCAGCAGGGCAGTCGATGAAACATTGAAGATCTTTTCTGAGCTGGCATCTTCAATCGATGAAATTACCAAGCGGATCGTTTCTATCGACTCAGCCAGCCAGGATCAGATGGCAGCATATGAGATGGTGATGGAGCACATTACTTCTATGAATGAGTCATTCCACACTATCATCAATGAGCTGGGCAATACTGCTGCATTAACCGAAGAGAACTCCGTTTCACTTGATTGTATTGCCCAGTCTATTCAGGAAGCAACGATCAGGATAGATAAAATATCACGTGATATGGCCCGTTTCAGGGTATAGGGTAAGCCATGCTATATAGGTCTGTAGGGACAATTCATTCCCTTTATTTCCCTGGGATAAGGATATTTCAGTTATGACAATCAGGGATTTCATCATCCGGACCTGCACAGATATGGGCATCTCATGTGTCGGATGTGCCGATGTGGTCCGGTGGGAGCAGCCCCTCTTTTTCCCGTGGGTTCCTGAATCATGTTATCCGAACGCCATCTATCCGGAGGCACGAACCGCTGTTGTTATCGGCCTTCCCGTGCATCTGCCTGTGGTTGAGACTGCTCCATCCATCTGGTATCGTGAAGAGTATAAGGTTGTAAACAGTCTCCTTGATCAATATACCTGGCGGATAGCGACTGTTCTGAATGATCAAGGTTATGCATCGGTCTCAATCCCCCGTGACGGGTATGGCAGTATCACGGTACTGCAGAAGAATCCGGCTGCGTTCTTTTCACATCGTCATGCTGCTGTGCTTGCAGGTCTCGGCACCTTTGGGAGAAATAATATGGTTCTGACCAGAGCATGGGGGCCACGGGTCAGGTTTGGAACGGTTCTCACCAGTGCCCGGATTGAATCAGATGTTCTGATTGAATCATCCTTCTGTACCCGGTGCAATGCCTGTGTCCGTGCCTGTCCTGTCCATGCCCTTGAAGAGGAGGATTACCCAGAATCTAAAACAAATAAAAAGGCGTGTGCTGACCGGAGTGCTGCCCTGAATGGAGAGTACCGGTCTCCATGTGGAATATGTATCAAGGTATGCCCGGTTGGAGCTGACCGGGATTTGTTTAATCGGACTGATATCAGGATGTATGAGGATACAGGTGCATGGAAAAAATATCATGATGCCTGGGACCATGTCCGGTCTTTTGGTAGTGATTGATCAATGATAGGATGAATCCTGATACTGATTTTCGTGAGAGCGGGCATGTGAAATTTTTTCAGGCAGGAAAGCACTTGTGACATCTCACTTCATCCCATTTTTGAACAATACCAGCAATATGATGTTTTTCTCTCAAAATCCGAAGGTAATTTTTCTGTATGATGACAAACTTTATATGCTCATGCGGCAATCTGTATGTGCAGACGAAAGAGTAAATTCTGGAAATAGTTTTTGTAAGTTCTCGTTCAGTTCGAAAGGGTATCTCACTGCTATTCTTGGTAATTCTCTGGCGCAATGTGATTTTGATCACTGCGGCCCAACAGTTATGCAAAAGCCCATAAGGGACTATCATGGAAGGAAAGAAATTATACGTAGGCAACCTGCCCTACTCCACAAACGAAAGCCAGCTCAGCGAACTTTTCTCATCCTATGGAGAGGTTGTCAGCGCCAAAATCATTGAGAACAAAGGTTTTGGATTTGTCGAGATGGGAACTTCAGAGGAAGCCCAGGCAGCACTCGATGCCCTGAACGATACTGAATTTGACGGAAGAACTATGCGTATCGATGAAGCACGCCCAATGCAGCCACGCCGTGACTTTGGTGGAAACCGGAGCGGTGGGTTTGGCGGCTCAAGTGGCGGCTTTAACAGAAGACGCTTCTAATCAGATCAATATCTCCCTTTTTTATCCAAATATTGGATTATTATTCAATTAATCTGTTAATATCCTGTTGCATAGTAGTATCCGTCATCATGAATGATCCTGACCGGAACATCAAAGACAGCACGGATAAACCGATCTATCAGTACCTCTTCTTTCGGTCCGTCCTGGTAGATGGCACCGTTTTTAAACAAAATGACCCGGTTTATCTCCGGGATGATGTCCGGAAGGGAATGAGTGACAAGTATGATGACAGTGTGTGCCGCAACTTTTCTCATGGTAGAGCGGAGCATGTGTAGGGCATGAAGGTCCAGACTGTTTGAAGGTTCGTCAAGGATGAGGACCCGTGGATTATGAACCAGTGCCCGTCCGATAAGAAATCTCCTGGCCTCGCCGGTTGACATATCAGAAAATGATCGATCAGCCAGATGGGAAATTTCCAAAAAAGAAAGGATCTCATCTGCCTTGTTTTCCATCTCTGGTGTGATGGTATGAAAGAAGAGTCCGATACTGCTAAAAAAGCCTGATAGAATCACCTCTCTCCCGGAAATATTCCGGTGAAATGTATATTGGAGGTCCTGGGATACATACCCGAAATGGGATCGAAGAGTAAAGACGTCCCATGTCTCCTGACCCCAGATCCGAAATACTGAGCCTGATTCTGAATAGACTGGATAATGCTCCCTGATGAGTGTCCTGATAAAGGTGGATTTTCCTGAGCCGTTTGGTCCGAGAATAGCAACGTGTTCTCCGTCAGGAATCTGAACCGAGAGTGCATGTAACAGGATCGTCGTATTGTGTGCAACCGTGATATTTTGAAAATCTACAAAAAGTGGTGTATGATTCATGATTTTATTCCCGAGTTTTCATTCTCCATGATTCAGGTGGAATACTTATCTCAAACCGTGCTCCCTTTCCAAATTCACCATTTTCACAGATCTGAATATTCGTAACCAGCAGGATCTCCCGTGCAAGTGTCAGACCAAGGCCGGTATTCTTTCCATATCCCTGCTTAAAGATGCGCTCTTTCTCATCCGGTCTGATACCAGGACCATCATCTTCAATGACAAGTGCATATGATCCATCATCCATCTTCTGCGAATAAATCTCTATCCGGGAAATTCCCGTGGCATGACGCATGGCATTTTCTAAGAGATTGTATATGACTTTTACCGAGAGTGGATCAGCAAAAATTTCCGCTGGAACGAGGTCAATTGTCAGTTCAACCTGGTCATGCTGAATATCCTCTACAGCCCGCAGAATCAGCCGCTCACAATCCTGCCATACCGGTTCATGAAGTCCGATACTTTGGTATTCCCGTGAAAAATGAAGATGCCTTGTAATTTTCTCCACGAGATTCATGCAAACGGAGAGTATCTCTTTGCGCCTTTGCTCATCATCCTCACTCTCCAAGATCTCCAGATATCCTGAAACGGCCATAACAAGATTGCTGATATCATGCCTGGTGAGGTGTGTCAGAAGAGATATCTTTTCATTTGCAAGTTTGAGTGCTTTTTCTGCATTCTTCCGTTCGGTGATGTCATGAATGATAAGAATCAGTCCTGCAGGTCCCCGGTCCGGATCAGTAACCAGTGATCCTGATATACTCATGGTTTTCTTTGTGTCAGAATCCGGAATCAGTTCATAGTCAGAGATCATACCGTTCCGCACAATATCATCACGGATTTTGGAAAAAACCGGTTCAGGCAGAGGAGGTCCGGTGAATACACCCGGATTTGTCAGAAATGAACCGGCAAGAAGTTTTTTTGCAGAACTGTTGGTGGTAATTACCCGCCCATCCATGTCGGTGAGGAGAAGTCCGTCCGGCATGGTCTGAATGATATTTGTTGCAACAGTTTCAGGGGTTAAAATGAACAGTCCGTATTTCAGGATTGCATAGGTGATTGCCACCGAAAAGAGAACAATGCCGATAAACACCATATTAGGTGCAAAAATTCCAAAAAGTGGCAGAATGACGACAGACTGCGAACCGAATCCTAATAGAATAAGAAGTCCGATACTGACAGAACTTGACTGCCGCTTTAAGGTATCATTCCCGGCTGATCTTCGTGCCTGCCAGCCGATATATATCGCCCAGAACAGGATGGCAAGGAAATAGATGGTGGCAGCGAAATAAATTGGATCCCCGATTGAGGGTGTGTAATAATACCTGAAATCTGGTGAGTATGCGACGGTAAAGATGTGATCCGTGAAAAAATTCACCCCTGCAAGAATTATTGCGGGAATATAGAGGAGCATGAGAAGATATGCACGATTTTCCCGTCGTGCCATCGGATGATCCGCAAAACAGAGGATGAAATGAATACACATTACAATGACCACAGTCCAGAGAGAACTCGCCTTTAGCCAGAACAGGACATTTTCATAACTATTGACACTCCAAATCAGGTATTCTCCGACAGCCCAGTACGATGCACCGGCGGTCACCATGAGAAACAGGCGGTTTACTCTGGAGTCTGGGTTTTTGGCATAGACAAAAATGCCAAGACCATACGTGATTACTGCAGAAATAAGACAGAAAAATCCAGTTATGGCGATAGCGTCCATGTGAATCCCCCCCATAATTCACCAGTCAGAAGAGCATCCGGTTATGCCACACCCCACCAGGCAAAAAACAGATGATGATTATCTAAATCAATACATCTCCCTATCAGCTCATAACCCTTTTCATACGAAAAGAACTATACAGCTCCCGATCGTCTCTATACTATGGTCTCTCTTGAAAATCTTCCTCAGACCGATCGGATTATCTTCCTGACCGCCTGCTGTTTTATCATCCTCGCAGGGTTGAAAATGGCCGGAGGTTTTATAGGACCGTTTTTATTATCGGTATTTGCTGCGGTTATCTTCTCCGTTGTCTCGCTATGGTTCCAAAAACGGGGATTCGATCCACGGATATCCGGATATCTGGCATTTTTCATCTTTCTCGGTTGTCTTATCGGGGTTGTAGCGATGGTGGTGCTTTCGATATCACCTCTCATTGAACATATACCCCGGATAGAAGAAGGGATACAGTCCAATATGGGGGAGATTGATACAATCCTTTCAAAATTTGGAATAAAGGTGTCTACTCTCATTCCGGCAAGTCAGATGACCGGATCACTTGGTGTCATCTCACCTGAAATGGTTACCTCTTTTATCGGGCAGTTATCCGCTCTTTTTATCGTTCTCTTTACAACTTTGTTCCTGCTTTTAGAGGCTACGGTATTCTCTCAGAAGATCAATACCGTCCTTGGTTCGTACCGGCAGGAACTTGCCACCCGGATGACTGAATTTGGTTCTGTCGTTATTGAATATGTCATAATCCGGACAAAAGTGAATTTTGTTACCGGTGCGGGATTTGGTATTGCCTTGTTTATCATCGGGGTGCAGGACCCCTGGCTCTGGGGATTATTGATGTTTGTGCTGAACTTTGTCCCTTATATCGGGTTTATTATCGCCCTTGTTCCTCCGACGGTGCTGGCTCTTATAGAAATTAACCCATATGCAGCGCTTTTGGTTGTAATTGTTGCAAGTATTGTAAATCTCTTCTCTGAAAATGTTCTCTTTCCTGAACTGGCAGGCAGGGGTATGGAGCTCTCTCCAGCGATTGTATTTATCTCAATGATATTCTGGGGATATTTTCTTGGAGGTGCAGGGGTTGTCGTGGCAGTCCCCCTTACAGTACTTCTGAAGATGATCCTTGAGAGTTATCCGGAAACCCGATCCTTTGCGATGATTATCGGGTCGGTTGAGGAAGAGCCTGATGTCGAACAGATCTGATCATACCGGATAGTCATTTCCTGTGCCAACTTTTTTTTATCTGCTTAAAAAACCTGTATGCATGAGTAATGATATCTCCTGGGATCCTGCCAGAATGGAGTTTAAGCCGGTGACTATGACCGTCAGGCATACTGGTAACATGAGTTTTTCCGCCCATACCAGCACCGGACTTACCATTCCGATAGATGCCCATGTCCATCTTGGAGGCGGAGGTGCCATCCCGAATCCTATCGATTACCTGTTTGCATCCCTGGGCGGGTGTATTGGGATTAAGATTCTTCTGGACCTTGGCGATAAGGGAATAAAACCTGAACAGCTCCTGATCGAAACAACTGCAACACGAAAACAGGATCTCCCAGCTACCTTCGAGACGGTACATCATCTCATCTCCCTGAAATGTGCTTGTGATGAGGCTGTCATAGCAGATACCCTGAAAAAAACCATGACTCTCCTCTGCCCCATTGCGGTCATCTTTGGAGAGACATCACCGATGACCTGGGAATTCAGGTTAATTCAATAAAAAAGGGATAGTTATTTCCCGGACTCATCCGGCTGTTTTTTGGAACAAATACAATGGTGATAAGATCAGAGCTGAATGCCGATGGAACAGTACCTGTCTTCGCATAGATATGCAATTGAGTATTAAACACTTCCTGAAGGGCGGATGCAATAATTGTAAGAATCACGATCAGGAGGATATACTCAGCAATCGCGGCCAGGATGAGCGCCCCGTTCACACCTAGGGAGACAAGGAAGACAGGGGCCAGTGCAATAATCCCAATGATCAGAAAGATGAGTGAGATAGACCCGGGACCTACGATTGCCTCACAGGTTCTTCGAAAGAGTGCTGCTGACTCTTTTATCGATGCCCCAATTCCCAGATCCCTTAAAATCATGACTGGTTTAATGAAGTATGTCAGCAGCCTCCATGCAAAGCCGTTCATACTTAAAATAATCTGTCCGATAATGTTGTTATTATCCCGAATCAGGGAGAGAATCAGACCAATCGTAGCAGTTATGACTGTTCAGAGAAAAAGAATGCATGCAACTTCGGAAAGGACCGGGAAGAGGAGTATCTCCTTATCTTTCTGAATAAATGCAAAACTTTCCTTTGTCAGTGTTATGCTGCGGGATAATGATTCAGACATAGTATACCATCATAGTTTTTACTTGCTCAAAATTTCGTTAATACCGGTTTTTGATGCAATAAATTACGAACCCGCTCGATATCCTGAAATTTTTGCTCATATGAACCGATTAAGGTATCCATGAGTTCATCAAGTATCTCATTAAGGGTTTTGGCGATGTGATACACCTTCATCGGTCTCCCTTTATTCTCTGTTATCTGGAGAACGATGTGGATCCATCTCTTTTTCATAAGATCAGTTATTGCACTACTGACTTCCGGCTGACGAAGATCCACCACCCGCTCAATCTCACGGGAGGTCAGATCAACATCTTTTATCATGAGTGTCAGCACACGGGCACTGTTCCGCATCAGCCCGATATCCCATAATAAATCTGCAATCTCCTCCTCCCTGGCGGAGAAGTGCAGAGCATATTCGCTCCCCATAAAACCCTTAATATTTTATTATGTGATTAATATAAGAGAATATAAATAAATGTTTGGATATGGTCGTCAGCTGATCATCATATTGAGAACTAATGAGAGTATTATATCTTTGCCCATATGAATGAGATTGATGAAGTGTTCCGAAATATTAAAACTCCTTGATTGAGGAAACAATCAGGTAAATGAGAAGTTTATAGTATTGTTATTGGTAATTGAGAGTATTATAGGCATTCGACAGGTATTATGGTTTCTTAGAACATTATTTTATCAGATAGATGGAAATATCGGTTCTGTACGTTGATGATGAAGAACATCTGCGTGATCTTGCAGAAATATTTCTTGCAAAATTTCAGGATATCAGATGTATTAGCGTACCTTCAGTTACCAGGGCATTAGAGATGCTTGGTGCTGACGTGTATGATGTTGTCGTCACCGATTACCAGATGCCTGAACTTGACGGTCTTGACCTTCTGAGGGAAATTTCTGCCCGGAATATGGATATTCCTGTCATTCTGTTCACCGGGCGCGGAAGAGAAGAGGTTGCAATTGAGGCTTTTAACCTGGGTGCTACCTTTTATGTCCAGAAAGGAACGCCGGTTATGGTTCAGTTTCAGGAACTTATTCATAAGATCAGAATTGCAGTGGATCGTGATAGAACCAGAAAGAAACTAATTGAAAGTGAGCAAAGATTCAGAAGTTTTTTTACACATACTCTGCTTGGAAGTGCTATCCTCGATGCCGATACCCGGATTCTTGAGATCAATGATTTTGCCTGTTCCATGCTTGGACTTGACCGGGATGCACTAACCGGATCATACTGGACTGATATTGTCCATGCCGGAGTCTGTTCAGAAACCAATGCTGAATTTTTCACGTTCCCTCTATTCAGGAATTGTCAGTTTGACACGATATTTCATAAGCCTGACGGTACCATAAATTCCCTTCGCATCGCTATAGCTCCTGTTTTCGAGTCAGACGGTATAACCGGATACAGCGTTCTCATCAGTAACATCAATGCAGAGCATGAATTGAAAGAACGGTACGACGAGCTGGTTGAGAGCTGGACCATTGTTGCTGAACATGAGACCAGCATACGTGCAGTCCTCAATGCTCTTCCGGACAGCGGCCTGTTGCTTGATCGCTCCGGCACTATCCTTTACTATAATCAGGCTGCAGGGGAATTTCTGGGTCTCCTTGATAGAACCGGTCCTCATAATCTCTGTCAGGTTCTCAATGAACCACACCAAACCCTCCTCAGAAACGGACTTATCACCGCCAGAAAAACCGGGCAGGATCAGTATATCGTCACCAGTGGATCCAGCCGGACCTATGAATGGACAATTCATCCGATAATCGGAACGAAATCCTATGAAGGAAGATTTGTTCTCTTTTGTCGTGATATCACTTCCATTCAGGAGATAGCACAGGAGCTTGAAGCAAGTAGAGAGCGGTACCGCCAGTTTACTGAGTTTTTACCTCAGTCATTATTTGAGCTTGATAAAGAAGGGAGGGTTGTGTATCTGAATCCTCATGCACGATCTGTTTTCAGGGTATCTGGGGAATATCTCTCTCAAAAGCCCTATTATGATATCTTTATTCCAGATTCATGGAAAGATTTTCTCAAATCAAAGTTTTCTGATGCATTTTCCGGTAAAGGCGGTTCTCCTCTTGAGGTTGAACTAATCAGGATGGATGGAGAAATTTTTCCAGCATTTATTCAGACCATCCCCATCTGGGAGAAACGTATCATTACCGGTATCAGGGGCATTGTAATTGATTTGACCGAGATTCGGAAGAAGGAACAGGAAAAGCGAGAGCTTGAAGAGAAGTACCGGGTACTCATAGAGAATGCCCGGGAGATCATCATAGTCTCACAGGACAGACAGATAAAGTTCATTAATCCGCTCGGTGCCCGGATTACAAAATATTCTCCTGAAGAGCTCATCGGAAAGCCTTTTTCCGATTTTATTCATCCCGATGATCGGGAACTAGTGTATAATAATTATCTGCGGCGGCTTTCAGACCCCGGATATCAGGAAGATTACCTGTTTCGGTTTATCGACCGGGATGGCGAGCTTCACTGGGTCAAAACGCATGCCATCAGGATCATGTGGGAAGGAAAACCGGCCACCCTGAATATGCTCAGTGAGATAACCAGTGTTATCAAGGCACAGGAGGCACTTGCAGAATCTGAAAGCCGGTTATCATCCATATTGAGTTTTCTTCCCGATCCCACCTTTGCCATCAGCAGTGACGGTAATGTGATGGTATGGAACCAGGCTATTGAACAGTTCCTTCATACTCCGGCAGATCAGGTACTTGGCAGGTCAGGGGCCGAGGTTGCCCGCCTGCTCTATGGGGTGGAGCGACCCCTTCTCGTGGACCTTCTGGATAATCCTGATATTCCGGTCCCTGATAATTATCAGATTCATTCACGGGAACGTGATATGATAATTGCCGATGTTCTAATCACTCTACCGGAAGGGGGTATGCAGTACCTCTGGGGGAAAGCAACTCATCTCTATAACCCCAAGGGAGAAGTCATCGGAGCAATTGAATCAATCCGTGATATCACCGATCGAAAAAAGATTGAAGAAGATCTTCGGATGGTGAATCAAAAGCTCAATCTTTTCAGTTCAATTACCAGGCATGATATCAGAAACCAGCTTAGTCTTATCTTCCTAGCGATTGATTCTCTGTCATGTCACCCTGAATCTGATCATATTGCCAGTCAGGTTGAACAGATTGAAAGTGCATCAAAACGAATTAAAAACTTCATAGATCTTGCCCGGGAATACCAGGAGATCGGCGTTAGAAAGCCGGTATGGAAACCGGTATTACAGACGTTCCTTGATGTGACGGCAACGATGAACTGTACCGTGGCATTTGGGGAAGGCACCAATAATTGCAGTTCAGTTCTGGTGTATGCTGATCCACTTCTTGAAAAGGTGTTTTTTAATATTGTTGATAATTCCATTAAATATTGTCCAGATAAGCCATGGATTCGTATACAATGTCATGAATCCGATGAAGGTCTTATTATTTCGATATATGATAATGGCCCAGGTATTCCAGATACTGAGAAAGAACAGATATTTACCAAGGGGTATGGAAAAGGGACCGGATTAGGATTATTTCTGGTCAGGGAGATTTTGAGTATTACCGGAATGAAAATCCGGGAGACCGGGAAATTAGGAGAGGGAGCAATATTTGAGATAATCGTCCCGCCCGGGAAATATATACGTACCGGGTAACCAGAGATCTGCCAGAAACTCCTGACCTGATATTCTCTTCTTCACGATTTTTCTAGGAAACAGAGAAGATCCCGTAAATA
>ENA-UOYA01001766-UOYA01001766.1-activated-sludge-metagenome-genome-assembly--contig:-NODE-1766-length-22096-cov-5.521483_pt1 | contig 22096 bp, 15 predicted proteins | sample MGYA00238163_ERZ764804 | MGnify/ENA primary metagenome ERZ764804 (study PRJEB28919, sample SAMN05720223) | activated sludge metagenome | isolation source: Anaerobic digester | place: Hong Kong... | reverse complement strand
AGCAGAACGCCGCCGACACTGCCAGCGGGAAGGCCACGGCCCCCGCCACCAGCCTTACATTGTCAAAAGTAAAATCCTCAGCAAGAATGCCGCGCCATCCGTCCGTGCCAAAAGAAATTTTTTGCATGTGGTTACCTCCCGGTGATTCAGAATTGATATTAACTCGGCATTTTTCCAGGCGGCTTGTCGGTAATATCCTGCACATAATCGAGATCATCCCGTTTCTTGTCAATATACAGTTTTCCGTCACTGTCCAAACTGGCGTAGAATACTTCCTGCAGCGACTGGACACCCTGTTTTTGCAGTTCTCCCAGCAGCCAGTCCCCGTCCAGTTTATTTTGTTTCAGGTTCTGCTCGATAATGACTCCGTCCACCACCAGTTCCGAGGGCACACCCCGGTACCGGGTGGGGATGTTGATGTCCCGTGGCGCGAGAGGTGCAGCCTGGCTCTTTAAAAGCACACTGAGCGCACCGTTTGGCTCCGCAACGGCAAACTCGATGTCGGCAATATTAAAGACGCTCCTCTGGCGCAGCTGTGAGGTCAAGTCGTCCATAGTATAACGCATCCGGCGCATATTTTTCTCCAGGATCTTACCGTTATGCACCACCACTGTAGGCTCGTCGCTCAATATCTTATGGAGCGGGCGGTATTTCAGGCCCGCCCACTGGGCAGTAACGGTAAAAATTAAAAACAATAAAAGGCCAAAAGCGTAATAAGAGGCGGGCCTGCCGATCCCGGTGACCAGGCCGGCGGCTATGGAGCCGACAACGATGCCGTTGACCCAGTCGGTAATGGTCAGCCCGCCCACTTGAGACTTACCTACCATCCTGGTAAGAAAAATTACTGCCGCAAAGGCGCCCGCCGCTCTGATTAAAATTTCCAGGTAAGGATTCATAATTTGGCGCTCCCTCCAGTATAATCTACAGGCATTAGTTTGCCGGCAGGGGCCACATTTATACAGAGAGGCTACCTCCTGGACGGGAGTTGAGTATATTGAAGAAGTCTAATATTTGGATTTTAAAAAAAATGGGCGGCCGGAAAAAGATGTTCGAAGATTACACCCGCCAGCTTGAGACAATTAGACAAAGTGAGACAAGGGGACGGTTCTCCTGTCTCACACAAAGATGTGAGACAGGAGAACCGTCCCCTTGTCTCATCCCAACAAATCAGGAATTTCCTTTATAAAACTCCACCGTTTCACTCAGCCCTTCCTCCAGGCTGCGGCGCGGGGCCCAACCCAGCAACCCGCGGGCTTTTTCATTGGACAGGTAGCTGTGGCTAATATCCCCCGGGCGTGGCGGCCGGTACACCGGCTCCAGCCCGCTGCCGGTTGCTTTTTTAATCATCGTAAACAGACGGTTGACCGAAAGCCCGCATCCTGTGCTCACATTAAGGGTTATCCCCTCAGCCCTGCGCAGGGCGGCTAAATTCGCCGCGGCTACATCCTTGACGTATATGAAATCGCGGGTTTGCCCGCCATCTCCGAATATGAACGGTTTTTCACCTTTTAAAAGCTTGTCTGTAAAGATAGCCACCACGCCGCCTTCCCCGGTAGCGTCCTGGCGCGGGCCATAGACATTGGCGTAGCGCAGGATGGTATAGCCTATACCGTAAAGATCCCGGTAAATTCTGAGGTAATGCTCCGGCGTGAGTTTGGAAACCCCGTAAGGAGACTGTGGCGCCAGCGGGTGATTTTCGTCAACCGGCAGGTATAGCGGGCTCCCATATACCGCCGCGGAAGAGGCGTAGACCACCTTGCCCACATTATGGCGGCGGCAGGCCTCCAGCAGGTTGATCATCCCGAGGATATTGATAACCGCATCGGCCTGGGGCTCTTGCAGGGAGTGCTGTACATCCGCCTGGGCGGCCAAATGGATAACGGCGCCCGGCTTTTCCCTGGCCACTACTTCCTTAAAATCCGGCTCTTGCACCGTAACCTTGTAGAAGTTTACCCCAGGGTTAACATGCTCGAATTTACCTGTGGAGAGATCGTCCACTACCGCTACCCGGCAGCCCGACTCAACCAGCGCGTCAACAATATGGGAGCCGATAAAACCGGCTCCCCCGGTGACCAGAATATTCACTTGGCTCAAAGCTCCTTGCAGATGGATTTCAGATATGCCCGAAAATCATTGGACAAGTCCGGCCTGGCCAGCGCAAACTCTACCGTAGCTTGCAGGTAGCCCAGCTTGTCGCCGACATCATAACGCTTGCCCTGAAAAGCCAGCCCGTATATAGGCTGCTCCCGGCACAAGACCCTGAGAGCGTCGGTAAGCTGAATTTCCCCCCCGGCCCCTGGCCTGGCTTCAGCCAGAATCGGGAAAATACGGGGATCAATAATATAACGTCCCATAATGGCCAGGCGGGACGGCGCCTGTTCAAGAGGAGGTTTTTCCACCAAATCGCGGATCCGGTAGACGTCTTTACGCTCCTCTGCCGCGTCAAGTATACCGTATTTGCCGACATCTTTTTCAGGCACTTCCATGACCGCGATAACAGACGACTGCACTTCCTCATAAAGCTCCATCATCTGCTTAAGGCAAGGTGTCCCGCCCCTGATAATGTCGTCTCCCAGCAGCACGGCGAACGGGTCGTCACCAATGAACCGCCTGGCGCAGAATACGGCATGGCCGAGGCCAAGCGGCTCTTTTTGCCGCACAAAACAAACGTAAGCCAGCCGGCTGATTTCCTGAATCATTTCCAGCAGGCTGGTTTTTCCAGTTTCTTTTAGGCGCACCTCCAGCTCAAGGGACTTGTCAAAATGGTCCTCCATGGCCTGTTTGTTTCTGCCCGTAATAATCAGTATTTCATCTATGCCGGATTCTATTACTTCCTCGACGATATATTGAATGGCAGGTTTGTCTATAATGGGGAGCATCTCTTTAGGCTGGGCTTTCGTCGCCGGCAAAAAGCGCACACCAAGTCCGGCCGCCGGAATGACAGCTTTCTTTATTTTTTTCAAGATAACTACCGCCTTTTTCGATTTAATTCAACAAATAACAACAATTCCCCTTATGCTAAAAAACGGCCCTAAGCGCTAGGACCGCTGCTGTTTATTTGGTTGTGGTATATAAGCAGCCTTACTGTCGGTTCTGGTAACCCCTATTTTATTAGCCATAATCAGGATGGCCGTTGAAAGAATCACCAGGAAAATAGCGGCTTGCTTGTGTGAAATCAGGGTCAGGGTGATGGCGCTTAAGCCCAGCACAACGTTAACTCCGTAAATCGAGATTACCGCCTGACGGTGGCTTAAACCCAGTTTGAGCAAACGGTGGTGCAGGTGCTCTCTGTCTGCCTGAAAAATCGGCCTGTGTCCGAAATAACGCCTGACTATGGCAAAGGTGGTATCAAGCAGGGGAATACCCAGAATAACCACCGGGATGATCACTGAAATGAAGGTAGCGCTTTTGGCCAACCCCATCACCGACAGGGTCGCCATACTGAAACCTAGATACATGGAGCCTGAATCACCGAGGAAAATCTTAGCCGGGTAAAAATTATAGCGGAGAAAGCCTATGATTGACGAGGCAAGGATCATGGCCAGAATGATAGAGTCCCACTGGCCCTGGGAACTGACCGGCGCCCTGGAAGCCTCGATCCAGACCACCCCGGCCAGAGTTAGCGCCGAGATAAAGGAGGTACCGCCGGCCAGGCCGTCTAAACCATCAATAAGATTGACGGCGTTGGTAACGGAAACTATCCATAAAACTGTAACGGTTATGCTCAATAATAATCCCAATGTAATCGGTTCATCAGAAAACGGGTTAGTTAGAAATTGAACTTGCAAGCCAAACGGAATGACGGCCAGGGCCGCGGCCACCTGTCCGGCCAATTTCACCCTGGGAGGTATGCCCCTGGTATCGTCAAGAAACCCTAGCAGGATAATAATCGTGCCACCTACCAGAAGCCCCGCGATTTGCAGGGTAATCTCGCAGGTAAGCGTCACCGCTATAATGAAACTTAAATAAATAGCCAAACCACCCAGTCTTGGCATAACCCGCTTATGTACTTTTCTCTGGTCAGGGCGGTCCAGAGCGCCACATTTAAAAGCCCACTTTTTGACCAGGGGGGTAACCAGCAGTGACAATCCGAAAGCCAGCAGGATAGCCGTAACCGGTATCTGCACGAACATCCCTCCAGTAGAGGTATTACAGCACGGACTACAGCTTATTTTATCGCAAATGGACAAGATGCGCCAACAAGGAAAATTACTTGTGGGAGCCAAAAAGCTGATTACCGGGAGATGGCGGCCAAATCCCTTTAAAATACTCCACATACCGCCCGTTTTCGGCAAAATAAGCCAGCATGAGAAATGCAGGCTTATTGTTGAATGGCAAACATCAACTCCGCCTCAGCCGCCAGTTCTTCTCCCACATAGGCTGCGGCATAGCTTTTGCCGACGGCGCTGCGCAGTTTCAGGACCTCAACCTCGATCCTGAGCTGATCGCCGGGAAATACCTGGCGCCGGAAACGCACCTTGTCAATACCTGCGAAAAGAGCTATCTTGCCTGCAAACTGCGGCATTTTCAAGACAATCACCGCCCCGACCTGCGCCATCGCCTCAATAATCAGCACTCCCGGCATAACCGGGAAACCAGGGAAATGCCCCTGAAAGAAAGGTTCATTGACAGTAACATTTTTTATGCCTACAGCTTTTTTCCCCTCCTCCAGGGAAATAATCCTGTCTACCAGCAGCAAAGGGTAGCGGTGCGGCAGTATTTCCTGTATTTGCTTTATATCCAGCATTAAACTCGCCTCCTCACAAGTTCTATTATATATCTAAATCATTCCTTTTGATACCTTCCAAACGGGGAAGGCCCATAATTTACCTGGTAATATCTGTAAGCCGCTTTCCGGTAACAACTGCTGGATTCCTAAATGAAAATGTGGCAAAAGTATGGCAGTAATAGAGAAATTAAGTTGGCCCCTTCGTATACATCATCTTCAAGTTGATTTGAGGGGAAATTTGTTTTATATTGTATTAAGAATTAAATACGAGGAGATTATATATGAAACTAATTGACGACAAAGGAAAGCTTTTCGGCCTGATTAATATTATCGACCTGCTGGTGATACTGGCGGTACTGCTGGTGGCGGGAGGCGCCTATTACAAATTAAAGATGCAGAGCGGCGGCCAGGGCGCGGCTAAAACTGTAACAGTAACCGTCATCGCCCCGGGTATACGCCCTGAAATGTTGACCAATGTCAAGGTGGGGGACAAGATGGTTTCCGGTGACAGCTTTACGAATTTTGTCATTAAAAAAGTAGAGATCAAACCGGCTTACATGATCTCTGTGGACAGTGCCGGCCAGCGGGTTGCTTCCTATGACCCGTATTTGAAAGACCTGTTTGTGACTTTGGAGGGCAAAACAGTAATCTCCGGGGGCACTATCAGACTGGGCGGGCAGGATATCAAGAGCAACAAGGAATTTTTCGTTAAATCACTTGATTACGAGCTGAAAGGCCTGGTTATGACTGTTGATATTGAAAAGTAACATGTGCGGCTAAAGCCGCACCTACATTTTGAGGCAACCCAGAGACGTTATTTTCAGGGTACGTAAGATTTGAGTGTAATGGGATAGTTCAAGGGTAACCCGAGAGAAATGCTAAAGCCCACGTCTCACGTCTCACGACCCACATCCCAATCTGGCGGGCCTTTTTTTATTATAGGGACCTATCAGCAGTTTCCCATATGGTATCCTGCTGATTAAGACAGCCAACCCCAGGGAGGCCAGCGCGCATAAGATCAGGGCCAGGGCGCTCTGCGCCAGGAAATATCCCGGCGGCATGATCCTGTTTAAGACTTTAACACAGTAAACCAGCATAAGCGGGTGCGCCAGGTAGATCCCATAGGAAAGCTTGCCGGTTAAATCCAGCAGCCTGAAGATCAGCGGGCCGTTTTTTACGATCAGCAGAGAGAGGCCGTAAAAGAGAAGGAGTTCTGACACTGTGTAAAAAAACATCGACGGTTTCAAGGATGTTGAATAGTTTAAGTTTATTACGCCGCCGGAGCCTTTCATAAGCTCAAACCCGATCCAGATAAACAAGCCGATGAACAAAAAACTGTTCCAGCTTGTTGAGCGCACAACGAATTCACGCCACCTGGCAACAGCCAGCCCGGCCAGCCCGCCTAAAAGAAAATAAGCCAAGTAGAAGATGAAATTGCGGTCGCGGTATTCCACAAAAAACAGCTGCAAAGCTTTGTTTTCAAAATGAAAATTCACGGCAGGCATATAATATGCCGAGAACCACATCAGTGTAGTATAGAGCACTCCACCAACCCCTACAGCCAGGGCAATTCCCGGGGCTTTGGAGATATGGCCGCCCAGCCGTTTAAAAAGGGCCGGCAGCAGCGGGTAGACCAGATAAAACTGAAAAATCAGCACGACAAACCAGAGGTGATAGAACTCTGTTCCAAGTACAATGTTTTTGCCGGTTTCTTTAAGCCAGAGCAGGTCAACTGATGGAATACCGTAATAGTAAACATTGTAAATAAGCGTCCATAAGAAATACGGGATTAAGATATCAACAAACCTTTTCCTGATAAATTTGGGGTAGTCAAGCCGGTCATAGTAATTATAGAATAATGCCGCGCCAGTCGCAAAAACAAAGGCAGGGACCGCAAATTTAGTGAAGTTGAAGAGCATCCCGAGCATGGCGGCGTCAGGGAAGGGTATATTCTCCCTCCGGATATAAACTCCCAGGGCGTGTTGAAATATAACGCCCCAAAGAGCCAAACCTCTCAACACATATAGTTCCGCTATGATTTCCTTTGGCGCAGCTTTCTTTTGGTCAGTCAATATAGTCACCTTAAAATTTTGCTTTGCCGGCTGACCCGCCCCCGTCCCTAAACCGGCTGATCATGTCCACAGCGGCTGCGGCTCTGGCCTCCCAGGAATTCAGCTCAGCAGCACGCATCCGCGCCGCGGCCTTTTCCGCCGAGTCGGCGGCCAGTTCCTCCTCTATCTTCCTTACGAATTCAACCGGGTCTCCGGCAATAGCTACCAGCGGCCGGAATGGGCGCACTTCGGGTAAATCCGTTGAAACAACCGGCTTGCCTGCGGCCAGGTACTCGTATAGTTTTACCGGGTTCACACCCAGTGTGAGCTCGTTGATCTTGAACGGGATCACGGCCACATCAAAACAACTAAGGTAGGCGGGCAGGCCGCTGTAAGCCCTGTGGCCAAGCAGGCGGACATTGGGCAGGGCCTTCAGGCCGGCAGTGTCTGTATCCACGGGACCGATCAGGACCAGCGACCAGGACGGGTGAGCCAGGGCGGCCGCCCGCAGCATCTCCTGATCAAACCAGTCGCTCACCGCCCCGATGTAACCGATCAGCGGCCGCGGCAGGTCTTTAAGTTCCTCAGGCACTGCCGGGCCAGGCTGCCGGGCTCTGCTGAAATGCTCCACATCCGCGCCGTTGGGGATCACCGCCAGGCGCGGGGCTAAGTCCTTCTTGCTCCTGTACAGTTCACGGGCGCTGGCCAGGGATGCGGCGGCACGGTCAAACAGCTCCGCTTCCATCCTGGCTACTGTTTTTTTGTTGATCAGCCCGGGAAAGGCGGTATGCTCATCGGCGCAGTCATAAACCAGTGTTGCATCTTCTGGAAGGATTAAATCGACTGTATTGGGCAGGTAGGTCCAGATAATAGTGGGTTTAAATTTCAGCTGCCGGCAGGCCCTTTTTAAGCCCGCGGCAATGATGCGCTGGTTGATGCGGTTGACCGCCCTGTACATGCCGCCAAAGGGCAATATGACCGGCGGTGTGTATATTTCAATGTTTTCAGACGCCGGGCGCAGGCAGTCCCTGGTTTGTCCCCGCAGCGCCGGGTTCTTGAAAGGAGAGAGGTAGGTAATGGGCGGGTTGACATAGATAATCCTGTTGCCCTGCCTGGCAAAGATGGACATGAATTGCTGGGCGCGCGCCCACATTCCCTCCCAGTTGGCCGCGGCCAGACAGACAATGCTTTCTCCTTTAAGCACCGTTATTGTCCCGCCACCCTTCTGTACAACTCTTCGGTGCGGCGGGCCATAACCGTGGAAGTAAATTTCTCCCGCACGATCTTCCCGCCTTTTTCAGCCATACTGGAGGCCTCTCCCGGGTGATCCAGCATCCATAGAATATTCCTGGCCAGCGCCGCCGGGTTGGCCGGCGGTACCAGCAAGCCGGTTTCACCGTGCAGCACCACTTCGGGCAAACCGCCCACTTCCGTGGCTACTACCGGCACACCAAGCGCCATGGCCTCAATGGCGGTCAGGCCGAACCCTTCCCATAAGGAGGATATGACCAGCAGGTCCAGGTCGGCCATCAGGGAGTACACGTCATCCATAAAACCGGTAAAGACCACCTGTTCCGTGATACCCAAATCACCGGCCAGTTTTTCCAACGCAGGGCGGGATGGACCGGCGCCCACTATCAGAAACCTGATCTCCGGCCGCTGTTGGAGGATATTGCAGGCCGCCTCCAGAAAATAACTGTGCCCTTTAACCTCATGTAAGCGCGCGACTATGCCGACCAGGGGCGTATCCGGCGAAAACCCCAGTTTTTTGCGGGCGTCCCCGGGTTCTGTCAATGGCTTTATTTCTTCCAGGGACACTCCGTTGTAAATTACGGTTACTATGTTTGCGGGTACCCCGCCGGCAATGAGCCGGTCCTTGAGCCCCTGTGAAACAGCTATAAAATGGTCCGTCAACCCCCTGGTCGACCGCTCCGCCCAACTATTGGCAAGACGGCTCAGCACCCCGGGGTAGTCCTTCTCCAAAAGGCTGTGCACCGTGGTAATCACTTTCTTTTTGCCGGCCTGGCGGGCAGCCAGCCGGCCCAGCAGGTTGGCCCTGACGCCGTGCGTGTGGACCAGGTCAAAGTTGCCTTCCTGGATCGCCCGGGCCAGTTTCCCCACCACCCCAAAGTCAGCTTTATGCCTCATGGGAATAGACAGGGTGCTTAAGCCCGCCCCGGCGGCTATTTCCGCAAAGGGGGCGCTGAAGAGGCAGCACACGGTGTAATCAACCAAAAGAGTGTCTGCCGCACCGTCCAGGTTTAAAATATGTTTTTCCGCCCCGCCGAATTCCCCGCCGCCTATGATCTGAATTACCTTCAGGTGTTTCAAGTACAAGCCCCCTTGGCTGTGCTTTTCTCATTTTACCAATTAAATATCTATTCTACAAGAGATCCTCACAACCCGGCGGAGGGAGGCTGCAAACCCGTCATTTAATCGGATCATGGATTTTAGTGCTGCTTTCCTTTATAATATAAACATGACTTTAAAGGAGGAATCACTGGATGATCTCACAGGCCTGGCAGGAAAGCCTGACCGGTCGACTTGCCATAGGACTTGTCCGCTCCTGCCGCAACAGCGCTTGTTACCGCTGGATTGGGGGCACCGCACGCTACGGGCGCCTGACAGCGGTTCGCAACTCACTTTTTGCCAGGCTCCTGTCCAGTGTCGCCAGTCTTGCCGCACGGCCTCTGGAACTGGCGGGACAGGCTGTCAGGCGGGCTCTGCCGGGAAGCTTCCTATTAAACATCAAACCAAAACCGGTTTTCAGCAACAGTGTTTTTCTTAAAAGCCTGGCCGGGATCCGGGCGGAAACACTGCTCTGGGTAATTTTTTCTTACATTCTGGTGGACTACACGGTGCGCAATACACCTGCCCTGGCTTTTCTGTCCGGCAACTGGGACGAACTTCTTTTAATCCTTGTCGCTTTGGCCTGGCCGGCGCAGATGGCTCTACGGGGCAGGCTAACTTACCGGCTTACCCCCATGGACCTGCCGATCCTGCTTTACTTGGCGATGGCCTGTTTTCTGTTCCTGGTCCGTTCGCCCCAGAACTACATTGCCATCGAAGGGCTCAGGGTATATGTGGAATACATTTTATGGTTCTTTGCAGCCACCAACCTCCTGCTTAATAAAAGGCAGGCACGGGCGCTGGTGAACTGGCTGGTTATACTGAGCGCACTGGTGGCCCTGCACGGTGTATATCAATATATTATCGGGGTGCAGATACCTTCCACCTGGCTGGACGCCACGGAAGGCGGCGTGCGGACCAGGGTTTTTTCCATCCTGACCAGTCCCAATGTCCTGGGCAGTTACCTGGTGCTGGTTATTCCAATTACCGTGAGTCAGATCCTGTCAGCCCCAAGCAGGCTGCTCAGATATTTCTACTCACTCTGCCTGATACCCATGGCTTTAAGCCTTATTTTCACTTACTCCAGAGGGGCTTGGCTGGCGTTGGCCGGCGCTTTCGTGATTTACGGCCTGATTTACAACTGGCGCATCCTGCTGGGCCTGGCCGCGGTTGTTTACGGCGCGCCCAAACTGATACCGGGCATATCCTCCCGCATCGGCTACATGTTTTCCCCGGCCTACCTGCTGAGCAGCGCCAGGGCGGGCCGGGTGGCGCGCTGGAATACGGCCATAGACAAGGTGCAGGCCAACCCCCTGTTCGGTGAAGGCTTTGGCCGCTACGGAGGAGCCGTCGCCGCGCGCTATATCCCAACCAGTAATTACGTGGACAATTTCTATCTCAAGACGGCGGCTGAATCCGGCCTGATCGGCCTGGCCGCGCTGGTCCTGCTGCTGGTCAGCGGTGTGCGCTGCATCCTGAACTCTTACAGGAGGCTGACCGACCCGTACTTGAAAGGTCTCGCCGGCGGGTTGATCGCCGGACTGATCGGCGTACTTTTGCACAACGGGGTGGAAAACATTTTTGAAGTACCCGCGATGACTTCCTATTTCTGGCTTCTGCTCGGCATGACCACAGTTTTGCCGGACCTGGAAGGTCAGGATTCACCGCCTCTGGAATAAGCACCGGTTTGTCCTCTTTCTCAAATGATAATTAACGGAATATTATTTTATTTAAAATATATAGAAAGAAGGAGCCTTAATAAACGGCTCCTTCTTTTTACTATAACTCTTCTCAAGCGGTCAGTTATTTAGTTATTCCCCCAGAGAGCGCAGAAACGCGCGGGCCGCGTTGGCGGTAGCCGACTCGTCCCAGAAGGAGATTATTGTTCTCAGGTCAACGATGTTTATCAAGCCGTTGCCGTCGGTGTCACCCGGCACCAGAGTAACGTTCACAGTAGTTGTTTGCCCGGAGGTCACTGTTACAGGAGTGACCTTTGCGGGATACTTATCAGCAAATATCGCCAGGAGGTAGCTGCCCGGGGTCAGGTTGCTGAAGGTAAATGTGCCGCCGTTGTTAACGGTCTGCCACACGCCGTCCCTCAGGCTCACATAAGCGGGGCCGCCGGTGCCCCTGATTGTTACTGTGCCGGTGATGCCGGTGCCGCCCCCGCTTCCTCCGGTAAAGGTGAACTCGACCGTGTTGCTTGCCACGCCCGCCTGGCTTGAGTTGGCGTCTTTAGCGTAAGCGACGACCGTATAGGTGCCCGCCACCGGGTTGGGCAGCTGGAAGGTATTGCCGCTGCCGTATGGGCCGCTGCTGTACCAGTTGCCGTTCGGGGCCTGGAACCAGAACTGGTAGACGGGGTTGCTGCTGCCGCTGGCTGTGGCGGTAAAGTTGACCAGCGTTGTGACCGGCTGCGGACTTGACGGACTGGCGGTAAGAGTTACACCGGTCACCTCCCCGCCGCCGGAAGAAATAGCGGGCAGGTAAATGTCCTTGCTAACCGTTGCGGCAGTCGCGGATGGGGCGGCGGCCGTCACCGAGGCCGTTACAGTCCGCGCGGTACTCTGGCTGGCCGCCCTTACCCACCAGGCGTAGGTCAGGCTCTGGCCCGACGGCAGGCTGCTGAACGTCCGTGTCAAGGTGTTGCCCGTCATACTTTCCAGGGTCAGTCCATCCGGCAGGTTCAGGGTCACGGTGCCGTTGTTGATGGCAGAGTTGGAGTTATTATAAACGTTTGCCTGGATGATGAACGGGTTCGGGTAGTACTGGTTGTTCACAACCGATATTGTGTCGGCGTTAAGGGTTAGGGCAAAATTCTGCCCGGTATAGGTTGAGGCGCCGCTCAGTCCGTAGAAAGTGCCGAAGGTAAGGCTGGAAGAACCGCTTAAGCTACGCTCCCACCACAATCCCACCGAGCTGTCTCCGACCGAACGGGTAGAGCTGGTGGTATAGTCATAGGGCGTATTGTAAATGCTGCCCCAGTTGGCGATGACAAAGCGGTCGGGAGTGGGGAACTGCCCGCTTGCCAGGGTGCCCAAAGCCTTCAGTGTCGGATTGGCGAAATTGTCGAAGGCCTCCCACATTGAGGGCACCGCGGAGCCGGTATAGTTCACTTCATAAACAGCGTAGGTGCTGCTGCCGTAAGGACAAAGAGGAGCGTAGTCATTGTTGTTGATCATTGTGTCCATCATAATTCTTAAGCCAACGGATTTAGTAGCTGTCGTGGTATTGTTGAGAGTGTAAGATATCCTCAAGGTATCTTTGCTTCCGGCAGTCTGTCCCTCGACGAAAGTCAGAAGCTGAGTGCACTGGACGCCATTAAAGGTATAAACGGTCCTGACATTGTCCGCGTCAACAACTGTGGAAGGGCCCGTAATGGTTCCTTTGGTGGTGTCTCCAAATATGGCTGTCTGTCCGTCCACTTTGAGAGTTGTAAAGGAAGTTCCGGGGCTGGAGCCGTAAAGAAGCTTCTTACCGTCTGCCGTATGCAGGGTAAACCTGCCGTTATCGTTCACGTAAAGCTTGAGCCAGCTGTTGGTGTTATTTGCTGTCTGGAGAGTGGACTGTGCGGCCTGCTCTTTAAACATGATGGCCTTTGCCGTGTCGTCAGCCGCGGCTGCCGAGACAAAAGAGAAAACAATCAGCAGCGCCGCAAGAAGGAGTAATACTTTTTTACAAGTTCTCATAATTACCTCCTAAAATAATAAATGGTCTTAAAAAGGTTCCTCAAACCGCCCGAAGAATACAAATTTTTAATCCTAATGTGTGTCCGCGAAGAGTGAACATCCTTTATTAAAAAGCCCTGCTTTCCCCTCCTCTTCTCTTTTATTCAACTAGTTGATTGGACCTGGTACATTTAACCAACGCAAGTATATTATAATTTAATTTAATTTTATTGTACATCACCCATTTGGATGATAAAGCTAAATATAATTCTTCTTTGATGAGGAATTTGGCATATTTACAAAACTATGAATTTACTTAAATAACAGAAAGGATAATTATTCCTTGGAGAACAAAAGACGTCAGCTGTAGTCTTCCACTTCCTTTCACATTAACATCCACAGCCTTTACCGCAAATCAGCGCATCCCGCTTAAATATGCTATCAGAGGAGTTCCCGGCGGGCAGAACATCAGTATACCTTTAACCTGGTCAGGAGTACCGGTTGAGACCAGATCCCTGGCGCTGCTCATGTATGAGTGCACAACTATCGGGGTTGTTCTCTCGGTAAGCCCAATAATCTTTCCATAAACCCCTTTGGCAGCACGGTTCATGACCGGGTATTGTTAAACAGGGTGCTTCTATCCTTGCACTTGATAGCTCCGGGTGAATTTCATTGCTGTTAATAATTCTGCGGTCAAATAAGAGATAGGTGGGCAAATAAAGCAGGGGAGCCACTCTCGTGGCTCCCCCCTCATTAAAACGTACTTGCCCTACTTTTTTATCTAATTCAACTTTAATGACTCGATTAACTGGGCAACGTTCCGGGCAGCGGCTTCCCAGAAACTAAGCACCGCCCTTAAATCTATTATGTTAATCAGGCCGTTGCCGTCGGTGTCACCCGGCACCAGAGTAACGTTCACAGTAGTTGTTTGCCCGGAGGTCACTGTTACAGGAGTGACCTTTGCGGGATACTTATCAGCAAATATCGCCAGGAGGTAGCTGCCCGGGGTCAGGTTGCTGAAGGTAAATGTGCCGCCGTTGTTAACGGTCTGCCACACGCCGTCCCTCAGGCTCACATAAGCGGGGCCGCCGGTGCCCCTGATTGTTACTGTGCCGGTGATGCCGGTGCCGCCCCCGCTTCCTCCGGTAAAGGTGAACTCGACCGTGTTGCTTGCCACGCCCGCCTGGCTTGAGTTGGCGTCTTTAGCGTAAGCGACGACCGTATAGGTGCCCGCCACCGGGTTGGGCAGCTGGAAGGTATTGCCGCTGCCGTATGGGCCGCTGCTGTACCAGTTGCCGTTCGGGGCCTGGAACCAGAACTGGTAGACGGGGTTGCTGCTGCCGCTGGCTGTGGCGGTAAAGTTGACCAGCGTTGTGACCGGCTGCGGACTTGACGGACTGGCGGTAAGAGTCACACCGGTCACCTCCCCGCCGCCCTGTCCGGTAAAGGTGAACTGGACAGTATTACTTGCTACCGCTGAATCAGTTAAGCTGGCGTCCATGGCGTAGGCGACAACCATATAGGTTCCGGATACCGGGTTAGTCAACTGGAAGGTGTTGGAGCTGCTATATGCGCCGCTGTCGTGCCAATTGCCGCTGGGGTCTTCATACCAGAACTGGTAGACAGGGTTGCTGCTGCCGGTAGCCGTGGCTGTAAACGTAACCGCTGTACCGGCCGGCTGCGGGCTGGTCTTATCGGCGGCCAGGGTTACACTGGTTACATGCCCGCCGGAAGAGCCCGAAACACCAAAGCGTGCGGACATAGTGGCGGCAGGTGCGGTCAGGTTGTCAACACTTACACCGGTAGCCTGTCCGGAGTATCTATTGCTGTTTGGGCTGGTCAGGGGAGTAAAAGTTTTAGGCGGAGTGTAGAAGTCCCCGGCGTCGGCATACCCATCCCCATATTCAATCTCCTCCAGACCGTCCGCCTCCATGAGACGCAACAGCTTGTGGCCGGTGTATGAGTTATTATAGAGGAAATCGTCGCCATAGCTATTGAGAGTCGCGTCCACATGCCATACAAGCATACCGTCGGCAGGGTAGTTGGACGGGTCGTTGCCCGCGTTGCGCTTACGGTACTGGGTCATAAAAAACTCTCCGTATGGACTGGAGGTGGCGCCAGGCATGATCAATACGGCATCATTGGAACTCCCTGAAGGGTAAAGGGCCTTTGTCTGAGTTCCCGACGCTATGACGGTGGGGTTGATCCATCCCAGCAAGAATTTTGAAAAACAGTTGTGGTCACCCCAGTTGTTGTCCATCATGTCCAGGCATCCCACTCCTCCGTTTGGCCCTACGGTGTCGTCATAATCGTAATAATCCGGCAGGCCGAGCAAGTGACCTGTCTCATGGATATCAGTACGGGGTGAATAAAGGCCTGTCCAGGTACCGTCTGATCCCCTGTTATACCAGGACCAAACATACTTGTTTATTCGTTTGCCGTCAACGGTAAAGCTTGTATCATTATACCAGCTGGTTTGATAAGCCCACCAGAAACCGCTCCAGCCGTTATCCGGGCCGGTCCACTTTATAAAGAGAGCCTCAATATTTCCGTCACCGTCATTGTCATACTGGGTAAAGTCGTGACCTTCACTATTATAATAGTTAACTGCTTCTTTAATTAGGGCTTCCTGACCGTAACCATCGCCGAGATTTTCGTAGTACGAACGGTTGTACCGGGCTCTATACCAACCCAGGACATTGCCAGTAATATTAAGCTGTTGGTAAGACGAACGCTGGTAGAATTTATTTAAACTTTCGTACGGAGCGTTGGCCGAATTACCACTACCGAAAAAACCGGAGGAAACATCATTTACTGTTTGGCCTGAAGCATGGGGGTAGTCCGGGAAATCTACCAGAATTACCAGGGCTTTGGGCGACCCTGTCGCCGGGAGCCCACCACCCAATTCGGAGGGAAGCTGGTTATCGCTTAGCTGTCTTTCAATTTCAACATCAGACAGACCACGCTCTTTCATGTTAATGCGTTGCAGATTGTGGTACAGGTTTCTGATCAGGGAAGGGTCTGTCTTCTGGTTGCCGATGTTCTTTGCCTCCCTCACCCGGTCGTCAAAAGTGCCGTCGAGCTTGTACTGCGCAACCTCATCAGGGGTTGGCCGTTCCATGGCATAAAGCGTACCCGGAATAGTTAAACCAATAATAAGGAAAACAAGTGTGGCTAAAAACGATTTTTTGATACTAATACTGTATCACCTCTTTCATTAAAATTAATTTAAACTATCCGAAAAATTAATTTAAACCATCCAAACATCACCTCCATTGTTATAGGTTAATTAATTGACAATAGAATAGATTATACTTACTTCGACAGAAAGGATAATTATTCCTCCAAAAATAAATGACAATTATTAATGAATTATTAGCAGGATTTGCCACCTTCTCATAGAATTTCTATTTTATACTTATGACCGAATGTTGCAATAAATAGAGAAAGGAGGAATTATACAAATATAGTCATTATTTAAAAATTTATAGAAAAGAGTTAGGGACCCTTTGCTGTCTACTCGTTAATTAAATCAAATTTTAAGTGCAAGGGTGATTTTTTATGCTAAAAAGGATACTCCTACAATTATTTTTAATTGTTGGGGCATTTATTTTGGTTTTATGCCCAATACCGGAGTTCGCTCAATCTTCCCCGGGCGTTCAAGCGGCGGGGTCTTTATCCTTAACCCTTAGTAGAAATTCTCTGGCAACCGGTACTGAGGTAACCGTCACCGCCACTGCTTCAGGTATTTCCAATCCGGAGTATGAGTTTTGGGTAAAAGACCCGCGGGATGACACCTGGACGTCAAGGACGTACAACAGCAGCAATAGATACACCTTCACTAAAACTGTACCCGGCTCTTACACCGTGCTCGCTTTCGCCAAACCTTCCGGTTCGTCTTATGACAGCGCGGTGCAGAGCAGCCCGGTCACTGTTACCTTCACCAAGAATAACTCGGTTTGTGCTCTGACCGTAACCGGCCCCAACGGCAACCAGGCTTTGGGAAGCAGCGCCACGTTCACCGCCACGGCCACTGACAACCTCGGCACTCCTTTGTACCAGTTCTGGGTGCATGATGCCAACGGTTGGCGTACAGTCCAGGATTACTCCACGAACAACACCTACACTTTGAATAATTTGCAGACAGGCAGCTACGTCATCGCTGTATATGCCCTCGACCAGGCTGATAAAACAGCAAACAAATGGGACTGGGCCTATTACAAGACGTTTGTCCTCAATGTCGGCAGCAGTGTCAGATTAAACGCTCCGGCCAGTGTACAAACCGGAGATACGTTTAATGTCAGCGCCCAATCCACCGGCCTGACCGGGGCGGAATATCAATTTTGGTACCAGACCCCGGACGGAGTCTGGCATGGCAGTGATTACAGCGCCAACAGCAATTTTAGCATCGGCGCAAGTGTCGAGGGAACTTACAAGGCAACCGTCTACGCCAAGGACCATTACGCTCCCTGCACCGATCAGTTTTCCGTGTGGGATACAAAAACAGTATCTTGTTCGGGCAGCGTTATTTTAGGCAAAGTGGAACCACTTGATCCGGCGAGGATTGCGACAGAGTCTCAAACGGGACGCCAATTTGTCGGTGACCAGATTTTAGTTACTTTTAAAGAAAACGTTTTAGAAGAGGTTGTAAATTCATTAGTTAATTCAATTAATGGTCAAATAGTTGGTTATATCAGTGATATGAATGACTACCAGATCAAAATAAACGGTAATCCAACTTTAGATCAATTGAGGTTGTTGATTAACCAGTTAAATAGTAACAGTAATGTCGAAGTCGCCGTTTTAAATGATGTCGTATCGGTTGAACAGTTGATTCCGGATACAGGACATGACCCGGCCTGGTTTAACGGAAACAGCGACACATGGGATGAAGCCAACCCGGGAGGCCGCAACTGGGGATTAGAAGCAATCTATGCGCCGTCGGCTTGGGACTATAACAGTGTCATGCAGAGGGGAAGAATTGGGATTATGGATAACGGTTTTGATATCGGTCACGAAGATTTAGGTATCCCCGCGGCCAACGCCCAAAACACCGCCAGCGGCGGCACGATGCTGGCAGCCGACCACGGGACCCATGTGGCCGGGATAATCGGCGCGACAAGTAATAACGACAGGGGTATTACCGGTACTGTTTGGGATAAAGACCTTTACACTTACAGGTACAGCACAGCAGTAACAATTGACCAGTTTCGCAAGTCCCAAATATTTGATTTTAAATATGGTATCGCCTGGCTTTTGCAACACGGCTGCAAGGCAATAAATCTTAGTGTCGGACTTAACCACAACAGGAATTTTAACAGGTTGCCCGATGATGCCAACGAAGCCACAGATCATGATATACAAACCTACCAGGAGGAGCCAAGAAAGTATTGGACACCATATTTGCAAAGGCTGATAAACAGGGGGTATGATTTTTTACTTGTACAGAGTGCGGGAAACGACGGCATTGACACCAAATGGAACGGTTTCTTCGCGTCGATTGATGACCAGGAAGTAAGGAAGAGGATAGTTTTAGTAGGCGCTGTTGAAAGGAGGGGCGCGCTGACAAGCTGGCTTCTGGGGCCATATAAATACGCCGACTTTTCAAATTACGGAGCCAAGGTTGACGTTGCCGCACCCGGAGTGGATATTTACAGCACTTTACCGGGTAATACCTACGGGCTTATGTCAGGCACTTCCATGGCTGCCCCTCATGTAACCGGTGTTGCCGGACTGATATGGGCCGCCAACCCGAATCTGACAGGACCACAGGTAAAGGAAATTATTGTCGGAACGGCGGACAGGCCTATAACCTACAAGGGTGCCACCGATATAAACCGCGCATATAAGATCTTGAACGCTGAAGCCGCGGTGGAGCGGGCCAGAAGCACAAGCGCGACCGATCCTATCCCGCCGCCGCCGACCGGAATCCTGGTGGGTCAGGTAAAAGAAGCGGTAATCGGCACAGCGATTGAGGGGGCGGCCGTCAGCGCCTTTAAAGGAGCAGGTTACAATACTTATTACGCTTCCGCTATATCCAGCGTCGACGGGAGCTACGAATTAATTCTGGAACCCGGTCAGTATAAGGTTTTTGTGTCAAAAGAAGGTTACATTTCTGATTTCAGCTATGTTACCATAACCGAAAACGTGACAACTTATAACCCGGCGTTAAATATAGTGACAAGTACTAATTCGGGCGATGGCACTGTCAGTGGCGTCATCAGCGACGCCTTTAGCGGCTCGGGCATAAGCGGTTTGAATATCAGTTTCCGCAGGGGCATCAACGTAACAACCGGTGAAGTGGCCAAGACAGCGGCGACAACCTCCGGCGGCAGTTACACTGTTGTTTTGCCTGCCGGAAATTATACAGGAGAAATCACAGGAACTGGCTATACAACCGGGTACTTTTACGTGGTGTCTGTCGGCGGCAGTACCCTGCCGAACCAAAACGGCACTGTCACACCGGTAATACCTACCGGTCAGACAAGAATCGTTCTGACGTGGGGTGAGAACCCTCGTGATCTGGATTCTCATTTAACAGGACCGACTCCGGCCGGCAGCAGGTTCCATACTTATTACTCCTACAAGTCTTATTATTACAACGGCACAAAATATGCGGATCTGGATTTGGACGATACTACAAGCTACGGTCCGGAAACGACGACTATTTACCGGCAAATTGATGGATTATACAGATTTTCGGTTCACGACTATACCAACAGAAACTCAACCAGTAGTAGCGCCCTGTCGAATTCCGGCGCCCGTGTAAATGTCTATCGCGGAGACACACTGGCGGCTTCTTTTAACGTTCCAACCAATCAGGGGGGGACCCTCTGGACAGTGTTTGAAATGAGCGGTAACACCATTACACCTGTTAACACGATGTCTTATCAGTCGTCCCCGTCTGTGGTTCAAAGCCCGCCTTCAGGGAATTGGCAAGAGAATGACAGCCAGTTGCTTGAAAACCTGCCGGCCAAAGACAGTAACGACCCCAAGCCTTAAAACTTGAAGAAGGGGCGTTTAAAACCCGCCCCTTCTTTATAATGAGGTGGCTCTGTGAAAACAAAAATATTCATCTGGCTCGTGCCGCTGGTATTGCTGATTAGACTGAACGTCATGGCTAATAACGAACTACCTGTGGTATATATTAATGGAGGGGAACTTTCATATACCGGCCAGGGACCCGTACTGGAATCGGGACGTGTTTTAATACCTGCCAGGGATCTGTTTGAGGCGTTGGGAGCGGAAGTCTTTTGGGATGACAGCGCCCGGACAGTTACCGCCGTTAAAGCTGAAACTGTTATTAGAATGACGATCGGCAGTAAGACAGTTTATAAAAACGATGAGGAAATCCAATTGGATGTCGCACCCTTGATTATTAACAGCCGCACCATGATTCCACTGCGTTTCGCTTGTGAAGCCTTTGGGAACAAGGTAAATTACGCTCATAATGAAAACACCGTTTACATTCTTAATGACATCATCCCGGAGAGCTTTGAGTATCAGGGCAAGTTTTATTTCAGCACGGGTAAAGCTTATTTCCCCGGTGAAACAGGAAGTTTAACCCGGATATCCAACATTGGCGGATTTGATTTATATAACTCTGACAGGTCCGGGGATGAAATAAAACTTTTAAAGACGGCAGACAGTTTTTTGGAATACAGGGAAATGGTTATTACCCAGTAATCATCTAACCCTAAAAAACTTAAAAAAACCTGCACCGTCCCCTTGGTCTCACTTGTCTCAAAATGGCTTTCGTGGGCTATGTAGTAGTGAAGGAGGTTATAAGCCGGTGAAATTTTTCAACTGGGAATTAAGGCTGGGAGTTTATCTGGTCTTATTATCATTTATAATCTACCTGATAAAATACTTCATCATCAGTGACCTTCAAAACACTTATATCTTTGTTCTCAACGCGCTTGGCTTTCTGCCCGTCAATGTCCTTCTGGTCACCGTGGTCCTCAACAAACTGCTCACGGTCCGGGCCAAGCGGGACCGGCTGGAAAAGACAAACATGGTCATCGGCATGTTTTTCAGCGAAATGGGGACCCACCTGCTTTCCTTTATTGCCAAAAAAGACCCTAGCCTGGACAGCTTCAAAAACGAACTGCTGATCAGCGACCGCTGGTCTGCTCAGGACTATGCCAGGCTAAGAGACCGGCTTAAAAAATACGCTTATAATATCGAGATTGATCAAACCGGCCTGGCTGAGCTCAAACACCTTCTGAACGGGAAAAGGGACTTTCTGCTCAGACTTCTGGAGAACCCGGCTCTGCTCGAACATGAATCCTTTACCGAGTCACTCCGCTCAACTCTGCATGTGGTTGACGAACTTGATCACAGAAAAGGTTTCGCGGATCTGCCCGACAGCGACCTGCGCCACCTGGCGGGTGATATTAAAAGGGCGTACAGGAACATGGCCGTCCAGTGGCTGGCTTACATGCAATACCTGAACAGAAATTACCCCTATCTGTTCTCTTTTGCCCTCAGAACCAACCCGTTTGACGAAGCAGCATCACCGGTGGTGAAGCAATAATACCATTGCCATTTTAAAGAAAATGAGACAAGGGGACGGTTCTCTTGTCTCACTTGTCTCATTCTTTTTAATCAAGTTGTCTGAGTTCTTTCTTTAAAACCTTACCCGTGGAGTTTTTCGGCAGGAAGGCCAGCTCCACAATGTCACGCGGCAGTTTATAGGCGGCCAGGTTGGCCCTCAAAAAAGCTTTTAGATCATTTTTATCCAGCTTCATGCCTTCTTTTAAAACCACGTAAGCCCGGACGCTCTCACCGCGTTTTTTATCGGGCGCCCCGACCACTGCCGCTTCTTTTATGGCGGGGTACTGGAACAATACTTCTTCCACCTCGCGCGGGTAGACATTCAGACCGCTGACTATAACCATGTCCTTTTTGCGGTCGACAATGTAAACATACCCTTCTTCATCTTTATAAGCTAAGTCCCCCGTGTAAAGCCACCCTCCCCGCAGGGCTTCGGCTGTTTCCGCGCTCAGGCCGTAATACCCCGACATGACGTTGGGGCCCTGCACAATCAGCTCGCCTACCTGGGCGGGGCCGGTTTCCCGCCCTTCCTGGTCTACTACCCTGACCTTTACACCCGGCAGGGGCAGGCCAATCGAGCCGGGCTTGGTAGCATCGACAGGGTTGAAGCAGCAAGCCGGTGAAGCCTCCGACAACCCGTATCCTTCTATAACCCTCTGCCTGGTTTTAGCGAAAAAGCTGTTAATGGTCTCCAGTGGCAAAGAAGCGGCGCCTGAGGCAAAGAGGCGCACTCCGGCCAGGTC
>ENA-UOYA01001765-UOYA01001765.1-activated-sludge-metagenome-genome-assembly--contig:-NODE-1765-length-22098-cov-7.562174_pt1 | contig 22098 bp, 19 predicted proteins | sample MGYA00238163_ERZ764804 | MGnify/ENA primary metagenome ERZ764804 (study PRJEB28919, sample SAMN05720223) | activated sludge metagenome | isolation source: Anaerobic digester | place: Hong Kong... | reverse complement strand
CTTTGGACTCAGTCCGTCCAAGGGGAGGAATTGGCTAAGTCGGACAGCATTGGTTTGGAGTGGTGTGGACATTGGCCGTGTTTGGGATCGTTTACAAGGGATTCTTCACCGGCCGTCTGCACGTTCTTTCGACTATGGTCTATATCCTGATGGGGTGGATTGTTCTGGTGGCCATTCGGCCTCTTTTGCGGGCGCTCCCATGGCAGGGCTTCTTGTGGTTGCTGGCCGGAGGCGTGCTGTACACGCTGGGGGTGCTGTTCTTTATGTGGCACCGGAAATACTCGCACACCCTCTGGCACTTCATGGTGCTCGCGGGCAGTATCTGCCATTTCTTCGCCGTTTACCGCTACGTTTTGTCCCGCCGTGCCTGATCGGGCCCACCGGTATGGGCCTTGGCGCTGCCGGCGCCCGGCCGATGCCTGCAATCGGCCCTCTCTTCAACAAGAAGTTCGCGGCAAACCGAACGGCGCGCTTGTCCCAGGCCGCGCTTTCCTGTTACAAGGGAAGTTCAGGGAGGGGAGCATTCTCAAGATCTGCGTGCTGGCTTCGTCGAGCGCCGGCAATTCCACGTTCATTGGAACGGCAAACACGCACCTGTTGGTGGATGCAGGTCTTAGCCGCCGCGAAACCGCGGCCCGGCTGGCCCTGATCGGCGAATCCATCGACGATCTCGACGGCATCCTCGTCAGCCACGAACATACAGACCATGTCAGTAGCCTGTGGACCGTCGCCAAGCGCCGCGAGAAGCGCCAGCCTGTTCCCGTTTACGCCACCGAGGCCACCTTCAGCGCCCTCGCCAAACCGGCTTACGAGCCCGCCGTCGAGAAGTTTTGCGCCGGCTTGAAACTCGTCATCGGCGACATTGAAGTCCAGACCTACACCACGCCGCACGACGCCGTGGACCCCATCGGGTTCTGCTTCCACACGCAAGGACTCAAGGCCGGCCTGGTCACCGATCTAGGCTACATGCCCGACTCGATCCGCTACTACCTCCGCGAAACCGATTTCCTCATTCTCGAATCGAACCACGACCTGGAAATGCTCAAAGTCGGCCCCTATCCCTGGCAGGTGAAGCAGCGCGTGATGGGACGCAAAGGACACCTTTCGAACGACGTGGCGTCGGAGTTCATCCGCCAGGATATGGCGCCGGCGACGCAGACCATCGTGCTGGGACACCTCAGCGAGCAGAACAACCACCCCGAACTGGCACGCCTGGCCGCCGCCCAGGCCATCGAAGGACGCGGCCTCGCGGTCAAACTTGTGGTGGCGCTGCCCAGGAAACAAACCGAAGTGTTTCAATTGTGAAGGAGCGATTGCGAACATCATGATTGCCCGATATACCCGGCCCGAGATGGGCCGCATCTGGAGCGACGAGAATAAGTACCGCCAGTGGCTGGAAGTCGAGTTGGCCTCCAGCGAGACCCTGGCCGAAGCCGGCGAGGTGCCGGCCGAAGCGGCGCGCCTGCTCCGGACACACGCGAGTTTTCAGGTCGCGCGCATCCTCGAAATCGAGAAGACCGTCAAGCACGACGTCATCGCCTTCACCACCACGGTGGCCGAGAGCATGGCAGCGGCCGGATGCGCCGACGCTTCGCGCTGGCTGCACTACGGGCTGACCTCGAACGACGTGGTGGACACCGCCCAGGCGCTGCTCATCAAGCAGTCCTCGGCCATAATCGCCGCCGGCATGGAACGCTTGGCCGGAGCGCTCAAGAAGCGCGCCTTCGAATTCCGCGACACGCCGCAGATCGGCCGCACCCACGGCGTTCACGCCGAACCCATCACTTTCGGGCTCAAACTCGCCCTGTGGTACGACGAGATCTGCCGAGACCGCAAGCGCTTCGAGGCAGCCGCCGAAGATATCCGCGTAGGTAAGATTTCCGGCGCGGTGGGCAACAACGCTCACGTGTCGCCTGAAAACGAAGAAAAGATCTGCGCACGGCTCGGGCTGCGCGTGTCGCCCGTCTCGAGCCAGGTGATTTCGCGCGACCGTCACGCCGCCTACATCGCCGCGCTGGCCCTGACGGCCGCCACGATGGAAAAGATCGCGCTTGAAATCCGCCACCTGCAGCGCACCGAGGTCCGCGAGGCAGAGGAACCTTTCAGCAAGGGCCAGAAGGGATCCTCGGCCATGCCGCACAAGCGCAATCCTATCACTTGCGAGCAGATCTGCGGCCTGGCGCGCGTGGTTCGCTCGAACGTCCAGGCCGCGTTCGACAACATCGCACTGTGGCACGAACGCGACATCTCGCACTCCTCGGTCGAGCGGGTCATTCTGCCGGATTCGCTCATTCTCACCGATTACCTGCTGGCAAAAACCACATGGCTGGTCGAGAACATGGCCGTCTACCCCCAGCGCATGCTCCGCAACCTGAACCAAACACGCGGATTGGTTTTCAGCGGCCAACTCCTGATCGACCTTGCCGCCGCCGGCATGCTCCGCGAGGATGCTTACCGCGTGGTCCAGGCGCACGCCATGCGCGCCTGGGAAGAAGAAGGCGACTTCCGCGCCGCCATAGAGGCGGACGCGGAGATCCGCGCCGTTCTCACTTCAGAGAAGATCGCGGAGAGCTTCTCGTTGGAGCGTCAGCTGCGCAACGTGCGTGGAATCTTCGACCGCATGTTCAGTCAGCATGAACAAATCACCGGAGCGCATTAAACTACTTTTGTAGTTGATTCGCCCCGATTTGCGCGGACCTTAAAAAACGTGTATTTGCGGGTCAATCTGAGGCCCTTTTCGCTTACACTGTAATCGAGGAAACGTTACGGCACATCGGAAAGGAACATCGTCCAATGGTTAAGGCCGCCAGGTCTACGCGCAGCTGCGGCATAGCCCTGGCGCGGGTGCTGCTTGTGGACGATGACCCAACATCTCGTTTGACGCTGCAAACCGTTCTGGAGGCAGGCGGTTACAAGGTCGATTCGGCCGCATCGGCAGCCGAAGCGGTGGGCAAGCTCGATGAGCAGGAGTACGAGCTCGTACTAAGCGACTTGCAGATGGAGTCTCCGGAAGCGGGACTCAAGGTGCTAGCCCACGCACGCATCATGGAGTACAAGCCGGCCACGGCCATCATCACGGCCTACCGCGATTCCGAGAATCCGCTGCCGGGGAAAACGCCCCCCACGGTCCTGATCGAACCGGAAGACCTCCCGGAGCTCCTCGGCCAGGTGGCTTCGCTTATCAGCGAACGGGCCACGCGCCGCCTGGAACGGGAACTGAAGCAAGCCGCGTACTGACAATCGTAGCGCGCAAGACTGCGCGATCCACGCATGGCCGGCTAGTGTCCCAGGGCAATGAGCACACGATCGGTGATTTCATCGATCATGGCAGGCAGGGCGGCTTCGAGCGCGAGAGTTACGGCGGCTCGCACGCGCTCGCTATCGACTTCTGGAGTGGGGGGTGGAGTAGGAACAGGAGCCGGATCGAGGGCCGGCGCCGCGGCGGCCGCGATCTCCGTTGGCTTCTCGCCGAACAGGCCACGGGCGAATTCGGCCGATTCGAGAAGCGTACGGATGGTTTCGATCACGGCGCTGGCCTCGAAGGGCTTCTTCAGGATTCCGTCGGCTTGCGCCCGCCGGGCCTCCTCTTCGTCGATCGGTTCGAGAGCGCCGGCGGTGAGCACCACGCGGGTAAAACGGTACCGTGGATCGGACTTCACGGCCCGGCAAATCTCATAGCCCGATTTGCCGGGCAGATAGACATCCGCCAGGATCAGGTTGGGATCGACGTCGGCCAGACGCACCATGGCCGTTTCACCGTCGGTGACTGTCACTACTTCGAAGCCCTCTTCGCGGAGGATCCGCTCGCCCATCCTCTGGGCGTGCGGACTATCGTCAGCGAGGAGAATCCGGCTCATGGCTGGAGCTATTTCTTCGCCTTCTTCTTTTTCTCAGGCTTCTGCGCGGACGTGACCTGATCGTTGGACTGCGGCTGGGCCGTCGCGTTTTGCTGTGGCGGCTTCTGGCGCGCGTCCGGCTTCGAGTCCAGCGCGGAGGAGTCGGTCACAGTGGAGACGGTCACGTCGGCGCTGGCGGCGCTTTCGGCTTTGGCGGCTGCCGCTTCGATGTCGGCCGGCGTCGGTACGCTCACCGGAACGGTGGGCTTCAGGCTGGTCATGGCCGGGGTGCCGCTCTTGGCCGCCGCGCGCACATCCGGACTCTTACGGAAAATGCCCCAGAAGTGGCTCATTATGCCCGGCTTGTCGTAATTCTCCAACTCGTACTTCATGCGCGCCAGGGCCACCGGGTCGGGTTCCGGAATAGGTTTCTCCAAGGCCGTCAGCTTGGCCTTGGCGTCCTCGACGCGCGAGCTGAGCGGATAGTCCTTTACGATGCGCGACAACGCCAACACGCTACGGTCCAGGAATCGCGGCCCAAGCCTGGAATAGGAATCCGCCGTCAGCCACAGCGCCTCGTCTGCCTTGCTGAACAGCGGGTATTGGTTCACAAGCGCTTCCAGGCGATTGGCCGCCGGCACGTAGCTGCCCTTGGTGTGATAGAAACCGCCCACGCGGAATTCGTGATCGGCGATGGCTTCCTGGATCTCTCGCAGCCGCTGCTGGGCTCCAGGAGCGAACTTGCTGTTGGGGAACTGGACCAGCAACTGGCGGCACTCGTCTTCGGCCCGCAGGGCGTGGTTGGTGTCGCGATCGGCCTTCTCCATCTGCCGGAAGTGTATGTTGCAGACCTTGTCCTGCGCTTCGGCGGCCTCTTCGAGCGTGGGGTAAAACAGGATGAAATCCTTATACTCGGCTTCAGCTTGCGCCAGGCCGTGCGAGCCGCCCTCGCGGAACCAGGTGTCGGCGATGGCCAGCTTGGACTTCGCCAGATACTCGCTGGTGTCGTAAGTGTTGATCAGAGTATTCAGCGTCAGCCGCGCGATCTCGTAGCGGCCTTTCTCAATGTCCTTGACGGCCTTATCGAACAGAACTTTGTCGGGCTGAAGCGTGTCTTTCGTGATGGGGTTTTCGTATTTGCGCCGGCGGCACCCGAATGTGAGCGCCAGGCCCAACACCACACACACCGCGATCGCCCGCTTCGTCCAGGGTCGATTGAGAATCATGCCCATAACCTCACTCGCCGCCGCGCGTTCACACGCGAACGGTTTGAACCTCCTCGGCAATGCGCCGCATCTCGGCCACCCGCGCGGCGGGATCGTCGCAACCGAACACCGTGGCTCCCGCAACCAGCCAATCGCATCCCGCCGTGATGATGGCCCGCATATTCTCGAGCGTCACACCGCCGTCGATCTCGATCTTGAAGCCCAGCCCGCGCTCACGGCGTATGGCTGCCAGCGCGCGCACCTTATCGAGCGCGTGCGGGATGAACTTCTGCCCGCCGAAACCCGGGTTCACGCTCATGATCAGCACGAAGTCCGTCACATCGAGCACATCCACCAGGGTCGCAACCGGGGTCGAAGGATTGATCACCACGCCCGCCTGCGCGCCCGCGCCGCGGATCATGTTCAGGGTCCGGTCCAGGTGCGGGCAGGCCTCCTGGTGGACGCTGACAAGGTCCGCGCCGTTGTCGATGAAGACACCCGCGTAGCGGTCCGCATCCGAGATCATCAGGTGAACGTCGAGCTGCATCTTGGTAACTTTCCGCAGCGATTTCACCACCGGCGGCCCTAAGGTGATGTTCGGCACAAAGTGTCCGTCCATCACATCGACATGCAGCATACGGGCTCCTCCGCGCTCTACTTTGGCGATGTCCTCGCCCAGGCGCGCGAAGTCGGCCGACAAGATGGATGGCGCAATTTCAATCATTTGGAGGCTCATTCGATGTTATCACAGCGGCATAGAACCCATCCCCGGGCTCGCGCCCCGGAAGGCGCTCCACCACGCGGCCGAACTCGAACCGGTCACCGAAAGCTTCCAACGCTTCATAGACGACGTCGCAGTTTTCCTCGCGCTCGAGCGAGCAGGTAGAGTACACAAGTTTCCCGCCGCCGGCGAGACGTTCTAGCGCATGGCAGAGAAGGCGCACCTGCCTTGCATGTTGAGACGCGAACTCCGTGGGTTGGACGCGCCATTTGATCTCGGGGTTACGGCCGATGGTGCCTGTGCCGCTACACGGCGCATCAAGCAGGATCCGATCGAACCGCGCCGAGAACGGCAGCGCCACGGCGCCGTCCATCTGGACCAGCGGGCAGCCCAGGCGCTTCAGCCCGGTGAGCCGCTTCCAGGAGATATCGCAGGCCACCGCGCGCACACCGGCTTCGAGCGCCTGCGCCGTTTTGTTGCCCGGCGCGGCGCAAACGTCCAGCAACGACATACCCGGCTTCAAATCCAGCCATTCCACAATAGATTGCGAACCGATGTCCTGCATCAGAGACGGCTCCGGGTGCCCGGAGACAACACGGTAGCAGCCGGCGACGCTGGTGGGCTCGAGTTCCAGCCCCTCGACGCGGCCTTGCGGCGCGCGCACATAAGTCTCGGGAGGTTTGAGGAACTCCGCGGCGATTCCGGCGGCGGTCTGCGCGCCATGCCGCTGCTCCCACCGCGTCAGCATCCACGACGGCACAGACAGTTCCGTGGCGCGGTCCGGCCACTTCACAGGAGCGCGGTCCACCTTGCGGAGCACGGCATTGACCAGTCCCGCGGCGGCGCCTTTGCCGCAACGCCGCGCCAGTTCGACACTCTCGTTCACGGCGGCGTGCGGTGGAACGCGGTCCAGGTGCCGGATTTGATAGATACCCATACGCAATGCGGCGAGAACCTCGGGATCCAACCGCTCGCACGGCCGCCCGCTGATGCGCGTGATCAGCCAGTCGAGTTGCGCCCTCCGGCGCAGTACGCCAAAGACGATTTCCGAGGCCAGACCCGCGTCGCGCGCATCGCAGCGGATGTCGCGCAGCAGGTCGGAAGCATAACCGCCCCGCTCGACGCCGAGCAGGACATCGAAGGCGGCCAGACGCGCCGGAGAGATGGGGGAGCGTTCAAACGGCATAGGGCGCCAGAAAACTATAATAAGACTTGGACCTGGAAAAGATCCTGCTGCGCAAAACCGGCGAGGCCATCGCGCGCTATCGCATGATCCGCGAAGGCGACCGGGTGGCCGTGGCACTCTCCGGCGGGAAGGACTCGCTCACCCTTTTGGAAGCGCTGCTTCTACTCGCCAAACGTGCTCCGGTCGAGTTCAGCGTGTGCGCCTTCACGGTCGAGCAGGGCAAGTTCCTGCGGCCCATCGAACCGCTCGCGAAATACTTGAAAGACAAAGGAGTCGCCTGGACCTACTACCGCGACACGCCCTCGCTGCGGTTGGTGGTCGAGCAACCCGGCCACGGCTGCGATCTGTGCAGCCGCTACCGCCGGCGCGCGGTGTACGAAGTCGCTCGCGGCCTCCGCGCCAACGTCATCGCCTTCGGGCACACTGCGGATGATTTCTGCGAGTCGTTCCTGCGCAACGCTTTGTTCACCGGCCGGGCCAGCGCGCTGCCGCCTGTCACCCGTTCGAGCGACCGGGAATTCCGGCTCATCCGCCCGCTGGTATTTGTAACTGAAGACATTACCAGGCGTTATGTGGAGCGCCTGGGTGTGCCCCTGGTGCCCTGTGGCTGCTCGCAACGAACCGATACGGTGCGGAAGGCCATCCGGGAATTGCTCGTTCAAGCCGAACAGCGCAATCCTTTTGCCAAACAATGTCTACTCTCGGCGATGGCCAACCTGGACGTTAAGCGCTTGCTGGATAAGCGGTTCCTGGATTTGGAAGACGGGGACAGCGGCCCTGAAGATGCGCGATTGCCGATTGTCACGGAACTGTAACCGAGTTAGCCTTGACCGCCACCCTTCCGCGTGCGCGATAATGGTATTCCCACCTGTTGAGAGTATGGATTGTTCTGACAATCATCCGAGTGCTTTATGAATTTTTTGCCCCGCGAAGAGAAGTTTTTTGCCCTTTTTCTGAACCAAGTCAAGATCATCTCACAAGCGGCCCGCTTGCTGATGGATGGCACACGGGCCGGCAACTCCGAGTTGCTGAATTCGAACACGAAGATCTCCCAGCTCGAACGCGAAGGAGACGAGATCATCCATGACGTATTTCGCCGTCTGAATCAGACCTTCATCACCCCCATCGATCCCGAAGACATCCATTCGATCGCCAGCCGGCTCGACGACGTATTGGATGGCATCGAGGACGCCGCGCACCGCATCACGGCCTATCACCTGGAGCCGATCCCACCCACCGTGCTGAAATTGTGCGAGATTGCATACGACTGCTCGGTGACTTTCCAGACCGCATTTGAGTCTTTGAAAGACGGCAAGCCGTTTCTGGAGTCCTGCATCGAGATCAACCGCCTGGAAGATAGCGCTGACCAGTTGATGCGGCAAGCAGTCACGGACCTGTTCCGGACCGAGAAAGACCCCATCGCGCTGATCAAGGCGCGCGAGGTTTACGACGTGCTCGAGGATACCATTGACCGTTGCGAGGACGTCGCCGACGTACTACAGAACGTCCAGGTCAAGAACAGCTAACCGGTCATGCCTGTCCTGGCCTGGGTACTGCTCATCATCATAGTTGCGTTCGTTTTCGACTACATCAACGGATTCCACGACGCCGCCAACTCAGTGGCCACGGTCGTGGCCACGCGTGTTCTCACTCCTTTCCAGGCCGTAATCTGGGCGGCGTTCTTCAATTTCGTGTCCGCGTTCGCCTTCGGCACCGGCGTGGCTAAGACCGTGGGCTCCGGCATGGTGGACTTAAGATACGTAACCATGCTGGTGATCCTGTGCGGCCTGGTGGGCGCTGTCGTCCTGGACCTCATTACCTGGTGGTTTGGATTGCCCACCAGCAGTTCGCATGCGCTTTTCGGAGGGTATGCGGGAGCCGCCATGGCAAGCGTTGCGCTGGATCGCGGCGCCCAACACGCCTTCGAAGTGATCATATGGAGAGGTTGGATCCTGACGCTGCTGTTCATGGTCCTGGCTCCTTTCATTGGCCTGGCGCTGGCCTATGTGCTGATGATCGCCCTCCATTGGTTATTCCGTCACACCAGCCCGCGCCGGATGGACGCGTATTTCCGGAAGCTGCAATTGCTTTCGGCGGCCGTATACAGTTGCGCCCACGGGACCAACGATGCACAGAAAACCATGGGCATTGTCACCGGTGTACTTGTCACCGCCGGCTATCTCAAAGCGTTCGAGGTGCCCGTATGGGTGATCCTGGCGGCCGGAGCGGCTATCGGCCTGGGCACGCTGACGGGCGGGTGGCGCATCGTCCACACCATGGGAGGCCGGCTGACGCGATTGAAACCGCGGGGCGGTTTCTGCGCCGAAACCGCAGGCGCAATCTCGATCCTGCTCGCGACGCACATGCATGTGGGTGTTTCGACGACGCACGTAATCACGGGCGCCATCGCGGGCGTCGGCTCGATTCAGCGGCTGAAAGCGGTACGCTGGGGCGTGGCCACAAACATCGTTTGGGCATGGGTGTTGACGATCCCCGCCGCAGCGACGGTTGCCGCGCTTGCCCTCCTGCTGACGCGCACAATTTTCCCAACGATGCACTGAAGACCTTCACTTCACCGCCATGGTGGTCCCGCCCTGACTGGCAATGCCTCCGACCGACAGTGTGACTGGAAGAATGCCCGCACCCGCGTATCCCGCGGGTACACGCGCGTTGATCTGCATCAAGCCGGCAAAGCCGGGAGCGGCGCCTGCGTAAAGGATTTCCGCCGGGTAGCCGCCGATGTTCAAAGCCACCGGCGCAAGGGGGGCCGGATACGGCGCATCCGCCGGTCTGCCGTCGACGCCACGTGGACTGGTCTGCCCTTCTCCCGTCGCGTAAAGCACAACGATGGAGCCACGGGCGGCCGGGTTGAGACTCGAATTGAGCGTACCATCCTGGTTCACAACGAGGGCCTGACCTGTCCCGCTGCCAAGGGTGAAAACGCCCGGCGCAGTGTCGGCTACCGCCAGCGTGCTTCCGGCCGCTACCTTTCCCCCACAGAGGACCTCTATTGTTGTAGTAGCTTGCCCGGCAACGCGGTACGGCACTTGCACGTTGAGCTGCGTTTTGGAAACGTAAAACAGGGCCGCCGGCAACCCGTCGAACCGAACTTCGACGCCCCCGAGCGACCTCGGCAGCAGACCGCTCGCGTCGAGAGCGGCCGATATAGGCGTGACCGGGCCTATTCCTTCGCCGAAGATCGAAACGATCTCTCCGGGCGCCAGTGGTCCGGCTTGCATGCTGGCGCCGTTCACCACACTGGCGCGAGTGATGGGATCCGAAACGGCGTTCTCCTCCAATCCGGGTTTCAACCTGCGCACATGGTTGTTCTCGTTATCGGCGAAGTAAACGTTGCCGTCCGCGTCCAGAGCGAGCCCGGTGGGTGTGTGCAGTTGGGCCGCGGTGGCCGCGCCGCCATTGCCGGAAAAACCCGCCGCACCGGTTCCGGCAATGGTCCTGATGATGCCGTCGGATGAGACCAGCCGGATGCGGTGGTTGTATGAGTCGGCGATAAAGATGTTGCCATCGGCATCGGCGGCCACACCGGTGGGCGCGTTCAGGTGTGCGCGCACGGCCGCGTCGCCATCGCCGGAATAGCCGGCCACGCCGACGCCGGCGACGGTGCTGATGAGCGGGGGATTCGCGCTGGTCACCTTGCGGATCACGTGATTGCCCTGGTCGGCGATGTAGAGGTTGCCGGCGGGATCAAGGGCCAGGAAGCGCGGGGTGTCGAGTTGCGCCTGCGATGCCGGGCCGCCGTCGCCGGCATATCCGCGCACGCCCTTGCCGGCCACGGTGGAGAGATTCCCATTGGGATCGAGCCTGCGTACGCGGTGATTGAAGGTGTCCGAGAAATAGACGTTGCCGAACGAGTCGGCGACTACGCCCGTGGGTGAATTCATCTGGGTACCCTCGTCGCCCTGGAAGCCCGCGATGCCCGTCCCGGCGGCGGTCGAGATGATGCCGTCGCGGCCCACGCGGCGGAGGCGGTGAGCCTGGTATTCGGCGATCCAGACGTTGCCATACACATCGGCCGCCACACCGGCCGGCGCGAACAGCGAGGCGGCAGCGGCCCAGCCGCCATCGCCCGTCACACGGCCGTCGCCAGGCCCCGCGATGGTCGTCATCAAACCGGAATTGGAGACTTTCCGTACCCGGTTGTTGCCCTGGTCGGCGATGTAGAGGCTGCCCGCCGCATCCACGGCCACGCCGTAGGGTCCGTAGAGCCGGTTCATAGTGGCCGAGGTGCCATTGGCTCGAAACTGGTACTTACCGTCGCCGGCGATGGTCTGAATATAGGAATTCACGACGCACCTGGCGACGTACTGGCCGCCGGCCACCCAGAGGGCACCGTCGGGGGCCACGGCTACGTCACGCCAACTCGGTACAGCCACACTACCTGCCGCCAGGGGACTGTCCTTATCTACTACAGTAGTCGGAGATGTCTCGCCGGGCTTCAGGCACCGGATGCGCGAGTTGCCATTGTCGGCAATGTAGAGGTTCCCGGCGGCGTCGATGGCGACGCCCGTAGGATTGTTCAACACGGCGGCGGCGGTGCCTTCGTCGCCTCCTCGGACCAGTGTCGACATGGTGCCCCGGTAGACTTTTCGGACGGCGTGATTGCCGCTGTCGGCGATGTAAAGCGCGCCGCTCGAATCCACGGCCAGGCCCTTCGGATACCGTAGCTGGCCCAGCGTGGCGGAGACGGCTTCCTTCGAATCGCCCGCGACGCCGGTGCCCGCCGCAACGCTTATTACGCCGTCTATCGTGATTTTGTACACTCGATGGCCGTTGAATTCGGACATGTAGACGTTGCCGCTCGTGTCCACGGCAATGTTCCGGGCGCCGGCGAGTTTGGCCGCCGTGGCGTCGCCGGTGACGCCGGCCAGCAGGGCGCCACCGCCGGCGATGGTGCGGATGACGCCATCGGTGGAAATCCTGCGAACGCGGCTATTCAATCCGAGGCTGTCGTAACCCAACTCCGCGACGTAGACATTGCCCTGGCGGTCCACGGCCACGCCATAGGGTTTGGCCAGCAGTGCGGCGGAGGCGGGACCGCCATCGCCCGCGAAACCCGGGTGGCCGTTGCCGGCCAGTGTCGTAATGAGCCCGGCAGGCGAGATCTTGCGGACGCGGTGGTCAGCCGCGTCCGCCACGTAGACATTCCCCGAGGAATCGACGGCGACGCTCTCCACACTGCCTAATTGGGCGGCGGAGGCCGGCCCCCCGTCGCCGACGAAATCCGTCCCGGCAACCGTGTCAATACTGTAGGTTACGCCGGCGGCAGTACAGGCGAAGTGGACAAGAAGGATTTGGATGAGGGCTATACGCACCAGGAGTAAGCGCATCACATGAAAGAGTGTCTGCGCGCATCCGAATCTCTCAGTGTGCGGCAGATTTCGGTAAAGAAACGGTTTTTACAAACGATAACGAGAGCATGGGCTGGCGATATTCCCTGTTGTCGTGCATTGGCGTACTCGCGGCGAGCATGGCGTCCGCGGAAGCACCGCTGCATCTGAAAGTAAGGAAAGAACCGGCTTCCGGCGATGCCCTAGCTGTGACGCAGGTCGTGCCGAGACGGCGCACGGAGGCCCGCCGCCACATGATCGTCCAGTTCCGCGAGTTCCCGCGATCGACTGACAGAGAAGAGCTTATACGGCGCGGCATCAAGATACTCGGCGCCGTACCGGAATCGGCGCTCATGGTTTCCGTTCCCGACGAAGTGGGGATCGAAGACCTGGATTTACGCTGGGCGGGCGCGCTGCCACCGGAGAGCAAGGTCAGCCCGGATATTCCAGCGGCCGCGTCGCTCACTGCGGGGCCGGGCCATTACGTGGTGGAGTTTCACGCCGACGTGGATGCGCACGAGGCCGACGAATTGGTTGCGGAGCGCGGGCTGGAGTTACACAAACATCCCGATCTGCTTCCGAATCAACGGCTTGTAAGGGGATCGATAGATCAGATCCTGCGGCTTGTGGAATGGGATGAGGTGGACTACGTGTTTCCGGCCTCGCAGGATCTGATAGAGGGGCGACGTGTAATCGCCTGCGCCGGTGCACAGACTGAAGACGGACTCATCGGCCAGTACATTGCCAAGGTGGGCGAGGGCTGGGACGGACCTGGGCAGAATGCCGCGGAACTCGGTTACTACTTTCGTAGTTTTAGCGGCAAATTGGATCCGGAGGCGACCCGCTCGGAAGTCGCACGGGCCTTGGCTGAGTGGGCGCGCTATGCGCAGTTGACCTTCACGCCGGCGAGTGCCGCAGGGCTGGCGCGAACCATCGACATCCTGTTCGCTTCGGGAGCTCACGGCGACGGCTACCCGTTCGATGGGGCCGGCGGGGTGATCGCCCACACTTTCTATCCCGCGCCTCCAAATTCAGAACCGCTCGCCGGGGATATGCACCTGGACGCGGACGAAGCCTGGCGCGTGGGCACCGACACGGACCTCTACAGTGTGGTGCTGCACGAGTTGGGGCACGCGCTTGGGCTGGGGCATTCCGACAGGCCCGGTTCGGTAATGTATCCGTACTACCGCCGGGCGACCCAACTGGCCGACGAGGACATCGCGGCTATCCGCGCCCTTTACGCCGAACATACGGAATCAAGCGTCGGAGACAGCCCCCAGCAGCCGGCGCCTCTCAAGTTGACCATCCAGAGTCCGGCAGGCTCACCGGTCACGACCACTGCTTCCAGCATCTTCTTGAGCGGCATCGCGACCGGCGGCGCGGCGGATCCAGCAATTACCTGGATTAGCGACCGGGGCTACTCGGGAACTGCACAGGGGTCGCGGCAGTGGGTGATCCAGGCGGTTCCGCTGAGCGTGGGCAACAATGTGATCACGGTGACTGCCGCCGGCGGCAGTTCCAGCCCCGTCCCGGTGTCGGTATTCGTGATCCGGGAAGCGGAAGTCATCGCGCCCAGCCTTGCGATCACGTCGCCCACTACAGCGGGGACTTACTCATCGGCATCGTCTTCGGTAGTCCTTTCCGGGACGGCCTCCCACACCTCCGGCATCGCGCGTGTGGCCTGGAGCAACTCTCGCGGAGGCAATGGGGTGGCCACCGGCACGACGAGCTGGTCCACGACACCCATCGCGCTTGCAGCCGGGTCGAACACCATCACCGTTACGGCGTACGAGCCGGGAGGACAGTCCGCATCCCGGCAACTGGTGGTCGATTACGCGGGCGCGGTCCAAGACACAGTGGCCCCGGCGCTCAGGATCATCTCTCCGAGCTCGACCAGCGTGGCGACCACGGCTAGCGCCATCACGATCCAGGGCACCGCCACCGACAACGTCGGCGTCGATTCGGTACGGTGGCTGACTTCGACCCGCAAATCCGGCACGGCCGCGGGCACCGGCGTTTGGATCATCGACAACGTACCGCTGTACATAGGGACGAATGTCGTGAAGATCCAGGCATTCGACGCCGCCGGCAACATGAGCTGGCGTTCACTTACGATCACCCGCCAGTGAAGGCCGTTACGCGGGACTCCCCGCTTCGGCGATAATGGAGAGGAAGGGACGCTAGCCTATGTGCCTGGCTGTGCCGGGAAAGATCCTCTCGACGGAACAGATCGGTGAGAGCCGCCTGGGGAAAGTGCAGTTTGGCGGCATCACGCGAGAGGCCTATCTGGACCTGGTTCCGGAGGCGCAAGTGGGCGACTACGTCGTGGTACACGTAGGCTTCGCCATCAGCCGCGTGGACGAAGAGGAAGCCCAACGCACGCTTGAAATGCTGGAAGAAATGGGCGGTTTGGCTGAGGATTCGCCCGCCGAAAACTCCGGCGCGCCCCCTGCCAACTGACGTCTCGCGCACCGCGCGCGGTTCCGGTACACTGCATGTGGAGACCGCACATGAACCGGCGCGAATTCCTGTCTACAACGGCGGCCGCTGCTCTCACGGCATCCGCTTCCGAAGCGGCCGCGAAACCCCGTGACGTTTTCACACCTCTGGCGCTTGGGGAAGCCCGTCCCGCGGGACTTATCGGGCAGCGTATCGAACTCACAGCCCGCGGCAACCTGCTCAAGCTCGACATCGATAAGGACTTCCTCGAACCCTTCCGCCAGAAGCACGGCAAAGGCGACTACGTGGGTGCGGGCAAGCTGCTCGATTCGGCAGTTCGCATGGCCGCGTATACGAAGGATCCGGCGCTCATCGCGCTGAAGGACCGCGTGGCCGAAGGGTTGATCGCCAACCAACTCGCCGACGGCTACATCGGGTGGTACCGGCCCGCCTCGCGCATCGTGAAGGCCTGGGACATCCACGAGATGGGCTACATCCAGTACGGGCTGGTCGCGGACTACAGGCTGTTCGGGAAGCGCACGTCGCTCGACGCCGCCCGGCGCGTGGGCGATCACCTGATTGCGAAACTCGCCGGCAAGCTGCCGGGCATCCTGCAGGAACCCGAGATCCACCCACCTATGTTGATGACCGGATTGGACCGCGCCATGCTTGCGCTGCATGCAGCAACAGGCGACAGCCGCTATTTGGACTTCATAGTGAAGGACCTGGATGTGCCGAATTGGAAGCTGGAAATCGTGGAAGGACGCCGGCCGCCTTATTACGGCCACGCATACGCTTACACGACGCGCACACTGGCTCAGGTGGAACTCTACCATCTCACGGGTGACGAAAGCCTGCTCAGCCAATCGCAGCGCGAGATCGACTATCTGCGGCGGCGTGGCGGGTGGCTGATCACGGGTTCGGCCGGCAAGTCGGAATGCTGGCACAGCGATCAGTCCGGCGACGGCGAACTCACCGAAACCTGCGCCACGGCGTATTTCATCCGCCTGTTCGACACGTTGCTGCGGATGGAGGGCGCGAGCGTCTACGGCGACATGATGGAGCGCGCCATTTACAACGCGTTGTTCGGCGCGCAATCGCCCGACGGGCGGAGGCTGCGCTACTGGACGCCGTTCGACGGTCCGCGGGTGTATTGGCCGCGCGACACCTACTGCTGCCCATGCAACTTCCGCCGCATGATCGCGGAGTTGCCGCAGTTGGTGGCCTACCGCTGGGGTGACGGGCTGGCGCTGAATCTCTATGGCGCATCGACGGTGAAGACTACGCTCGCAAATGGGGTCGAGTGCGAGTTGCGCCAGGAGTCGGATTATCCAAACTCGGGCACCGTTGTTCTGCGGGTCGATCCCAAGCGCCCGGCGGCGTTCCCGCTGCGGCTGCGTGTACCTCGCTGGTCTGAGAACTACCGCGCCAGCGTCAACAACGAGCCGCAGCCGGGGCCCAAGGACGGCTGGCTCGAAATCAAGCGGCGCTGGCGGGCGGGTGACCGCGTGGAGATCGACATGGGTATGACCTGGCGGCTGGTGGAGGGCACCCGCAAGCAGCGCGGCCGAGTGGCGGTGATGCGCGGGCCTCAGGTTTTCACTTTGAATCCGAAACGCAACCCGGACATCGCGACCGCGGACCTGAAGAACCTGGTGCTTTCGCCGCTCTCCTTCCTGCCGGTGAAACCGGACGCGAGCCTGCGCTCCGATGGCATTGCTTGCCAGGTGCGGGCGACGGCAATCGGTGCCGACCGGCGGGGCCGCGATGTTATCCTCACGCTGACGGAGTTCCCCGACCCGGAAGGCGAAGCGACATACTTCCTCGCGCCGAGAACGTCGAAGGCACGAATAGACGAAATAACGGAGGGATGAAATGGACAGACGCACGTTCTTACAGATGCCGCTCACGCTGGCGGCGCTGGCGGCATCAAAGCGTCCGAATGTTCTGATCCTGCTGGCGGACGATCTGGGCTCGGCGGACTTGGGCTGTTATGGCGGCGAGATCGAAACCCCGAACCTGGACCGGCTGGCGGCGCAGGGGATGCGCTTCGAGCAATTCTGTTCGTTCCCGGTGTGTTCGCCGACGCGTTCGGCGCTGCTCACAGGCCGCTCACCCATGCGGCTGGGTATCGGCTACACGGTGATCCGGCCATGGTCCAGCTATGGGTTGCCGCTCGATGAACACCTGCTGCCCCAGTCATTCAAAGCGGCCGGTTATCAGACGGCTCTCACGGGCAAGTGGCACCTGGGACATTCGCGGAAGGCGTATCTGCCGCACAATCGCGGTTTCGATCACGCCTACGGCCACGTGAACGGCGCAATCGACTACTACACACACGTGCGCGAAGGCGGGCTCGACTGGCAGCGTAACGGGACCAGCGTGCGTGAGGAGGGCTATTCGACCGATCTCATTGCCAACGAGGCCGTGCAATGGCTCGGCGGACGGGATAAAAGCAGGCCGTTTCTCCTCTATGTCCCTTTCAATGCGCCGCACGCTCCGCTCGAGGCCCCGGAGGCGCTGGTAGGCAAGTACGAGCGCCTCACGGACAAGAAGCGCCGTGTTTTCGCCGCCATGGTGGACGCGATGGACTCGGCGGCGGGACGGATTCTCGGGAAGCTGGACGAAGAAGGCGTCGCGGGTGACACCATCGTGCTGTTTTTCAGCGACAACGGTGGTCCCATCGAGCAGGGCGCACGCAACACGCCGCTGCGCGGCGCCAAGGGCTCCGTCTATGAAGGCGGTTTGCGCGTGCCGGCCATCCTGCGCTGGCCCGGCCACATCCGTCCGGGCACGCGCAGCCAGCAATTGATGACAGCGATGGACGTGTTCCCGACACTGGCAGCGGCAGCGGGCGTCACGCCGCTGAATCGCCTGCCCTTCGACGGCCGCAATCTATGGAAGGATCTCCCGTCGGGCAAGGCCGCACCTCGCGAGGACATCTTCTTCGCCATCGAGCGCGGCGGGCGTACACAGTACGCCGTCAGGCGAAACAACTGGAAGCTGATTCGTGAGGCGAGCGGCGGCGAAGTCAAGGATGCGCTTTACAACCTGGAGGAAGACCCGAACGAGACCACCGACATCGCCGGGCGCAACCCGGCGCTGGTAAAAGACCTCGCACGGCGCATCGCCCCGTGGTGCGCACTCTACCCCAAAGAGGGCGTGCATCTGACAACTTCGCCTCCACCCGGATGGAAGGCTCCGGCTTTGTGGGCGGAGGCGGCCAACTGACAAAATACCGGGCAGCCCTTGACAGGCACATGAGCTTGAATACAATAGGGGTGATCTTCGCTATATGCCAACTTCTTGCGACCACAGACGAAGGGAGATTATTGCACGGCGCGACGGCGTCGACTATGAGCGTTGCCTGGATTGCGACCAGGTCATCGAGGCTGACGACCTGGAAGCAGATCCTCCTGCCGCGGAAGATGATGAGCATCACCGAGCTTGATGGTCCAGGTGTTGCAGGCACTCCGGCAATTTGTTAGAAGGACTACTGGCCCATGAAGAACGACGCAAAGCGACAGGCAGTGTCACCCGCCCAGAAGAAGGCCGCGGCGCAAAGGTCAACCGCGCCGCTGCACAAGAGTTCTGAACGAACGTCCAGGGCGGAGGCGGAGACCGGCGCGCGGGAGATGCCGCCGGCTATGGCTGCCGAGGAACAGGCCGATGCGTTCGAACGAGCCATGCGCTTGTTTCACGCGCGCGACTATGCCAGCGCCCGGAACGTCTTCGAGACGGCGGCCAAAGGGCCGGTCGCGGCGATGGCTCATACGGCGCGGGTCCATACCAAAATGTGCGAAATGCGCCTGAACCAGACGCAACCGCAGTTCGAGACAGCCGAGGACCATTACAACTACGCCGTGGGGTTGATCAACATGCGGCGGCTGGCAGACGCTGAGAAGCATCTTTGCAAAGCGCTGGAGCTTTATCCGAACGCCGATCACCTGCATTACGCGCTGGCTCTGACGCGCGGGCTGCAAGGAGATTTCGAGGGTGCACACCGGCACATGAAGCGCGCCATCGACCTCCAGCCTCGCAATCGCGCCCTGGCGCGAAACGACCCGGACTTCGCCGAGCTGATCCGACGCGGGTCCTTGCGGGAACTGCTCTACCCGTAGCCGTCCGTTTGCTGAGGCGAGGGGCCACCAACTGTCCGCGGTAAACTGTGGGAAGTGCTGGAATCCCGAAACGAGTTGAAGAAGCATCGAGAGGCGCCGGCCGGACCTCTGCGAATCGTAACCATCGGTGGCGGCACTGGCCTCTCAGCTCTGCTGAACGGCCTGAAGAGATACACGAGCCCGTCACGGCTGCGTGACGGCGGGGCCGGGTTCCTTTCTCCAGTGGATATCTCCGCGGTCGTCACCGTGACCGACGACGGCGGCAGCTCGGGGCGGCTGCGACGCGAATTCGACGTGCTGCCTCCAGGAGACATCCGCAACTGCATGGTCGCCCTATCGGAAGACGAAACGCTGCTGAGCCGGTTGTTTCAATACCGTTTTGCGGCCGGCCAGGGGCTGAAGGGCCACAGCTTCGGAAACCTGTTTCTCACGGCTCTTACCGACGTCACGGGCGACTTCGCGAAGGCCGTGAGGCTGTCGAGCGAGGTGCTATCGATCGCCGGACACATCTTCCCATCCACCGACACCAACGTGGGCCTGGAGGCCACGCTTGCCGACGGCCAGGTGGTGGCTGGCGAGACGCTCATCAGCAAGAGCAGTGCGCGTATCGAGCAGATCCGGCTGAAGCCCCGCAAGGTAAAACCGTTGCCGGAGACGTTGGATGCCATCGCGAACGCGGACCTGATCACGTTCGGCCCGGGTTCGCTCTACACCAGCTTGATCCCGAACCTTCTGGTGGAGGGCATCCCGGACGCCATTCGTGCATCGCACGCGATCAAGGCGTACTTCGTGAACCTGATGTGGCAACCGGGCGAGACGATGGGATACACGGCTTCCGAGCACGTAGAGGCCATCAACAGGCATGCGGGCGGCGGTGTGCTGGACTGCGTAGTAGTGAACACGCGCCCCATGCGCAAGAGGCTGCTGGAACACTACGCCAAGCTCGGCGTTGGCCCGGTGGAGAACGATCTGAACAAACTGACGATCATGGGATTGAGCATAGTGGCGAGGGACCTGCTTGAGGAGACGGGAGTGATACGCCACAACCCGGACACGCTCGCCGCCACCGCGATCATGTTGGCCGAGGAAGGCCGCCGGAAACGGCTCGCCGAGGCCATCAGGCACCGCCGAACGCGAGGGAAGTGAATCATGCAAACGTCCGTGAACATCGTGCTCCTGGCCGCCGGCCTCGGCACGCGGATGAAATCGAAGATGGCCAAGGTGCTGCATCGCGCCGGAGGCATGCCGCTGGTTGAGCACGCGGTGCGAACGGCGCTCGAACTGGCGCCCGCCGAACGGATCGTGGTCGTAGTGGGCCATCAGTCGGACAAGGTCCGCGCGGTGCTGGCTCCGTACGGTGTCCAGTTCGCCGAACAGAAGGAGCAGAAGGGCACAGGCCACGCCCTGCTTTGCGCGCGGGAGGCGCTCGCCGGCCGGGACGGGCTCCTGCTGACGCTCTACGGCGATTGTCCGCTGCTCGAAGCGGCGACCTTGCGCAAGCTGATCGAGACGCAGCAGGGAGCGGACAGCGCGGCCACGCTGATTACAACCTGCCTGGACGATCCCACCGGATACGGCCGCATCCTAAAAGACGCCGAGGGCAACATCGCGGCCATCGTCGAGCAGAAGGCGGCCACTGCCGAGCAACTCGCCATTCGCGAGATCAACTCCGGCATTTATTGCTTCCGCGCGGATCTGGTTTGGAAGCACATCGGCGAGATCCATCCGGACAACCCGGCCCAGGAATACTACCTGACTGACCTGGTCGAGATCTTCCGCCGCGTTGGGCACAGCGTGGGCACGATGCACGTGGAGGATCCCGGAGAACTGCTGGGGATCAACACGCGCGTGGACCTGGCCCAAGTGGACGCCATCTTCCGCGCACGCAAAGTGCGGGAGTTGATGCTGGCCGGCGTGACCATCGAAAAGCCGGAAACGGTCACCATCGACCGGGGCGTGCGGATCGGGCGCGACACGATCGTGGAACCGTTTGTCCGCATCCTGGGCGGAACGGTGATTGGCGAGGATTGCCGCGTGGGCGCCTGCTCGATTATCGAAGATTCCGTGTTGGGCGAGGGAGTCGAGGTGGGTCCGTTCAGCATCGTGAGAACCTCGCAGGTCGACTCGGGCGCCTGCGTCGGGCCGTATTCGCGGCTGCGCATGGAGAATCACGTCGAGGCGGGGGCGCATGTAGGCAACTTCGTCGAACTGAAGAAGACACGGCTCGGCCCCGGCGCCAAGGCGATGCACCTGGCTTACCTGGGCGACACTTCGATCGGCGCGGACGTGAACATTGGGGCGGGCACCATCACGTGCAACTACGACGGCATCAAGAAGTACCCCACCACGATCCACGACGGCGCCTTCGTGGGCAGCAACTCGACGCTGGTGGCTCCGGTTGAGATTGGAGCGGGAAGCTATGTGGGCGCCGGGTCGGTGATCACCAAACCGGTCAGCCCGGACGCGCTGGCAGTAGGAAGAAGCCGCCAGGTAACAAAAGAAGGTTGGGCTAAGAAACGGCGCGAGAAGCTGAAGCGCGGCCAATAGCGGGCCGCCGGTGGGAGGTCTGTTTCTTCGCCGGGGACCGCACGATCACACGAGCCGCTACGTCGCCATCCTCGCCGGTCATATAACCCACTGTCACGCGTGCCTTCACCTTCAGGTCACCCTCGATTTTCGTGTCGGGCGTGAGACGGAATGTCCTTGTCTGCGCGGGTCTCCCCAGTAAAGAGCGGCGCACAACCAGGCTGTCCGGCCGGACCTCAATGATCGTTCCGGACAAGAACTTGTAAGCCGGCGCGGGGGCTGGCGGTTGCTCCGGTGCAGGCGCAGGCTGCGCGGATGCAAGAATAGCGACACCGAGTGCGATGGCCAGCGAGAAGAACACATCCAAGGCTAACCGCGGGGAATGAAACCCATCTGAAGAAGAGATTAAAGTTCGTTCATTCACAATGTTTCAAAGGACCAGGATCGGGTGGTAGAGGTTCGGCAGCCTGGCCTCCCCGATGGCGATGAGGCTTCCAGCTTCATCCAGGGCTTTCACATAGCGCGAACCCTTGCGGACGCGGAATGGCGAGACGCGGAAATCGCGCCCGTTGCGGATCTGGGCCGCGGTGATTTGGTCGACGACTTCCGAGGGAAACTCCGGCAACAATTCGGCGCCGGGGATCAGGACTTCGTCGAGCCGCTCGTCGGAGGCAAGCTGCTCGAGGGCTTCGAGTGTGTGGGCCTGCCCGATGGAG
>ENA-UOYA01001760-UOYA01001760.1-activated-sludge-metagenome-genome-assembly--contig:-NODE-1760-length-22138-cov-8.228728_pt1 | contig 22138 bp, 23 predicted proteins | sample MGYA00238163_ERZ764804 | MGnify/ENA primary metagenome ERZ764804 (study PRJEB28919, sample SAMN05720223) | activated sludge metagenome | isolation source: Anaerobic digester | place: Hong Kong... | reverse complement strand
CTGTTATTGTTACATCTGTTAAACCAGTTAATGTAAACGTACCACCAGTATTGTTAGTAAACGTAGCAACAGAACCACTTTTTGTAGCACCAGTTGTAAAAGTATTTGTATCAGCTGATATTGGTGTATAACCTAATGTGGTTTCAATTTCATTACTTGTTAACGTATACCCAGTATTAAACCCACTAACATTAAATGTACCACCAGTGTTGTTAGTAAATGTTGCAGTACCGTTAAAATAAGTACCACCAGTAACCATAACATCTAATGGTAAGTTTTGGTATGTAGTAGCTGATATTGAGGTAGCAGAAAGACCATTTGTAAAGTTAGTTGAACCTGATACTGTACCACCAGTAAATAAACCATTGTTTGAAGTAAACCCACTAACATTAAATGTACCACCAGTATTATTAGTAAAAGTTATTGTGCTATTAATAGAATTATAAGTACCACCTGTTGTAAAAATATCAGTAAGACCAGTTAATGTAAACGTACCACCAGTATTGTTAGTAAATATTGCTGTAGTACCATTTTTAGTAGCACCTGTAACTCTAATATCTAACGGTAAATTAAAATATGTTGAAGCACTTAAAGTTGATGCTTTTAAAGTAAAATTACCCAAATCAACATTTTGTGAAGCACCAGTATATTGAACGTACTCATTTAATGTTGGTATATCATCAAGCATCGCAAAAGTATAGGTTCCAGCTGGTTTATTAGGTAATTGAGCATCATAACCTTCAATAAGATTGTTAACTTTGAATAAGACAGACCCACCATTAGAATTAGCTAAATTTATTGATGGTTCAACTGCTGCTAATGTAATATTATTTGGTGTATATGTTCCAGTTCCGTTTGTATTAACAAACTGAATTTGATTATACCCAACATTTAACGTATCAAAACCAGAATATAATTGAAAATTTAAATTAGATGTAGCACCTTGACTTAATACTGATTGTAAATCTTGTAATGGTGTTGGTGATGGTATATCATCAAGCATCGCGAATGTATAGGTTCCAGCTGGTTTATCTGGTAATTGAGCATCATAACCAGTTGTTAAGTTAGTTAGGTTATCTGTTTTAACATATACACCACCGTAAGGACCAGCTAATAGAATGTTTGGTTGAATATTTTCAGATATAAGATATAACAATTCTGGTGTCAACTGAACTGAACTATTAAAATAACTTAATGTAAGAGTACTCGTATTAAATAAAGCTACACCAACATCATTTGATATTTGAATAATAGAATCATTATCTTGTGGTGATAAAATAATACCATTACTATCATTAAATAATAGGTTAATTTGATTATTGGTTGTGTTACCAAAATCTGTTACTTGTTGTAAATTAGGAGTTGTCTGAGTATCACCAGTTGTAAATCCAGTTACACTGAATGTACCACCAGTATTGTTAGTAAATGTGGCTGTTCCATTTGAATATGTAGCACCAGTAACATATATGTCAATATTAGTTCTACCAGTTAATTGAGATTGAATGTTTTGAATAACAGAACAATCTTCAAGAGTTTCGCAAGTTAAATATTGTGAATATACAATGTTATTCACTTCTGTAATAACAACTGGTGATTCACTGAATGGAATTTCACATATACCATAAGTATCAACTTCTAAAATAATTCTCATTTGCCAGCCAGCAGCATAATCTAACAACGCATTATCAATTGGTGTTACAGTTGAAGAAGAAATCCAATCAATACCAAATAAATCTCCATCCAAAAACCATCTATTTAAATCATTAAGAATTTGGTTTGTATCAGAAAGAATTGTATTTATATTTTCTCTATCTTTTTGAATAATATCAAAACAATAAATATCCAATTCAAATCTATTTGTATTCATATCGAATATTGATGAAGTTGGACTAACAAATAAAATAGGATATGCTTCATCTTGAGTTGCGAAATTTGGCATTTGTGCTGGAAAATCACTAGCAAATTTCTTAATTTGTAAATGAGCATTAGAGAATGATTCAATTGCTTGTAATATGCGTATATATGAGATATTTGACATTTTTATCTTTTTAAATTATTGTTTTGATATTATTATAATTCTGCTGATTGTTCAATTCTTCTTACTCTATTTTGAACACCTGAAATTTCAGTCTCTGAAACGTAAGCTCTAACTATTGGTGTATTTCTATTGGCTTCAACAGATTGAGAAGCTGTTGCTGTGCTACCTTCGTTTTTATTACCAGTAAATGTAAATGAAGGCGTTACTGCTTGAGACTGACCACCAGAAAAACTACCATTAGCAGGTGCAGAAGGACCAGTTGCCCCTTGATATTTTTGTGAAGCAATCGTTGCTAATTGAATAGCACCTGTAGCAATAGTTAAACCTGCTAATATCGCACCAGCAATAGGACCAACCTCACCATAACCTCTCATTACACCAGCAGCGGTATCCATAACAACATTTACCATTCTTAATGCTTTATCTCTTTCGAATTGTTTCTTTTTAATTTCTTCTGATTTTTTAAATGCTTCTAATTCATTTTTATATTTTAACTGGTTATATTTATTATTAATAGCATTTTTTTGTTCTTCAGATAAATTAGTATTAGATAATTCATTAGCTCTATTTTGTTCATTAAGATTATTTTCGGCATCTAATTGTGTTTGAATATCAAATAATCTTTGTTCACCTTGTTGGTTTATTAAACCATTTAAACTGCTCAATAAACTTGAAGCAGAATTAACAAATAATAAAATTGTATTTATTTTCTTTTGATAAGTTTCTTCTTCTGTTTTTGCATCATTATTAGAACTAGTTTTTCTAATTTTGTCAATTGCGTTTGCTTGGGCGATTGTTAACTCTATCGATTTTTGATTATATTCGGATTGAGTTATTAATCTTTCATCTAATGCTTTCTTTAAAGCATCTCTTTGATTATCATATTTTATTTTAACTTCATTTAGTTCTTTATCTAAAGAAGTACCTGTTTCATTAATAATAAAAGAATTATAATCTTCTTTTATTTTTTTCATTTCATTTTTGAATTTTAATTCATCTTCTTTTTGTTTTTTTAGATTATCATTACGAAGTTTAGCATCATTATCATATGCAATTTTATCAGCTTTTTCTTTTTCTTTTTGAATACTTTTAATTAAAGCTATTTTTTCACTAGCTAATAACTTTTCATTATTTTTAGTATCTTGAACTTTTCTATCATATGCTATTTGATTAATCATTAACTCTTTTGTTAATCCTTCTTCTAAATTACTAACATATAAATCTTGTAACTGTCTTTGAACATCCAACCTTATTTTATTATATTCTTTAATTTTTTCATTTTTTTTCTTTTCATCTTCAAGGTCTTTTTTATTATAATTAATTCTAATTACCTCTTGTTCATTTTTTGCATCAAGATAAATTTTATTTTCTTCACGCATTGAATCGTTAATTTCTTTTAATTTTTCATTATTAGCTTTAACAGATTCATTATTAATATCATCATTATATCTTTTATTTTGTTTTTTTAATTCTTCTCTTTCAGATTTTAATTCTAATTGTCTTTTAGCTGAACCCTCTTCTATAAGTTTTTGTCTTTTTATTTCTAATTCTTCAGCATTTTTACCTTGAGCTTTTGCTAATTCAATTTCTCTATTAAGTTCATTAGTTCTATCTTCAATATATTTTTTATTAGCCTCTCTTTTCTTTTTACTATTTTCAACAAATTTTTCAGTAGCTTCATCATCAGCAAATGTAGTTAACCCAATTTGGTCGGTAAGATTTTTTAATCCTTTAATAACAAAATCAACAATACCTTTTAAAAAATCAAATGCTTTACCAAGTATTGCAATTTTATCTTTTAATAATACAATAGCAGCAATAGCACCAACAATAAGAGCTGGAATTAAGAATAATGGGTTTAATAATAATTGAGCACCTAATTTAAAAAATGTTTTTCCTACTTCACCAATTGTTGTTGCGAAAGCCTTAAAACCATCTTTAAGTTCTTTTGGGTCAATATTTTTTAAATCTTTATTTAATAATTTAGCGTTATCAGCAGCACCTTTAAAATCTAAATCTTTTAATTGTCCCCCAATTAAACCTAAACCATTTGAAATTTTTTCAAAACTTGACCCACCACTAGCAACCGCAATTGTTTCGTTTACTTCTTTTAATTTATCAGTTAATTCCCCAACTTTTTTTCTTGCTGCTTCTACTTTTGTTACATCAATAATATCTTCTCTAAGTAAACCAGTTAGTTCACTTTTAGCATCTTTTATTTCATTACGTAACTTTGTAAAATTATTGATAGCTTTTTCACTACCATTAATGTTTATATCTAGATTAATTTCTTGTGCCATTGCAATATTTTTAAAGTATTGTTTTTAATTTAAGATTATGGTATTGCTTTAAATACAATTTGAAAATCTAATTGTTGTCCAGTGGTAAAAGTACCAGATTCTATATTTGATTTAATTAGTTTTACTGTTGATGATACGTTTACTAATGGAGTGAAAAAGTTATGATAGTTATCATAACCACCAGAAGTTGGTACATCAAATTCTCTATAAAAATTATTTGGTAAATTTATATGTTTAAGAAATAATTTATTTGTAATAGCTGATGAAAAACCTAATTCTACAACCCAAATAGCATAACCTGCTCCACTTCCAATATTATTAAAATCTACAACTAAACCAGTACCATAATTTAAATCATCTTTAATTATTGAAACGGTGTGTCCAGTACTATTATAAAATACTGAAATATCTAAAATTAGTTCTTGTTCACTCATACCAGAAATTGATATTAAATTTATTAAATCTGTTATTGTTATTGTTTTTATTGTACCATCAGCTTCTCTTAATAAAAGTTCACTTGCTGTTGTTCCAGTACTTGCTGATGGTGTATAATTTATATTAAGATTTGGAACATAAACTGTATCATCTGTTAAACCTGTAATAGATTGACCACCAATAACTGCACTATTATTACCTAATACTATATTTTGATTTCCAGTTGAAAATGAATTATCACCGTTAACTAAATTACTACTACCAAGTGAAACTGAATTAAGACCATTAGCTTCATTGAATCTACCTGATGCAAACGAATAATCTCCAGTTACAACATTATCTCTACCTATTACAAATGAATAATCACCACTTACTATATTATCTCTACCAAAAGCTGTCGATGTATTACCGCTAGCTAAATTAGAAGTACCAGCAGCAAATGAATAACTTCCAGTGGCACCATAATTACCAGATGAAAATGAAGCTGACAAATCAATTGCTTCTAAGCCTATATTTAAATAATTATTAGGGTCTCTACCATAAATTCTCCATCCAAACCCATTACCTTCGTCTAATAATTCTAATTGAGAAGTAATTGCTGATACTGGAACATTATTAATTGTGCTTCCTGAAGTTAATTGAATGTTATTTGTATAAAGCGTATTTGAAGTATCTGCTGTTATATTATTACCAATAATAAATGAATTAGTAAGTCCAGTTTCAATTATATTATAATCACCATATACATAAGAATCAGAATAAAGAACGTTGAAATAACCATTAACTGAACCTCTTCTAACACCATCATAAATAATGTTATTAAAACCATTAATATCAGTTAAGTTACTAAAATTAATATTTTTAGTTAAAATCAATTCATTAGTTAAATTTGAATTAACTGAATTTATAATACTTGATGATTTGCTTAATTTAACTGGTTCAGATGAAATAAAATCAATATATAATTCATCATCTATTGATAAAAGTTCTATTTTAGTTGGATTATTATCATTAGCGTTATAGTCTTGGATTTTGTTAATATTCCACCAACTATTATTGATTCTAATTTTATCATTTAATTTTAACTTTTGAATATCAATTTCATTTAAATTAAAATAAGCAGTTAACATTTTACCGTTATTAATTTGATTAAAAGTTCTTCTCCAATGTAAATTAAATAAATTATTACTTGTTTTACTATATTCATCAGTTCTTAAATAATATTCACATACACCAAAATTTAAATCAAACGTTGGATTAGTCGGATGGTTAAAATGTGATATTGATGGATAAGTATTACCAGTTAACGTTATAGTTGGTGTACTATAAATTTTATAAGTTAAACAAGGAAATACACCACCATCTACTAAAATTCTAATATTATTTTTTGGCGCCGAACCTATAATACAAGGTAACACAGCTTCAAAACTAACATTTGTTATTGGTGTTGGACTAAATATTATTTCTTGTTTTGAAAGACCTTTAATAAAATCATTTTGAAATTCATATTCAAGTTGTCCGTATACTTGATTAACACCTTCTTTATATGCTTTATTTACAACATCTTCATCTTCTTTATAAGTTAATAATATTTTTTTTGATTGTAATTCTGGTAAAAATTTAATATCTTGTGTTTGGTCTTTTATTAACTTATCAGTCCAATCTACTATTTTTCCAGTATCATAATAATCATCTCTTGTTTTTAGTATTAGATTATTTTTATTATTTTTATCTACTTCTACAAAAATATTATACATTGTGAAAATACTCTTAATAAAATCTGATTGTTTAATTTTATCTGGAATATAATCATTCATAAAAATATCATTATAATAACCTAATGGATTTGCAGTGTTATTAAATGTTCCTGATTTACTTAAAAAATTTGGTAATATTAAATATCTAACATAAATATTTAAACTATCATAAGTAAAGTTATTAGATAAAGATTGAAGTTCAAATCTATAAGTTTTACTAGTTAATACAGGTGTTTGTTTAAAAGCTTTAGCAAATATCATATCACCATTTTGATTAACTGACATATTGAATGTAAATTCAATATCATTAGTTGCAATGTTAATGATGTTTAAAATAAATCTATTACCTATTAATAAATTACCTGTTAATGGATTTTTTACATTGTTAATTTCAACATAAAACGAATATTGTCTATTTCCATTATAATTAAATGGTTTATTAATTATTGTAAAAGTATTAGCAGATACATCAGTACTAGTTTCAAACCAATAATTTGTTGCTGTACTAACGTCTTCAGATTCATTTTGTAAATCTAATTGTATTTTTTTTAATGATATTTTAGTTGAAGCATCGCCATTAAATGGAATTAATAGTTTATCAAAATTAATATCTTCATTTGATAAAGAATCCCATTGATAACTAAACCCAGCGTTTGCAAAAATTTTATCAAAATATATTTTTGTATAGACAGCTGGTTGAAATTCATCTAGATTAAAACTAGCGTCATCAACTATTTCAGGATTAAATGGCATTAAATATTTATAACCATCTAAAATAGTGTTCGAAAAAGAGTTAATAACAGTTGACGCTGATTTTGTGTGATTTAAAAAACTTAAATCAATATCTTTTAAATATTTATTATCTAATTTACTAAAAAAATCAGCTGACCCATCTTTAATTAATAAAGTATAGGTTATTTTATCTTCATAATATGAATTTTCTTGTTCTTTATTAATACTTACTAATTGAATTATTGCATTTTCTAAAATACAAATTCCATTTTGAATAACATTGCAATATTGTAATTTATTCACATCAAATGTACCAGCAATAATATTAATATCAAAATAATTATTTAATAATCTATTATTATTTTTAGTTGCTGGAATAGTAATAGATTTACTAAAAGTTCCTTTCTTTTTAGAGATATCTCTAATTTCAGCTACACTAAATGTTAATGGTAATATTGTATCTTCATCAAGGTCTAAATAACCCTTCAAATCGCCTATAAATTGAATTCTAGCTATTGTATTTAAATTTGCCATAGATTATATATTTATGTTGTTATTGTTTGCTAAAGTAACTGTAATTGTTTTTCTAATTAAACGCTTGTTTTTTTGTTTAGTAACTTCAAATTCTTTATCATTTATTATGCACGCATAGTATTTTCCTTGTATTTTAATCCAAGTATACGGACTTGTTAATAATTCTTCAAAAAGTAATGAGTTTTCCTCGCTCATCCAATTTGTATTTAATTCTAAAGTCTTAGTAACTGTTACATTGATATTTGATGTACCTCTATCAGTTATATCATAAGCATTTAAATAATTAAATTGATTAAGTGTATAATTAATATTCTTTTTATATTGTTGTCTTTCAATCGTACCTTTTTCAATTGCTCTTAAAGGAAATGCATATGATAATAATGAACCCATTCTATCCATAAATAGAATTTCATAATCTTCAATCTTACAACGTTTATCTAAATTAACTCTATAAACTTTAGTTAAAACATCATTACTTTCATTAGTTAAATAAAATTCATACCAATCAGCTAACTCTGATATCCCTAATTGAGTTGGGCCAGCAGCTAACTGACTAACATTATTATAATTTAATACGGTACCATTTGTCCCAGTATTTGATAAAGAATCAAACCAAGTTAATTTAAATGTTGTACCACTATATAATCCATAAAAATTAAGCCACATATCTTGAGAATAAGTCATTTGAAATCCTGAGAGTGGTAAATTTGTTAAAAAATATGGTGATTGTCTTCTTGGTGTTAAAAATGGGTCTAAAATTGTATATTCTATTGATTTCCAATTAATGAAATCATTCCAAGCTCTAACACCATTAAATGCTGTAAAACCACTTAACTCAACTATATTTGAATATTTAGTTTTTCTATTATTAGCATAAGTTACACTACCAGAAGTTATTGTTATTGGTGTATCTGGATATATCATATCAATTATAAAACTATAATCATCTATTACTTTAACTACAGAATGTAACCCATTTATATATTCATTTGATGCATTACTACTAATTGTTATTTGAGTTCCAGCAGTAAATGTATATGGATTTAAATTAGAATTTACTAATTGTACGTAACCATCAAATACAGTATCTCCAGTATAGTTTAATACATCATCAAAATTCCATACTTCAGAATATTCAGCTCCAATATTTGTTTTAAAATTTAAATAAGTATTTATAGCATCTTCAATCAAAATCTCTTCTGTATTAAAATCAACACTAACCTCATTTCCGATTATTTTACTTAAATCAATATAACCAGTACCATCAACTTGTGGTGATAGTTTAAAACTAGCAATTAAATCATCATTTTTCTCATTATATAAATCAATTAAATATCTAAAATTAGTATTATTATAATTTGGTGATGAAAATTTAAATACTATTGGATTATATGCTGGAACTAAATATTGTGGTTGATTTAAAATATTAATCTTAGGCGGTTGAATAATCCCATTAACTTTAATTTTTAAATAATTAGGAATATCAAAAACATTAGTTACATCAGCTGTATCACCATCAGGATATGTAAAAATTACATATGTATAATTAGTTGCTGATGAATAAGTTATTTGTGGATGTTGATTAAATAATATAAAATTATTTTCAGTATTTGTTTGCGTTAATGTTGAAGCACTTGCTAAAGGGATTATTGTTGGAGTTTGAAATACATTTAAATTAGTGTATGTTGTAAATTTACCACCTAAAACATAAGTACCATTAGGAACAATATAAGCCCAATTTATTTCATCATTAAAATCTGCTGCATAATTTGTACCTGTAATAACTGAACCACTAATATTGATTTTAGTTAACTTATTCATTGCTGTTCCACCATAATCAGTGAAATTACCAACAACAATAAGATTTCCATCAGTATCAATTTTCACATCATTTACAACATCATTAAATCCAGTACCTACAAATAAAGTTGAATCATAAATACCACTAGGGTTAAATTTAACAAGTCTATTTTGTGGTATACCACCACCAATTAAAATAAAATTACCACCAACATAATAATTATCAGAGTTATCTACCGTAATACAAGTTACATTTGGTGATGGTCCTACTAAATCTGGTGGTGAATAATTAAACGAACCATTTGGGTTTAATTCAACAATATTACCAACGCTTGTATTATTATACAAAGTAAAATCACCACCAATTAAAATTTTGCCATCACTTTTAAAAGCAATAGTTCTTTGTACTGGTGATTCAGTAATATTAAAACCTTGAACTACACCACTAAATGAAGTATCTTTAGAACCATTTTGATTAAGTCTAATTATACCGTTAGCTGTAATCGTACCACCAGTAGTTGTATTAAATTGGGTAAAACGACCAGCACATACTAATCTTTCTGATGAATCTAAAGCAATTGCCCAAACATTATCATTGAATCCAGTACCATTTAAATAACCAGTATCTAAAGTACCATTAGAATTTAATCTTTGTAATCTTCTTTTTCCACTTAGTATATTTTGAGAACTTATATAAATTCTATCAGAGCTATCAACTGCTGCTGTATATATACTTGATGTTAATGAGAAATTAGGTGCAAATGTACCATCTAACGTAAAATCTGTATTTAAACGGCATATATTACGTGTAGCTAAAGTAACTCCTCTATAGGTTCCAAAATTACCTACAACAATATATTTTCCGTTGCTTTGTGTATGTATTTCTCTAACTTCACCATCAAAACCAGATGAGAAATCATAATTATAATCATAGTTTAAATTTTCATCTAAACCAATAATTCTACCAACAGTAGTTGTAATACCACTTTTAAAAGTTTTATTTACATCTGTTAAAGATGTTGCTGAATATGTGATAGGATTTCCATTTTGATTAATGGTATAACCAAAACTTGTATTATCTAATTGATTTTGTAAGTATTCAATACTAATAATTAATTGTTGTGACATATTTATATATTTTTAAATTATTGTTTTATTTTAAATATTCTTAGCTATTATAATAGATTGTTTCTTGTGATTGCATATAATACTTTTTAATATGCATACAAGCATATCTAATCGCATCCATAAAATCATCCCACATCTTTACTGGATTGCTCGTTAACTGACCCTTAATCTTCTGATACATATAATTTAAGTATTCTTTTTTAAGGTCCTCATCTTTTTCATTTGCAAAAACTTTAAATCTTCTAACACAATCTATTCCAGCGTCAACTGATTTATTTGCGTTCATAACATTAAAACCAAAGTTACGTAACTCTTCCATAATTTCAGGTCTTGCAAAATCACATACCATATCTATATTCTTATCTATACCTAATTCTTCAAGCTTTTCAGCTGTTTTAAAACCAGTTAAACCACTTTCATATAAGATTGGTTCAATATAGATTTCATTCTCTTGAGTATAAAATATTTTAACCATAGCGGTTGGGTGGACAAAACCAAAATCTATTCCTATCACATAATCAACAAACCTTTCTGGTCTATCACCTTCTATCCAATTCCAATTTTGATAAATGTTTTGCCTTGTCGCTGCGCGTTCACCCAATGCAAATATAGTATATAAAGCTTCATCAGTCTCTTTAAGAGCTTCGATTTCATTTATTTGAGCTTGACCCAAAAATGGATTATCTTTATATGTACTTTTTATAACCACTTTATTATTATCTGGAAGATTATAAATCCAATTATCAGCATCACTTGGGTTGAAACAGATTATCATTTTATCTCTACAACGTAAATTTAATTGAAAATAATCATCAAACCATAATTCGTTGCCTTCGCAACAATAAACCACATCACTAGCAATACCACGTATTCTTGTTTCTTCTTCAACACTCATAAATTTAACAATGGTGCCATTTGCGAATTGATATTTATTTTCTGTTTTGTTGTGACGTTTTTGATTATATAAGTTGTATTCTTTTAATAAGTTGAAGAAATCTTTCATTGCTGAATCCCTAAGAGCTGGCATTGTTTTTCTTACTATGGTTATTTCAGAATTTTTATTGCGCAGCGCATATAATATAAGCAATTGACAAATTGATATTGTTTTGCTTGAACGTGACCCACCTTGATTAATAATAAAGCGCTTATCCGAGTTGAATAGCGCTTCGTAATTTTTTTCGAATACTTCAGTTGCTTCTATTTGCATTTGAGATGTTTGAAATCGTTATTTAGAATAATTCTAAATTATTTTTTACTCTTATTGATATTGATAGTTATTTCTTGTGGTATTTCATTAAATGCTTGTCCATCAGTAGTTATATCAATCTTTTTAGGTTGTTCGTAACCTGCTAACTTAGCAAGTGTTTTAATCGCTTCAATTTTATTACGATAATCTGGTTTGTTCAAGGCTTTTCCTTTATCGTCAAAAGTTAAATGGTCCTCTGTATTTATTTCATAAACTATGTTCTTTAATTCTTTAACTAACCAAGATAATTCAATCTCTTCATTTTTTCTTATTTGTTCTTTTTTAACGTCGATATAATACTGAATATTAGGATTCTTAAGCAATCTAGATGATTCAACTGCTGCACTATTTTGAGTTAATTCTGGTTTAAGTGTACGATAAGTAAGAAGGCCATTAAAATTATTTTTGAATAATAAATCAACAAATTGACGTTCAAAACCTGTCAAACCATATTCATCTTTTTCCGTTTTTTTTGCTTTATTTGACATTATTCAATTCCTTTATATTTTTTTATTTTTGATATGGTAAATAAATGCGAAAATCCATTCTCATAAAAGAATGGATATTCACTTTGATTATTTATATTATCATCAAAAGTTATTAATTGTTTGGTAACTGGATGTATCAATGATACTTTAGCGCCAATATATTCTTGTTTTAGTTTATACATATCTTTTTTAAATATTGTTTTTTTCTTTATATTGTTTATAAAAAGTTTGTATATCTTGTTTCAGTTCTCTAACATATTTACAACCATAATCCTTATTAATTCCAAGATGTTTAGCTAAATGAGTTCCTTTTGTTATATTTTTGATAAAATAGCAATCATATATTATTTGTTTTATTTTATCAGTTTGTTGGCTTCTGTACATTGCTAGAATTGATTGTTTTTCATCATACCATTTTTCAAGCTCTATTTTTAATTGAAGCTCTTGTTCATCATCTTCTATTTTTTCAAGTCTTTCTTTTGTTTGTTTTGATAAATGGAATGTCATTACTTCATCTTCATTTTCTGGTGATTCCATTTCTTCAGAGTTATCGTTAACCAATTCTAACTTATTTAACTGACTGTTGGCCCATCTTATGTTTTGATTTATCCAATTAACGCAAAAGCTTTCTAATTCTTTTTTATTTGTAATTTTGGATTGATTTTTAATTATATAAAGATAACATTCACTTATTGTTGCATCTTGGTCAATCTTTTTATTGGTTAGATAAGCAACACCCTTGGCAAGCCTTTGTAGGTTTTTAAGATTTGTGGTAAAATATAAATCAATTTCTTGTTTGCTCATTATTTTTTCTTATATTCATTATCATACCAATTATAAAAATCATTGATATAATTTATATATACCGAACGATTGCAAAAACAACTTGATGAGGTTGGTCCACCAAGTTGTTTGCTATACATATTTAATTCGGCTGCGTTTCCTTTACTTACTTGCCCTCTTAATTGTTCTATTCTTTCTTCCATTCTTTTTCCATTTTAATTTGTAGCTTAATATATTCCAATTCTTCTTCAGCATCTGCTATTTGGTCTTCAGGTAGTGTTAAACACCAAGCCTTATATATTTCTTCTTCATTTTCAATAATTCTCATTATCAATTGACATAATTCATATTCTTCACGTTTTTCAGTTTCCATTAGAACTAGCCATAATACATTATATGTCAAAGTCCAATATTCGTTAAAGTATAAATCTTGAAGAAAATCTTTTTTAATGATGAGTTCAATAAATTCTGTAAGTTCGTTTGAATAATCTTTGCCTTTGAGAATACATTGATTCATATTTGCTATATATCCGATTGCTTTATTATAAGCAATTTCTGTCATTTGTTTCATCTTTGAATAATTTGTGAATTTTATTTTGTGTCTTGCCAAGCTTTTTGATAGCCTTTAGAATTTCTTTTAGATTTTCATCTTGCAATTGGTTTATTTGTTTTGTTGTCATTTTGTTTAATATATTAGATATCATAATTATGTAAAGAAAACATTGGTAATTCATTATTCGTTTCTTCTTTGGTTTCTGCTAGATGATAAGGAAGCATTATTACCCATTTTTCAACTTTATTTTGAGAGTAATCGTTTTCTTGTAAAAGCATTTTTCTTAATTCTAATTTTGATACATCTATTTTAGATAAATCCCAGATTGCTGTTACGTTATCTTGAAAATGATTGATGTAAGTTGCTTTTACATATTTTGTACTGTTGTTAGCAATTTCGATTATTCTATCATATTTATCTTTTTCCAAAAACCATTCATTAAAATCACTGACATTATATTTTCTTAATTTTATTTCACCAATGGTTGTATTGTTATTTGTTGTATAAACCACGTCATATGGGTCATATTTGCCTTGAGTGAATCTTTTTACCTTGCACCACTTTTGTTGCTCGCAAAAGCCTTTAAATGTGTTTTTTGCCAATTGTTCAGCTTGTTCGAATTTTGTTTGATTTTCCATTTTGATATTGATTAAATTTTGTTATTTAATAATAAATATCAGAGAATTTAAAAAAACCTGGTTTTTGTTAAAAAAATTTTGTATATTTGTAATAAAAAATATGGGAAAAAAACAAAATGGAACTGAAAAAGACTTTAAACACAAAAAAGGTAAAATACTTGTTGGTACAATAAATAAAAAAGAATGTACATCAATCTACATTAAATTGAGCACATATATTACACCAAAATATAGTTTATTTGAATGTGTTGACAAAATAAGAAAAAGAATAAAAGCCAATAGTTATCTATTGAATAAAACTTATTTTGAAGATGAATACAAAGATTTTTTATTTGAAATACAATTTAATCAAACCACTTCAAATGATAAACCAAACAAAAAATCGTATATTGCAATTGAATTTACAATTTTTGCTAAAAACCAATTTCAATTTAATTCTGATTTATCTTTTATTGGTTATAACTATGCTGATAGCATTTTTAGCCTTTTAGAGACATTTTATGATGATTTTGATATATCACCATCAAAAAAATAAAATAAGGGCTTAAACGCCCTTAATTTTCTTTATACCTCTTTTTATTTTTGCTCTAATATTTGACATTTTCTGATTAACAACTATTGATGGAATTTGCATTTTATCAGATATTTGGTTTATTGCTAAATTATTTTTGAAATACAGTTGATATAAAGATTGTTCTTCATCGCTAAATTTACTTACTACTCTATCAATAGCTTTTAATTGTAAATATTGAACATCGTCAATTTCTTTATCTTCTTGTTTTTCTTCAATATCAAAATCGAAATCAACTTTAACTTTTCTTTCTACTTTATTTTCAGACATTTGTTTAACAGGTGTTCTATATGCGGTTGAATAGTAGTTTATGTATGATAATATACCACCACGTATATAAGATTGAGCATAGTTGTGAAAATCACCCTTAGATTCATCATATCTTTGATATGCCAACCATAAATTAATTTTTGCTTGTTGAATTAATTCTTTTCTCATAAAATCATCATTGGATTGATTATATGCTGTTTTTTTGATGTAGTTTTCGTATTTTTTTAATAATTCTTCAAATTCTTTTTCTGTTTTCATAATCTTTTTTTTGTTGATATTCTTTCACCTTTATTTCTTTTTTGTTCAATTCCAAATTTTGATTGAAGTTCAAGAATTGCTCTTTCAAGTTGCTGGTCAACAGCCTGACGGCTGATACCCAAAACTTGACCAATCTCTTCTATTGTTTTTTCTTCATTATAACGAAGATTAAGAATCAATTGATATCTTTCCTTCAATTCAGATTGATATTGTCTTAAAAGGCTTATAAATGGGTTTATTTCTTTTATTTCAAATTCAGGTTCAATTGGTCCATATACATCTTGATATGTTTTATCTTCATCCAATTGTTGGTCAAATGAAATATTTGATGATTGATTATCATTGAATTCATCATTTTTCAATTGATTTGATGGTATTCTAACTAATCTGCTATGATTGGTAAGAAATTTTTGCATATATCCTTTGATATACCATTGAGCATAGTTATGAAAATCACCAATTGAATCATTATATCTTTCTTTAGCAATTGATAATCCAATAAACCCCTCTTGATAAAGGTCTTCATTATATTTATTTTGACCATATTTATTTGCCAATTTTTTTATGTATCTATCATAATTAAATGTTGATGCTGTTATTTCCATAATTCTTTTTATTTAATAAATATATTGATATTTTGAAAAATGTAAAATATTTGTTAGATATTGATTTTACTGGTCTTCACAGAGATTTTTTTATACAAGTGAGAAACATAAAGAGAACAGCGTTCTCGCCGCCGAGAGCTACACTCTCTTTATGTTTCTCGTTTTAATATCTAAAACCTTGGGAAGTATTGATTTTACTAGTACTAATAACGTTTTAAAAATCATATGGAACTTCTATCGTTGTTTTTTGTTCTTCTATCGTTATTTTTTTATTAAATAATATCTTGATAAGTTGTATTTATTATTGTAGATTTGTATAAAAATAAAATAATATATAAAAAATATGATTTTTTACAAAAGCTATATATTTATATTAGAAGGGTAAAACTTTCTTCGGGTGCTGGGGGATAACAGACGGCCATCTGCCTCCAGCTCTGCTTACCGAAGGGTAAGCAAAAACATAACAAGCAGATAAAACAAAAAAAAATGTCTAACTTAAAAACAAAAAAACAAGGACAAAAACAATTTACTAGATTCGTAACAACATTAGTAAAACAAGAATTAGATAAACTAGAGTACAAACGTAAAGATGACTTGTACTGTATTATTGACCTTATCTACCGAAAACAAATCAACTATAAAACAGAATTACAAAAAATTTATGGTTATGTACAATTACCAAATTCTGTTATTTCAAACTTAATTCGTAATAACAACATCAAACCAGCTATCGATTTTTTAATTAATAATGATATAATCGATGTTAACCCACACTACTACCCAGGTGTTTTTTCTAAGTCTTATAAGATAAATCCAGAACTTCTATCTAAAAAAGTTGAAGTTTTAATTGAAGACACTTTTATCAATAAAAAGATTGAGGCTTCAGAAAAAGCTAGAAAAGAGTTTAAAGAAACAAATCTTAAATTTTCTCAAACAAACTATTATAAGAACTTTAAAATAGATTATGAAGCGGCTTATGATTTTATCTATAAGCAAGCAGCAAAAGAAATCAAATTATTTTGTTTCAATAAACGTATTAACTTAAATGATGATGAAATAAAAGACATCATTGATTGTAAAAGAGCTTGGAAATCAAATAGAGCTAAATTACTTTTATATGGTAAAGAATTACACAATATCTTACATCGTTTCACCACCAACCACTTTAAGATTCTTTGTATAAAAAATGGTTACTTATATTTCAAAAGAAATGAAACCAATGGACGATTAGATACTAATCTTACCAACCTACCAACAGAATTAAGACAATTTTTGGTTTCTGATGAAACACTTTACAACATAGATATCAAAAACTCACAACCATTTTTCTTTTATGCTCTTCTTAAAGAAGAAAAAGCTATTTCAACTGAAGAATTAGAAAGATATGGACAGTTGGTGATAAATGGAACATTCTATGAATATTTAGCAACAGAATTTTACAATCAATTTGGTAAAATTAGAACTAGAAAACAAATGAAAGCTTATCTATTCAAGATATTCTTTTCTAAACCAACATCTTTTGTTAAAGTAAAAAAATTCTTTGGTAGTTTATTTCCACAAATAATGGATTATATCAACAGAAACAATAGTGAAGATAATTCAGTTATTGCAAATAAATTAACTAGAGTTGAAAGTCAAACTATTATTAGTGAAATTTTACCAGCACTTGGTGAACTAAATATCAAACCATTCAGTATTCACGATAGTTTTGTATGTAAAGAAAGTGAAGTTAGAAGCATTATAGATACCTTTAATTCAATCGTTGAGAACAAATATGGTATTGTACCTAGCTTACACGTAAAAACTCTTTTAGAAGACTCTATTGATAATTTAGAAGTTGAAGAAGATTACGAAGATATTACTGAAGATGAGTTCTGGAATTTAATGGATGAATTGTAATGAAGAAACAAAAACTATATACTGAAATAAGTAAATTAAACTCTGAACATACACTATACTTCGTTAAAATGCAAAATGATAACGAAATTTTTTGCAAAGTTGGCGTAACTTCTAAAACAGTTGAAGACAGAATGTCTTGGGAAGATAATTATGGGTTTATATTGATAGATTCAATAACAAGTGATGGTTACACTATTAGAGGTTTAGAAAGTGTCTTAAAAGAACGTGTTTTGGATTATGAGAAACGCTATAAACCTAAATTTAGAATTGGTGGTTATACTGAATGTTATGACATAAGTTATTTAGAAGAAATAAAAAAAGCTTTTAAATATCTAAAAAATAAGACACATAACAAAAAAGTAATTATTCAAAAAGATATAAAAGTTGAAGTTCCTGTTTTTGTTGAAAAAGAAATTGTTATAAAAACTAAAGATTATTACGAATTACAAATTAAATCATTAAAAGACCAAATAAATTTTTTAGAAGATAGATTAAATTATTTTGAACCAGAACTTGATTTTTCAAATATGAATGATTTATTAGATTTTGAATAAAATATTTGAAATAATTTAATATTTTTCCAGGTTTTTCAAACTTTCAAGATATTTATTAGTATACGACAGCCTGAAGTCGATAAATGGGGAGAGTTAGTGGTTTTCCTCTCCCCGCCCGAAAGGGTAAATTAAACCACAAAATAATAATAAAATAAAAACCACAAACAAATGAAAAACTTATTAAAACTACGTGAATTATCACCAATTGACAAATTGCTTATCCTAACTATCCAAGACAACTTGGTATTCGGAGAATGTATAATGACATCACAAGACTTGGCTAACTCAATTGGAGTATCAAGAAAGAAAGTTATAGATACTTTAGATAAACTATGTGAAATGGATTATATTGAATGCAAAGTTAACGGAGCCGTAAGACAACGAAAAACAAAATTAACACAAAGACTTTGCAATTTAATAAAATAATTTGTATATTTGCATAACAAAACTTAAATCTAAAAACAAAATGAAAAAATTAATACTTACATTAGTCTTAGCAATGTCATTAGTTTCTTGTTCAACTGAATCTGATGATAGAATAGTTCAATATTCAAATGAGGTACCATCAACCCAGACTAACAATCAACAAAATAACACCCCTGTTACAAGAATATTAACAGCTTCTTCAAATATTCCAAATAGTTTATTGATTATGAAAAAAAATGGTGTATATAACTTATTAGATGGTAATCATTTAGAAGTTAGAAATGGTGATATAGTTGAAGTTTATAATACAAATACAAACAATAATACAACATACTATAACTGTTATTTGAGATTTTATTCACCACAAGGTGCTAAAACAGTAGCATCAGCAAATGGTTATAGAATTTATATAAGATATGTTGTTAACTTCTAAAAAAAACTAGCTAGTTTTTCATAATTGATTAAATTTTTTGTTATTTAAAAAATGGTTTGCTAGTTCCATTAATTTAAAAGGGTCCAATTGGACCCTTTTTTTATTTATCTAAATATTTTCGTTGTAACCAAACAAGCACAATAATAATTATCACAATCAACCAAAAATTAAACATATTTCTTGTTTGTGGTTTCTTATCAATAACAATTTTATCATCAATCTTTTCGTTTAAGGTATGTTTTGTTTGATTTAAGACCATTTCTTTTTTATTTAGTATCTGAATACCATTTTTAACTTTTGATGTCTTAAATCGAACGTTTTGATATTTGTTGTTAACTTTATCAACAATCATTGGTTTGCTTGAATCTATTGGTTCAAATTCTTCTTGATAGCAATAAGATGTATCTATGATTGAGGTTGAATCGATAGATTTTATTGATATTGAATCATTGCTGATTTGTATTTCTTGTTTGTAGTCTTTGTTTATGTGTTTTTTGGTACCACAAGACGCAATAAATAGGATGGTTATGAATAGGATAAAACGTTTCATATATTTATGTATTTTGGTTGCGGTTCCAAGAGTTGAACTTGGTGTCTTTGGCGTATGAGACCAACGTGTAAGCCGTTTCACCCAACCGCGATATATTATGAGAAGTATAGTTCAGCTTCAGCTTGTCTTCTTAAAGTTAAGCCTTTCATAACTTTTCCAGCTGCTTTATTCCATTTAAGGAATTCATTAGCAATTGTTGGGTCATTTGGATTTGCATTTACTTTTTTTAATAATGTTGACATTTTTAAATTTGATGGACCTAAATTATAACAAAAAGAAGTTAAAGCGTCGAATTGGTTTTGATTTATATCATCTCTAGTCAAACTATCTACATATTTTTCAAATGTGATTAAAGACATTTTAAGCAATTCTAAACCACGTTCTTTTGTTATAGGTGTATCAGTTAGTTTTATCTTAGTTCCATCTTCATAAAATGTATTTCCATAACCAATAGTAATTGGTAACCCACCAGTAGCTGGGTCTGGATATGGTTTAGATGACCAACCTTCAAATTTACGAATTAAATCTAATCCTTTAGGTCCTATTTTAGTTATCTTTCCCATTTCTTATAAAACCAATTAACATCATTATTATCAGGATTGGTGGAACACTTACCAATAAATCCTTATTGCTTTCAATTCTTTCTTTTTCATCGATAATTCTACCTCTTTGTTGGTACAATTCGAATAAACCACAACCAATAAAATCCAAAATTGTTGTGATGATATGTTTAACAACAAATGGTATACCATCAAATGTTAAATTTAAAATATAGAATAAAGCAATATAAATTGCAATTCCAATTGGAATATGTAAATGCCAACGATTAATAACAAATTTATATTTGTCTTTTAAATCATTGGTTATTCGTGATGCGTAAAATAAAACTGTTTGTATCATTATTGTTCTTCTTTTTTTTCATCTTCCTCAATAACGTCATTTAAGTCTTTTTTGATATCTTTTGATTTACCGATTAGTTCTTTAAAAATAGTCCAAAAATTTCTGTTGCCAAGTTTCATACTTGTCTCATTTATACTGACAAATTCTATCCAGCAGAACATAAGTGTAAGTCCTTTGGTTATAAGTAATTTAATACCCAATAACGTTCCTTCAAAAATAAAATTATCAATCAAAAATGCCAATAAAATGGCCCCCATATAAAAGAATGTTTTAACTACAACGTTAAAAAGTTTTGATGACTTAAATGATTTCATCCCATTTTTTTTTATTGTCCAATATATGGCTAATGCTGTATCTGAAAATACAAAAAGTGATATTGTAACTATAAATGCTTTTGTTGGTGCAATTACTGTTAATGCACTAATTGCTAAGGCTAATAAATATTCTTTCATTTTTAAATTTTTTTCTTTTTCTAATAAAACCATTTTGATTCGAATTTAAATAAACATTATCCCTTGTCCTTCACTATAATCAACCCCTCTTGAACAGTTATTTTTAATAATTGAATCTTTATTATCTTGTGATAAATAAACTGGATATAAATCCTTATTAGCTATCAAAAATTCTTTTAATTCAGCTTCCTCAAGAATTGCTTTTTGAAGCGCTCTATCCATTAAAAATGTTGCTGTCTTTAAATCGATGCTTTCAGCATTATCATCATTCTGTACTTGAATCCCTTTATTTTTCAATTGATAAGTTAATTCAATTGTTGCTTCTGATTTAAGTCTCCAAGCAATTGCAAATTGCATTTTTTCAACAAGCAATTGTTCATCACTTGAAAGGGTTTGATTATTATATTTTGTTAATAAATCATTAAAGAAATAACTACCAATTTGTTTTTTTATAAATGATTTAGCTACACCTTGAATTAAGCCAGTATAATCCTTAGCATCAACGTTTGCTGATATGATACCATTACCCTTTAAAAAGTTTTCTGTTATAAAATATACCATTAGATTATTTGTTTAGGAGTTTCGTTATTTTTAACTTCAATAATCTTATCATCAATTATTTGAAAGTTGTTTATTTCAATAATGCTATTAATACCCCCAATAACTAAAAGTTCATTTCCGAATTCTTCTACTAGTTCTCTCAACGGCATAACAACGTTTTTCTCAAAAATAGCATATTGTTGTTTTAATTCATTTCCATTACCCAAAGCTCCACTTACTCTAATACC